>Ga0206868_10065_pt1 | contig 32265 bp, 35 predicted proteins | sample Alteio_BWOrgCont_38_FD_152901 | JGI IMG/M metagenome (GOLD analysis project Ga0206868, IMG submission 152901) | Enriched cells from forest soil in Barre Woods Harvard Forest LTER site, Petersham, Massachusetts, United States -... | ecosystem: Environmental > Terrestrial > Soil > Temperate forest >... | reverse complement strand
GAGTTACATTTGCGTGCGGTAAGTTACCGGCGAATGCGCTTTGCATTTTCAACCCTGCACAACTAGGCGGGTTGAAAGCTACGGGCAATGTGCAGTTGGGGATTGGCACGGGTGCGCCGCAGGTGGCGGCGATACAGCGAGGTTCGGCGTGGGGTAAGAGGGTGCTGACGATTTGCGCGACATTGATACTGCCGTTGGGCTGGTGGCGACGGAGGTATGCGGGCAGCAGGATGAGCCGGTTGTTGCTGGTGGGAGGATTGCTCATCGCAGCGGTAAGTGGTGTGAGCAGCTGCGCGAGTGCGGGAGGCTCGGGAGGCGAGTTGCATTCGAGCGGTGGAACGCCGACAGGGAGTTATACGGTGACCGTGACGGCGAGCTCGGCGGGGGTGACGCATAGCTTGCCGGTGACGTTGGTTGTGAATTAAGGCATTCCCCGTATTTTTGTGGCCTCGCGAAATACCGTAAAGATGCATTTTTCTTAAGGAAAAATGCACTCAACGACAGTGGCTTCGGTCTACACCCATACGGAAAATGCTATAGGACAACGCGCAACCAGTCCGATCTGAAGCACGTAAATGATGGAGTTGATTTCTGAAGAACTCGATCACAACTCGATCCTGGGTGCGGTTACATTGGTGCACCGACGGGAATCTAGGATAGATCAAAATGGAACGGTTTTTGAATTTGCGCTAACCTGTATCGACTTATCCACAGGAATGGGATATTCTGTGGCCTATGGCAATTGAAAATATCATCGCTCAACTTGATGCGGAGATTTCGCGACTTAACCAAGTACGTAATCTTCTTTCGGCGACTGGCAAGGTAGAGTCCAAGATCGCCGTTGTTAAAGGCAAGCCCGGTAGAAAGCCGAAGGCGCAAGCTGCTAAGACGCCGGCGAAGGCAAAGAAAGGTGTCAAGCGGGTACTTAGTCCAGAGGCACGCAAGGCTATTGCCGATGCGCAGCGCAGGCGCTGGGCAGCACAAAGGGCAAAGTCTTAAGCAGAAAGAGCAAGTTCAGTTTCAGAATTTGTTTTCGGCCAGGCCGCGATCGCCGATCGCGGCCTTTGTGCTGCCCGTAAAGCGATCGATTTTGTTCAAACATTTGCAGCTATACATCCATTCTGTGCGAGTTACAGGCGTTGAGCTACCGACTGCCGAGCGTGAATGCGATATTGATGGTGGTTTCTACTTCTACTGGCTGATTGTTGAGGAGGTAGGGGCGGTAGCGCCATGTTTTGACGGCGTCAATCGCGGCCTGACGGAGCATGAGCGGGCCACTTACTACGCTGAGATTCTCGATGCGGCCGGTGGTGGAGATAGTCGCGGCAAGAACAACCGTGCCGGTGGTGCCCGTGGTGCGCGCGATGACGGGATAGATAGGGTTGGTTTTGGAGAGGATCATTCCCTCGGAGACTCCGGTCGATACGGTCATCGGATGAGTCGACGCGGGTTTCACTACGACAGGTGTGATTCGCGGGAAGATTGCAGTCGACGGCCCTGTGCTGCCTGGCACTCCGTCGCCGATACGCGAAAGATCGGCGATGTCTCCAACAGACGGAGCAGTTGGATCGATAGGCTCGGGTCTTGGAGTGAGCCTGGGAAGATTCAGCGAATTGGCGATGGGCTGTATCGACTGCGTTGCGGGCTGTGCGAGGATCTGCTGTTTCACGACGATCGGTTGGGGAGGCGGGGTGTAGAGAATGTCCTGGAATATGTGCGTGGGGAGCGCTCCGGGATAGATGAGCGGAACGACGATCAGCGTGGTGACGATGGAAAGATTTACGGCAAAGGTGAGGAGCATCCACTTGGGAGCCTGATTGGGGAGGATGCCGCTGGAGTGGAAGGTTGCGTCTTCGAACATGGTGGGCCTCCTGAACAGCGAGTTAGCGCGCGTTCCGCGCATTGGCTAGTTAGCAAGTTAGCGGGAGTCGTAGGTTAAGTGGAGTTGCGCTGAATGTGGTATCTCCTGGCTTGGTAGACACCGAGGTGCTGTGAGAAGTTCCCGAGGGGTGCCGGTTGCTGTAGACTCCTGAGCATTATGGGAATACTCAAGACGTGCTCATTTTGGCTTCTTTCGGTGCTGCTGGCGGGCGGATTGCGGAGTGGCTTGGCTCAAGGGACAGGCAGTACGCAAGCTCCGGACTCGGCGGCCACTTTGGCTTATATTCACGCTGGGTGGGATGAGCTTTCGCGGTCGATGACGGATTGCCACTCGCTGGTGGATGTGAAGGTGACGACTGCGCCGGTGTTGTATGTGCCGGCGGAGTTGGCGGTGCCGACTGCGGTGAAGGAGTTGACGGCGAGTTGCGGGGTGAAGGTGGCTGTGCTGCCGAAGCGGATTGCGAAGTTAGGCGATCTGATGCCCGAGGATCTGACGGCGGATAAGATGGCGCCGGGATTGCTGTATCTGCCGCATAAGTATGTGGTGCCGGGTGGGCGATTCAATGAGATGTATGGGTGGGATAGTTATTTTATTCTTCTTGGACTGATTGTGGACCACCGCGAAGAACTGGCGCGCGGGATGGTGGAGAATTTCTGGTTTGAGATTGAGCATTACGGGGCGGTGTTGAATGCGAACCGGACTTACTTTTTGACGCGATCGCAGCCGCCTTTCCTTACTTCAATGATGCGGGCGGTGTATGAGGATCCGGCTAGCTTTCGGGATGCGGTGAGCAAGCGTGCTTGGCTGGAGCGCGGGTATGCTCTGGCGGTGAAGGATTATGAGACTTGGATGCGGCCGGAGCATAAGGCGGGGACGACAGGGCTGGCGCGGTACTTCGATTATGGCGACGGGCCGGTGCCGGAGATGGCGGATGACTCGACTTACTATCCGGATGTTATCCGGTGGTTAACACAACATCCTGCTCAGAATGCCGGCTTTTTGATCAAGAGCGCGGAGCATCCGGATGCGAATGAGATCGTCCGGCTGAAGAAGACGAGCTGCGATGTTACTGCATCGCAGGTGTGCATGAAGGCGGAGGCGGAGGGGTATCGGCTTACGCGGGAGTTCTATGAGGGCGACAGGGCGATGCGGGAGTCGGGGTTCGATACTAGCTTTCGGTTTGGGGCTTTTTCAGGGGCTACGCATCATTATGCGCCGGTGTGCTTGAACAGTTTGCTGTTCCGGTATGAGCGGGACATGGCGCACTTTGCGCATTTGCTGGGCAAGGTGGACGATGCGCATGTGTGGGAGGAGCGAGCGAAGAAGCGGAATGCGGCGATGCAGCGGTATCTGTGGAGCGCGAAGGATGGGACTTTTGAGGATTTCGACTTTGTGCACGGGAGGTCTTCGAGTTATGCGTATGTAACTTCGTTGTATCCGCTGTGGGCGGGGGTGGCGACGCGGGAACAGGCGGTGCAGGTAGAGGCGAAGCTCAAAACATTTGAGCGTCCGGGCGGTTTGGCGATGAGCGATACGAATAGCGGGATGCAGTGGGATGAGCCGTTTGGATGGGCTCCGACGAACTGGCTGGCGGTGGCGGGGTTGTCGGCTTATCAGTTCAGAGACGATGCGATGCGGATCTCGAAGGAGTTTACGGCGTCAGTGGATCGTGGCTTTGCAGCGGATGGGACGATTCGAGAGAAGTACAACGTGGAGACACGGAATGCGGATGTGAAGGTCGCGGTTGGTTACAAGGGCAATGTGATTGGGTTTGGATGGACGAATGGGGTTTATTTAAAGATGGCAGAACTGGCAGCGTCCAAGCCATAGTGAGATGAGAGAACGGGCGACCGCAAAGATCGAAAGACGGGGATAGAAAAACGGGCCGGTGGTGTTGAAGCCACCGGCTTTTTCTTTAGCTAATGTGGCGGGGTAATACGCCGCTATTTTTGCTTTGCCGAAGCGGCGGCTATGCCGTTGAGCGTGACGTTCGCTGCGGGTTTGGTGTCGTAGCGGTCGTGGTAATGCATCCAGTTACCCATGTTGGCTCCGGGGCCTGTTTCATCGCGTCCTATTGGGGTGAGATCGATGAAGGCATAGGTTCCGATGAGGACTTCGCCGCCGCGGGCATAGGCGGAATAGGTGTGGAAGATGCGGCCTTCGGGACTCTTATAGAAGATGCTTAGGCCGGGGAGCTCGTCGCTGCTGGCTGGGATGGATGTGAAGTTGTATTCGGCGTGGCCAGCAGCCTTCTGTTCTGGGGTGAAGGAGACGTGGTAGTCGAAGTTGAAGTCGCTGCCGTTGGAGGAGACCCAGGGGAAGGTCCAGCCCATGCGCTTTTTGAAGGGCTCGATTTCGGCGAGGGTGCCGCGGGAGACGGCGACGTACGAGATGTCGTGGTGCTCGAAGTGCTGGCGCGCGCCGTCGACATGGTCGGAGAGGAAGGAGCAGCCGGAGCAGCCTTCTTTCCATCCGGGGCCGAGCATGAAGTGATAGACGATGAGCTGGCTGCGTCCGGCAAAGAGATCGGCGAGGGATACTTTACCGCTGGGGCTGTCGAAGACGTAGGACTTGGTGACTTCGACCCAGGGGAGCGCGCGGCGTTCTGCGCTGAGGGCGTCACCGGCGCGAGTGTGGGCTTTTTCCTTGACCAGAAGTGCTTTGCGGGCTTCGAGCCACTCGGCTTCTGAGACTACGGGGTGTGAGGCGAGTGCTTGCGCATCCATTGAGTATCTCCTTTGTTGATTTGATGCAGAGACTATTGAGCCGAGTGAGCTGAGGCTATGCGCTGGGCGACTTGAATCTGGAGGCGGTCGAAGAGATCGGTCCAGCCCTGGTTGATTTCTATGCCGTCGAGCAGGTCGGGTGGAATGAGGCCGACGATGCGGTGCGAGAAGGCGATGTGCGTCTGGCCGCCTTCAGAAGTGAGCTCGTAAAGGATGTGACAGAGGACGGGCGCGGCGATGAACATGGGGCCTTGAAGTTCAAGACGGCTGGGAGGGACGATGGATTGGACGTGTCCCCAGAGCTGGCCGGTGTTGTTGCCGAGGTCGCGGAACCAGCGGCCACCGGGCCAGGCTTCGAGAGTCATGGAGAGAGGCGGACCGCCCGGACATGCTATGAAAGGTCCCATTTGTTCGAGGGTAGTTTCGAAGACGATGTCGATGGGCGCAGCGATGTCGATGTTGCGCCTGACTTCGAGGGTTTGCATGGTTTGTTCGGCGAGGGCGGAGGGCATCAGGCTTTTTCCTTTTTGATGTGGGGGCCAGAACCATTCAGTTTTACGGCCATTTTTTGTTCGGCGCGCTGCTTGATGCTGTCGAGTTGGCGGACCCAGAAGTGCTCGTAAGTTTTGACCCAGTCATGCACGGGTTTCAGCTCCTTTGCATTGAGCCGGTAGAGGCGCAACTGGCCTCGTTTGCTGACGGTGACGACACCCACTTTGCGCAGGACTCCGAGATGCTTGGAGACGGCGGGCTGGTTCATGCGGAGGCTGAGGACGACGTCGTTGACCTGGTGATCTTTGCCGTCTTGCAGGAGGCCGATGATCTGGCGGCGGCGGGGTTCGGCGATGGCGGTGAAGACGTCGGCGGTGGTGGCGGCGCGCGGCATGAAAGAAACTGTATATTCCATTATGAGAATATGTCAAGATGGTGAAGACGCGGTGGGACTTTGGCCCGATGTTGCTGGGCTGCGGAAGGCTTGAAAGGAGCCAGGCTCGAGTTGTATCGAAAAATATTTGCGGGCTTGTCGATTTCAGGTGGGGTAGTTCGTTCTTGGGATAGAAAGATTCGCTGCTGCGGGTTGAGGGCGGGGAATGAGGAGGAGTTGTGGCACAGTACTTGCTTTTATTGCGGGATGATGGGGCTGCCTGGCAGAAGATGGGCCCTGAAGAGATGCAGAAGACGACGGAGCGGTACATGGAATGGCGGAACCGGCCTTTTGTGGAGGGCGGCCAACGGCTGGACATGGCTGGGCGGGTGATGGTGAAGAAGGATGGCAAGATCGGCGTGACGGATGGACCGTTCAGCGAGTCGAGGGAGGTCCTGGGTGGGTATTACGCCATTGAGGCAAAGGACTTCGACGAGGCGGTTGCGCTGTCGATGGATAATCCCCATGCGGATTTGGGGATCGGGACCATCGAGATTCGTGAAGTAATGTATATGCCGGAACGCGACTGACGTGTTGTTGGAGGAATGTGTGGACGAACAACGCAGCCCTGTCTTGTTGGAACATCTGTTTCGCCGTGAGGCGGGCAGGATGGTTGCCTGGCTGGCCGGGCTGCTTGGTTCGCAGCATCTGCAACTGGCGGAAGATGCCGTGCAGGAGGCGATGCTGCGTGCGGCGCAGTTGTGGCCTTTCTATGGCGTGCCGGAGAAGCCGGAGGGATGGCTCTTCCGGGTAGCGCGGAACTTTGCGATTTCCGCGCTGCGACGCTCAGCGCGCATGGACAGTGACGCGCTGATTGCGACACTGGAAGCACGTACCGAGAACTTCGAAGTGCTGGAGGTTGAGGAGAATCTGCGCGATGAGGAGTTGCGGATGATCTTTCTGTGCTGTCATCCGGAGCTGTCGCGGGATGCTCGGGTGGCGCTGAGTTTGAAGCTGGTGGGCGGCTTTGGCGTGGGAGAGATTGCGCGGGTTTCGCTGGTGGATGAAGCGACGATTGCGCAGCGGCTGGTGCGGGCGAAACGAGTGATTCGCGAGAAGCGGCTGCCTCTGCTGATGCCGTCGAAGATTGTATTGCGGGAAAGGCTGGATTCGGTGCTGGAGGTGATCTATCTGATGTTCAGCGGCGGGTATGCAGCGGCTTCCGGGGAAGAGCTGATTCGACAGGATGTGTGCATGGAGGCGTTGCGGCTGGGGCGGCTGGTGGCGGCTTCTTCGATGAGCGCGGCGCGGGTGAACGCTTTGGTTGCGTTGATGGCTTTGCAGGCGGCGCGGCTGCCGGCGCGGACGGATGCGGCCGGGGACCTGGTGTTGCTGGAGGAGCAGGATCGGGCTTTGTGGGATCGCGAACTGATTGCTTTGGGGTTCTTTTATTTTGCGCGGTCGATTGCGGGGGAAGAGATTTCGGAGTGGCATGCGCAGGCGGCGATCGCGGCTACGTATGCCAAGGCTGAGAGTGCCGGCGCTATCGACTGGGTGGAGATTCTGGAGAACTACGATCACCTTTGGACGATGACGCGATCGCCGGTGGTGGCGCTGAACCGGGCGGTTGCGGTGATGCGGGTGCATGGGGCTGCGGTGGGGCTGGCTGAGCTTGACCTGTTGGAAGGGAACGCGGCGCTGCGCGGGTATCACCTGCTGCCGGCGGTGCGAGGGCGGATGCTGGTGGAGCTGGGACGGATGGATGAAGCTGGAGATGCCTTTCAGGCGGCTCTGAGCTGCGATTGCTCGGAGCCGGAGAGGCGTTTTCTGGGACGGCAGCTCGACTCAATCACTACGAATGCATAATCAGGCAGGCGTGCGGTCGAGAAGGGTCTGAATGACCGTCTTTAGCGTGGTCGTACCTTTGCGAATGGTTTCAAGGTTACCTTCGAAGTCGATCCAGCCTTGGTTGAAACCGTCGAGCATGGCGATGCGCGGGTCAGGGTTCTTCATGCCCTGGGTGTTGAAGATCTGCTTCCAATCTTCGCGGGGGACGGGTTGGACGGTAATGGGCTTGTGAAGGAGTTCGGCGAAGGTGGCGGCGATCTGATTAGGAGAGATGCGGGTGGGGCCTTCGAGTTCTACGATGCTGGGGTGATTTTCCTGGAGCAATTGGGCGGCGAGGCGCCCGATGTCCGCAGTCGCGACCATTGAGATAGGCCTGTCGAGGGGCTGGAGGAAGCTGGGGATGATGCCTGTTTCGCGGGCTGGCGCGATGTCCCACGAGGTGTTTTCCATGAACCAGGCGGGGCGCAGGAAGGTGATGGAGCTGGGGAGTGCGCGGAGCCTGGTTTCGATGATGGTGTGCTGGGAGAGCAGGTTGGTCTGGGTGGCCTGGGCTCCGATGGTGGAGAGATAGACGACACGGGCTGGGCGGGTGGCGGCGAGGGCGGAATAGAGCGCATCGGCCATGGCGTAGGCCTCTGGAAAGCCCGCGGCGGGGTCGAAGAGCGGCGGAATGAGGATGAAGACGGCTTCGGCGCCCTGAAAGGCAGCGGTGAAGGTGGCTGCAGCGTTGGGGGCGAGGATGTCGGCTTGGGCTACCTCGCAGCCTTTCTCTGCCCATGATTTGGCTCGGGCTGGATCGCGGACGATGGCACGGAGGGGTAGGTTGGCGGCGAGGAGGTTGCGGGCGACTTCGCCGCCGATGTTGCCGGTGATTCCGGTTATTGCGTACATATGCTTGCTCCTTTAATTTTCCCGTTTCATAAGATGAGGCTGGAGGGGAAAAGTATGCGCGAGCTGCCTGGCACGCGAATAGCGGGATACGGCGCCCTCGTCAGGCATGACCTTAGAATGAACGGGATGAAGATACGAAGTTTGCTTGAGGGTGATGCCGAGGCCTGGTGGCGAATTCGGCTGGAGGCTTTGGAGAGCGAGCCTTTGGCGTTTGGGAAGGCCGCTGAGGAGCATCGTATAACTCCAGTGGAGACGATTGCGCAGCGGTTTCGGGATGTGGCGGAGGGCAATTTCCATTTAGGGGCTTTTGACGGAGATGCGCTGGTAGGCGTGGCTACGTTCATACGCGAGACAGGTTTGAAGGAGAGGCACAAGGGGCGTATTTATGGCGTCTATGTGTCTGCTGCGTATCGGGGCCTGGATGTAGGACGTGGGCTGCTGCATGAGCTTTTGGAAAGAACGAAGCGGGACGCTTCTCTGGAGCAGATTTTGCTGTCGGTGGGCTCTGAGCAGGGTGCGGCTAAGGGTCTGTATTCGAGCTTTGGATTTCAGGTCTACGGGACGGAGCCGAGGGCTTTGAAGGTGGGTTCGACCTACGTTGATGAGGATCATATGATCCTGCGGTTAGGTGAGCTTATTTAGATTTTGGAAAACATATTCCTTCGGGATGACAACTAGAAAAGCTAGAGTGAAGTGGGTCCTTCGCTGCGCTCAGGATGACAAATCTTGGGCTGAGGAGGACAGCTAGAAAACACAGACAATTACAACTTCAGCGGGTCTTGATGGGCCAGGGGTTGGCGAGCTGCGAGTTGTGGAGAAATTCTTCGTCGGTGAGAGATTCCAAGAAGGCTTTGAGGTCGGTGCGCTGCTGCGAGGTTAGTTCGAAGCCTTGAATGGTGTGGGATTTGTTGGGGTTTTTGCTGCCGTCGCCGGCATTGGGGCCGCTGGAGATGATGCGGCCCCCATGGGCGTAGTGGTCGATCACCGCATCGAGGGTGGCCAGGCTGCCGTCGTGCATGTAGGGGGCGCGGACGGCTACGTTGCGCAGTGAGGGTGGGCGGAATTTGCCGATGTCGGCGGGGTTGTGGGTGAACTCTGCTAGGCCCTGATTGTTGGCGGGGTAGGAGGACTGGCCAGCTAGATTGTAAAGGCCGTTGTTCTGGAACTCTACGCCGTGGGCGCCATCAGTCGTTTGGTAGATGGTTGCGCCGCCCAGCGTGAAGCCACCATGACAGCGCGAGCAGCTATAGGGCTGATGGAAGAAGATGTCTTCGCCGCGCTTGGCGGAGTCGGAGAGGGCGTTGTCTTCGTGGCGGTAGCGGTAGTGGTCATAGGGGGAGTTGCCGGAGACTAATGTGCGCTCGAAGGCGGCCAGGGCCTGGCGGATTTCGAGGAAGGTGTATGCGCCTTGATGGGTTGGGAAGGCTTGCGGGAAGAGCTTTACATATGTCGGATCGGTGGCGATGACTTTTAGGAATTTGTCGTTTTGCTGGTTGAGGCCTAGCTCGATTGGGTGGTCGTTGAAGAGCGGGGTGATGGATTGGTCTTCGAGTTGGGTGACGTTGGGGTTGGCCCAGTTGAAGACGGCGAACCAGGCTACGTTGGCGAGAGGCATGACTCGGCGCGGGTGGGACTGGCCGGTAACGCCGATGGCTACTGGAAGCTGATTGGTGAATCCGTAACGCTGGATGTGGCAGGTGGCGCAGGAGCCTTCGCCGTTGGAGGAGAGACGGAGGTCGTAGAAGAGGTAGCGTCCGAGCTCTACCTTGGCGGGCGACATGGGGTTGTTGGCTGGAACGGGCGGCGGATGGAAGCCCGGTGGGAGGGTCCATCGGTATTCGGCCTCGATTGCAAAGGCGGATACGGCGCAGAGAAGGATAGCGGCGAAGATTTGGGCGCGATACGATTTTGGGCGATTTGAGCCGTATGCATTGAGGCGGGATTTGAGTGTGTTGAACACGGTTTCGATCTGGATTTTAGGGTACATTGTGCTTATGACGAGCTTGGTGAGGAAGTTGCGGATTGCGGTGGTGAGCAGCGTATTGATGGCAGGGGGTCTGGCTGCGTTGCCGGGGGTTTCGGCAGGGCAGGCGGCGGCTCAGGATGCAGCTCAGACTGCGCCGGCGGCGTTGAAGGTGGAGGGAGTTGGAACTGCTTTGCTGACTCTGACGGCGGATGATCTGGCGAAGATGCCTCCGGCTACGGCGACGCTGACTTCCGACGGCAATACGACGAAGTATGAGGGCGTGTTGCTGTACGACATTCTGGCGAAGGCGGGATGGCAGTTTGGGCACGGGATGACGGGCAAGGGGATGGCGAGTTATGTGATTGTGACCGCCAAGGATGGGTACCAGGTGGTGTTTTCGCTGGCGGAGATCGATCCGCTGTTTGGCGGGGCGAAGGTGATTATTGCGGACAAGGCGGATGGGGCGGCGCTGCCGGGGCGGGAGTTACCGTTCCGGGTGGTTGTGCCGGGGGATAAGATGCATGCGCGGTCGATCTATTCGCTGGTGAAGATAGAAGTGGTGCGGCTGCGACCGTAGAAGATATAGATTTGCGAAGGCTATAAAAGGCCTATAGGCACAAAGTATCCCACCTTAACCGCAAAAGGCGCGGTGAAGGTGGGGTACTCGGATTCTCTTGAGTTAGAGGGATTGCAGGAGAGTGGCGACTAGGGAGATGGGCAGGCCCACTACGTTGAAGTAGCAGCCTTCGATGCGGGGGATCCAGCGGGCGGCGTGGCCCTGGATGGCGTAGGCTCCGGCTTTGTCGTTGGGCTCTCCAGTGGAGATGTAGTCGTGGATTTCTTTTTCGGAGAGAGTTAGGAACTGAACTGCTGTTACTTCGGCGGCTACTTCTGTGCGCGATGCGGTAACGATGGCTACGCCGGTGATGACTCGGTGAGTGCGGCCGGATAAGAGATGGAGCATTCTGGCTGCGTCTGCTTCGTTTTCAGGTTTGCCTAGGATGTGATTGTCTAACGTGACGGTGGTGTCTGCGCCGAGGACGGTTAGGTCTGGGTGGGTTGGGCTGAGCTGGGAAAAAATGGCTTCGGCTTTTTGGCGGGCGAGGCGGGTTACGTAGGCTATGGGATCTTCGTTGGGATGGGGGTCTTCGGGGATGTGGGCGGGATGGATTTCGAATTGGTAGCCGGCTTGGGTGAGGAGTTCGCGGCGGCGGGGCGAGGCTGAGGCGAGGACGAGCATCTAGAGATTATGGCAGGGACAAAGGCAGCGAGTTAGCTGCGCCTTCGGCGCGGTAGCAAGTTAGCGGGCAGCGGGATGAATCGGTGACTCTGTCTTGTCTTTCGCATTTTATTCGCCTATTCTTCTTTTCTATGGAACGAGTTCAATCGCTTTCAGCGGCGGGGTTGCGGAGGGAGATTGCTTGGCGCAATCTGCGGCGGGGGCGGGTTCATGTGCATGAGGTGACGTATGGCAGCTTGCCCAGCGTGATCTTTCAGGAGAGTGAAGGCGGGCATGGGAATTTTCTGGAGGCTTCATACCGGGCGATTGTGGCGCGGCCGGAGTGGGCGGCTCGGCTGCGGAAGAGCTATAGCGCGGACAAGTGGGTGCCGCGGCGGTGGGACCGGAGCCGGTGTGAGCTGGACTGTGCGAACAGTTCGGATGCTTTGCTGATGAATGTGTTTTGCTATCCGGGATTGCTTGCTCATGGGCCGCTTTGTGCGTTGCTGGGTGTGGAGCGGGGGTTGGAGCCGGTGTTTGGGTATAAGCCGCGGGTGCCGTTGATGGGTGGGAAGGACGGCAAAGCTTTGGTGGATGCGACGGAGATCGACATGCTGCTGGGTTCGCTACTGGTGGAGGCGAAGCTGACGGAGTCTTCGTTTCAGACTGCTCCGCTGGCGCGGGTGCTACGGTATACCGGACTGGAAGAGGTCTTCGATGTTGGGGAGTTGCCGATGGCAGGGGAGTCGGTGCAGTCGTACCAGCTGATTCGCGGGGTGATGGCGGCACGGCATGAGGGGCGGTCGTTTGTGGTGGTGTGCGATGGGCGGCGGGTGGATTTGCGGGAGAAGTGGTTTTTGGTGATGCGTGCGGTGCGGTGTTGCGAACTGCGGAGCCGGTTGGCGATTGTGACCTGGCAGGAGATTGCGGCGGTGGCGCCTGGGGTGGTGCGGGCGTTTTTGGCGGAGAAGTATGGGATTTTGGGGCGAAGTGGCGGGTGGGCGCGAGTCAGCAGTTGATTGTTGCCCCATCAACGTTGGATGACTCTCATCAATTGACAAGAGTATTCCTCCGCCTGCTTACGGGTTATGCCGAATAACTGATCTATCGTTAGGCGGTGGTGTGAATCTTCAGAGACGAAAAGCGGACGAGCACCGACTTTCTGTATTCGCACTTCGAGGCGTAGATTGAGAGTCTCAGGATAGATTTTGAGTTCGTTCACGAGACGGCCTTTGTATGGTCCAATCCTTTTCTCCCGACCTTCTATTTCCCAAAAGTCTTCGATCTCATCAAATGCGTCCTCGTAGACCCGTACCCAAGCACCATAGACAAAGGCTTGTTCGGTGTTCCGAATGGGAATTTCGAAGCAGCCGCGAATGTAGAACTGATCTTGATCGATGATGCATTGGTCTGAAGTGATGATCGCGCGAGCTTCCCGCTGATCTGCGCTCATGTTTGCGAACGTGTCGGGATAATCCGCGGCGAAGCTAAACGGCTCTCCATAGTGAATCCCGCCGCAACATGAACATGCCCATGACGTCTCAGTCATGTCCTCACCCACTGCTTGAATCATCGAATCGCTGGACGGCTTGCGAGTTCACGATTGAAGGCGTCGTGTTGTTCGTCTTCGGTCAAATGGCGGATCTCTTGCATGGCTGGAGAAAGCATACCTCAGGGGCTGAAGCCCCGTTCAAATTTGACGATCTTGATGCCGGGGTTAAAACCCCGGCCTACCTTAATACGTGACAAATTTCTCCTCAGTGATTGAGTATCCGAATTAAAGCAGATCCTTCGCTGCGCTCAGGATGACAACTCTTCATGGGCCGGGAGTTTCGATGGTGTTCTAAATCGATAGACCGGTGCGGTGGCCAGTTTTGTTGGCTATGCCCCAGGCCATGCCGGGGGTGTTGTGGGCTATGCCGAATTGGCCGTCGGGGCCGAGCAGGATGATGCCGCCGTGGCCGCCTAGTCTGGCGAACAAGTAGCTGATGGCTTGCTGGGCGGCTAACTCAGGGGTAACTCCCTGGCTTACTCGGTCGGTGGCCCATTTGCCCAGGACTAACTTCATGATTGGTTCGCCCCAGCCGGTTAATGAGACTGCCGCGCTGTGGTTGTCGGCGTAGCAGCCGCAGCCGATTAATGAGCTGTCGCCTACGCGGCCGGGGGCTTTGTTTAAGGTACCTCCGGTGGAGGTGCCGGCGGCTAGGTTGCCGTATTGATCGAGGGCTACGGCTCCTACGGTGTCGTGAGATTCGAATTTGGGATCGACGGGCTCTGGCTGCTCTTCCGACGAAAGGCCGACTTCAGGGGCTAAAGCCCACGTTGAATCGAACTCGTTGATGCCTGGGCTAAAACCCAGGCCTACCTTAGAGGCCAACTCTTCAGCGCGATGCTGGGCGGCGGTTTCGGGGCTTTTGTCGTCTTGATACCCCACGAACGAAGACCTGTTCGTGGGGGCCCCGGATGAATCCGAGCCGGAGAAGGTTTGGTCGGGTTGGCCTGCGGCTAGGCGCTCCTGGGCTTCTTTTAGGCGGATTTTTTCGCGGTCGAGGACTAGCTCAGAGTTATCGATTAAGGCCATGCCGTGGCTTTGGGCGAAGGCTTCTGCGCCTGCTCCTACGAAGTAGATGTGGGGGCTTTTGTCGAGGACTAGGCGGGCGGCCTGGATGGGGTTGCGGAGGTGTTCGACGCAGGCTATGCCGCCAGCGCGGAGGGTGGCACCGTCCATGAGGAGGGCGTCGAGCTGGACTTTGCCTTCGGAGGTGAGGAAGCTGCCGCGACCGGCGTCGAAGGTGGGGTCGTCTTCGAGGATGGTGACGGCGGCTTCTACGGCGTCGGTGGCGGTGCCGCCTTCGCTGAGGATCTTGTAGCCGACTTCGAGGGCGTGGGCTACGCCGCGCTGGTGGTCTTCGGCCATTTCGGGCGGGATGGCCCAGGCGCCTCCATGGACCAAGAGGGTGGGACGGATGGAGGAGGGGATATTGGGCGCGTCGGTCGGCATGAGGTAACAGGGTACAGGATTGTCACGTATGGAGTCAGTGTCGGAAACCCCCAATAGCGGAAAGAAGACGGCAGAGATGTGAAGCGAGAGGGGCGGGCCCGGCATCGAATGTACTGTTGATTGTGGAGGTTGTGTGGTTGATCCGATGGAAAGCAGCGAGCCTGGGTGGTGGGCGAAGGTTGAGACGGTGGCTGGGGCGCTGAAGATGTTCTGGAAGTTTATGTATGACAAGCCGAAGGATACGCGGCCCCAGGGAAAGATTCCTATTGACCGGATGACGCGGGCTGGTTTGCTGGCTGCCCCGGACCGTTCGCTTTGGAAACTGGGGCATTCTTCGGTGTTGATGAAGCTGCAAGGGGAGTTCTTTTTGACGGACCCGGTGTTTGCGGAGCGGGCTTCTCCGATTTGGTTTGCGGGGCCGAAGCGGTTTCATCGGGCGCCGATCTCGATCAAGGAGCTGCCGCCGATCAAGGCGGTGGTGCTTTCGCATGACCACTACGACCACCTGGACAAGCGGGCGATTCAGAAGCTGGCGAAGAAGACGGAGTGCTTTATCGCTCCGACGGGCGTGGGCGGGCATTTGCGGCGATGGGGCGTGGATACGGCGAAGATTCGAGAGCTGGAGTGGTGGCAGGAGACGAGCGTTGGTGGAGTGCGGCTGGCTTCTACGCCGACGCAGCATTTTTCAGGACGCAGCCTTTGGAATCGCAACCAGACAGGGTGGTGTTCGTGGGTGATTTTGGATGGTGATTTCCGTGTGTTCTACGGGGCGGATTCGGGGTACTTTGAGGGCTTCAAGAGGATTGGCGAGGCTTATGGGCCGTTCGATGTGACGCTGATGGAGAATGGCGCTTACAACACGCGCTGGGCGGGGATTCATATGCAGCCGGAGGAGACGGTGCAGGCGCATCGCGATGTGCGCGGGAAGTGGATGGTGCCGGTGCATCAGGGGACATTTGATCTGGCACTGCATCCGTGGACGGAGCCGATGGAGCGGGTGCAGGCGCTGGCGGCGCGGCTGGGGATCGATGTTTGCACTCCGCGATTTGGGGAGATGGTGCGGATGGATGCTATGGGGCGTGGGGAGTGCTGGTGGCGGGGCGTGGATGCGGTGGAGGGCAGCGAGTTAGCGGCTGCGCCGGTTAGCAAGTTAGCTAGTTAGCGGAGGTTGATGCAAGAGGAATTTGTGAATCCCACCCTTGACGCTAAGTGCGCGTCAAGGGTGGGGTCCCCGCATTTTCTCCACTTTTGAGACGTTAGTTGGGGAGGGTTAGCAGGTCGGATTCGACTAGAGATTCGGTTAGTCGGTCGATGGCCTGGGGGAGTTTGGTGGAGATGGTGCGGACGCTGATGCCTAGCAGGACGGCGGTTTCTGCCTGAGTGTACTCCTGAAGGAGAACGCGGCTGATCATCTGGCGGTCGAGATTGGTTAGTTTTTTGAGGCAGCGTTCTACGTCGAGGACGAAGATGAGGGCGTCTTCAAAGGTGCGGACGCGGCGGCTGGAGACCCAGCCCCGGCCTACGGATTCACCGAGGAGGTTGGGGGAGCGGCCGACCTGCATGGAGGCATAGAGATAGCGCCGGAGCAGGTTTTCGGTGTGTTTGCGGTAGAAGGCGTAGGTGGATATGGTCTCGTCCGCTGGCTCGGACTCTTCTATCTGCTGGAGCGCTTCGGGACGGAGCCGCTGAATGTGGTGGACTGCCGATGCCAGTAGTTGAGGTTGGAGGGCTGAAGTGCCGGATGTGGCTGCCCAGACTTGGGGGAGTTGCAGGACGGCGCTCATTGAGCACCTGCTGCGTTGAAGGATGACGTTCCGCGATGTTGGAACAGATGTACTGGGGGCATTCCCTTGGGGGCTGACGCGCGGGATTGAGGATAGGCATGATGATGTAGCCCATGCCCTTCATGCGGCAGTCCGCTGGCGTGAATTGCCGTGATCGATACCGGCTCGTGAACGGCGAAGACTGTGGAGAGGACTGTTTTCTTGGGTCTTCCTCGTCGTTTGCGGCTTTGGGGGGTGGGAAACTCCTTGAAGCGTTCGTGGCATGGCGTGCAATATACCCCGGTGTCAACCTGGGCACGATACCAAAGGCAACCGCAACCTTCGCAAACTTTCAAATGTACGCGCAATTCCATGACTGTCTCTCCCGAAACGTCTGAACGCCCACGGACTGAGCAAGGCACTGGACTGTCCGCAGGGCAGTGAGGCAACGTTGCCGCCGTGCAGGGTTCTAATGCCCTGCTGGGGGATGGCGGCTGGCTTGCCCCGATGATGGATCGTGCTCATGGCGCGCAGTTCCTGGAAGCTCAAAGACCGTATTGCATTGTTTAGAGGGCAGATTTGGGTCCGCTATGCCCGCGAAATGCCGGGGGCATTTGGGTGCCCAGAGATTTCCTCCGACGGTGATTGAGAAAGTGAGGTAAATCTATGGGGAGCTTTGATTAACGTCAAGAAGTTGTATGGAAAACCAGGACTGGGCGGTGCTAGAGATTAGACGAACCTCAGAAATGCCCACTTTTGCGATGGTCTTGATTTTCTTGAGGAAATGTTGCGGTTGCCGCCCCATTGCTGCCTATGAATTATCCACATGACTTTTACCCAACTGCAGGAGCGCTTGCGGGTCGAACTGCTGCGCAGAATCGAGCGCGGGACGTTGAGCGTGTCTCTGCTGGCGCGGCAGACGGGGTTGGGGCAACCGCATATTTCAAATTTTCTTCATGCGCGGCGGGGGCTTTCGCTTAAGACTCTGGACCGTATCCTGGCGGCGCAGAGGCTGACGGTTGCGGACCTGCTGCCGACCCCGCGCGAGACACGGAGCGCGCTGCTGAGCGGGCAGATGGGAGAAGCGTGCTGGGTTCCGCTGGTGAGCCATGCGACGGCGTTGTTCGAGCCGTATATCCGGGCGAGCAGCGTACAGACGATGGCGCCGTTTCCAGCGGCGGCCATGGAGGGTTTGCGGGAGCGATGCACCGGCCCGCGCAAGCAGTGGGAACGGTTTGTGGCAGTGAGAATCGGAGAAGAGGAAGCGCGGGCGATGGAGCCCCGGGTGAGTGCAGATGCATTGGTGCTGCTGGACCGGCACTACAACTCATTCAAGGCTTACCGGGACGGTGGGACGGGGAGTGGAGCGAATCTGTACGGGGTACGCGTGGGGGGGCGGCTACTGATGCGGTATGCGGATTTTCAGGCCAATCGACTGGTGCTGTGGCCGCAGCGAATCGGGTTTCCTGTGGAAGTAGTGGAGGTAGGAGGCGGTGAGACGGCAAACGATCTGCTGGTGGGACGCGTTGCGTTGATCTTGAACCAAGGTTGAGGGCTGGGGTTGAGGGCTGGATTTGGTAGCATCCGTGATGGAGGGACGTATGGAATCTGGTGGAAATGGCGCGACTGGCGCTCGCAGCAAGGAAGACATTGCTTTGGATTTGTTGAAGTTTGTGGCTGGGTCGACGGGTTTTGGGCGGGCGACTGTGCCTTCGACGGGGTTTAGCGGGACTGCGGCGCCTAAGCCGGAGGAGCAGATCAATCAACTGCTCGACTTGTATAGCCGATGTTTGGCCGTGGTGGACGGCAAGGGAGCGAAGGTATAGCTGCCGATCGCGAGCTGCGCGTCGCTGTCGCCGGGACGGGCGCGTTCGGGCGGAATCATCTGCGGGTGTATCGCGAACTGTCAGGTGAGGGCGTGACCCTGGCGGCGGCGATCGAGCCGGATGATGCGAGGGCGGAAGCGATTGCCGAGACCTTCGATATTCCGGTGTATGCGGATGTGGAGGCGGCACTCGAGGCCGATCTACGCCTGGATGCCGTTTCAGTGGCTGTGCCCACGGTGCATCATCATGCTGTTGCGTGCCAGTTGCTTGAGGCTGGCGTGGATTGCCTGGTGGAGAAGCCGATTGCGGCAACTCTTGCTGAGGCGGATGAGCTGGTGGCGCTGGCGGAGCGGCATGGCCGAGTGTTGCAACCAGGGCATCTGGAGCGATTCAATCCTGCGGTGCTGGCGATTGAGCCGGAGCTGACGCGGCCTATGTTTTTTGAGGCGCACCGGCTGAGTGTTTTCACGCCGCGGTCGCTGGATGTGGATGTGGTGCTGGATTTGATGATCCACGATCTGGACATTGTGCTGACGTTTGCGAAATCTCCGGTAAAAGAAGTGCGCGCGGTGGGGCTGCCGATTCTTTCGCCGAAGGTGGATATTGCGAATGTGCGGGTGGAGTTCGAGTCGGGGTGCGTGGCGAATTTTACGGCTTCGCGGGTGTCGACGGAGCGAGTGAGGAAGCTGCGGTTTTTTGAGCCGCGGCAGTATGTGTCGATCGACTATGCGCGCAAGGATGTGCTGGTGATCGCGGTGGACAAAGAATTCTCACTGGAACAAGCAATGGCGGCGGGAGCTGCGAGCGGGTTTCAGGATGGGCTGCCGGGGCTTTCGTTTTCGAAGCCTGAGGTTGTGCCGGGCGAGCCGCTGCGACTGGAGATTTTGTCGTTTCTGAAGGCGGTGCGGGAGCGAAGCACTCCGCATGTGACGGCGCGGCAGGGGCGCGAGGCGCTGGGGCTGGCGCTGGAGATTCAGCGGGCTATGGTGGAGCATGCGGGGAAGGCTGGGTTGGGGAGTTTCTTTTTGGCGGGTTAGACACCTCATAGTTAGCACGCGTGCCGCGTATCGGCGGGTTAGCAAGTTAACGAAAACTATAAAAGCTATAGATACAAAGTATCCCATCTTAGGCACGATGAAACTGCGCCGAAGATGGGGCACCCGCTTTTGTGCCGCTGTGGAGATACAAAAAGCATATCCTTCGCTTCCCCACCCCAGCGACAAAGACCCGTCGCCGGGGATCACGGTTCGCACGATGACAACTCCTTTTATTGGCGCGGTGTGGTTTTACTGCTGCGCAAGTGACGTTGGGTTACCGTGCAATTTCTGGGCGATGACAAGTAGGATTGGTTTTGGGAGGGCCTGGAATGGCGGAGTTGCCGGAGGAGTTGCGAGGGATTGCTGCCGACAGGAGAGTGACTGTGCGGCGTGGCGGGGAGCCGCGGATTGATGGAAGGTGCGTGGTGTATTGGCTACAGAAGGCGCAGCGGGCGGTTGATAATCCTGCGCTGGAGGTGGCTGTTGCATGCGCGAATGCGCTGGGGTTGCCGGTGATGGCTTACTTTTCAGTGATTCCGAATTATCCCAATGCTAACTTGCGGCACTATCACTTCTTACAGCAGGGGCTTCACGATGTGGCGGAGGAGATGGCGGAGCGTGGGGTGGGGTTTGTTGTTCGGAGGCCGACAGACGGAGACACACTGGAGAAGTTTCTCGATGAAGTTGGCGCAGCGATGGTGGTGGGCGATGAGAATGTTTGCCGCGAGCCGGAGCGGTGGCGGGCGGCGCTGGCGCGGAAGCTGCAGGTGCCTTTCCTTACGGTGGATGCGGATGTGGTGGTGCCTTCAGCGATCTTCGGGAAGAGCTTTGTTTTGCTGCATCACTTTCGACAGCATCTGCATAAGCAGCTGGCGGAGTTTCTTGTCCCAGTAAAGAGAATCAAAGTTCAATATGAGTGGAAGGGAAAGTTGTCCAGTTATTCACTGAAGAAAGATATTACTGAGGGTTTTGATAAGTTAGACCGTTCGGTAGGGCTGGTGGATACATTCGTTGGTGGGACCAAGGCGGGATTGAAGCGGCTGCGCGAGTTCTGCGATCACCAATTGAAGGATTATGACGAGCAGCGGAATCATCCGGAGGCGCGGGGGACGAGCCAGATGTCGCCTTATCTACATTATGGGCATATCTCGCCGATTACGATTGCGATGGCGGTAAAGGATGCGGTTCGCCGAGGAAGGGCGGCGGCGGAGATTGCGGATAAATACTTAGACGAGTTGATTGGGTGGCGGGAACTGGCGGTTTTGTTTTGTAAATACAATCCCAACTACGATAACTGGGAGTGCGCGGAGCCCTGGGCGAAGAAGGCTTTGACGGCTCATGCGGGGGATAAACGTCCGTGGAGTTATTCGCTGAAGCAACTGGAGAATGCGGAGACGCATGACGAGCTGTGGAATGCTGCGCAGCGGCAGATGGTACGCGATGGATGGATGCACAACTACATGCGGATGTACTGGGCGAAGAAGATATTGGAGTGGAGTCCGGATGCGGCGCGGGCGTTTGAGTGGGCCGTTTATTTGAACGATAAATACGAGCTGGATGGGCGGGATGCGAATGGGTATGCGGGGATTGCGTGGGCGATTGTGGGGAAGCATGACCGGCCTTGGTTTGAGCGGCCGGTGTTTGGGCTGGTGCGGTATATGTCGGGGGAGTCTACGGGGAAGAAATTTGATTCAAAACGGTATATCGAGCAGCAGCGCGTTGGCGCGCGTTCCGCGCCATAGCAGGTTAGCGAGTTAGCTAAAACTATAAAGAGCTATGTGTACAAAGTATTCCACCTTAGGCGCGATGAAACTGCGCCGAAGATGGGGCACCCGCTTTTGTTCCACTGCAAGGAGATACAAAACAGATCCTTCTATCGCGGTGTGGCTTGGTGGTATGCAGGAAATGGGACAAGTGGTCCGTGCCGATTGGCTGTGGTTGGCGTCGAATAGAGATTGAATTCTCTGTTGAGGTGAGCTGTGAAAGCTTTTCGAATTGCGATGGTTTTGTTTGTTGCTACTTTGGCTTTTTCGTCTGCGTATGCGCAGCTGCCTGAGTTGCGCGGCGGGGCGATGTTGGATTGTGCCGGGTTGCCATGCGTGGATGTGGCGCTGGCGAGCGGGAAGCATTTGAAGATGTTGATCGATACCGGGGATGTTTCTTCAGTGCTGGATGCGAAGGTGGCGAAGGAGCTGGGAATTGCCGTCTCGCCGGTGAAGGATGCGGATGGGAAGGATGTTCCTGGTTATGAGCGCGCGTTGCTCGCCGGCGCAAAGCTTGGCGATGCGGGGCTTGGTGATGTGAAAGTGCTGGTGATGGATTTGTCGGAGATGGAAGCGAAGGATCAGATACCGAAGGCGGATGGATCGCTGGCGTATACGGCTTTCAAGGATCGTTTGCTGGAGATGGATTATGTGGGGCGGAGGGTTCAGTTGTCGGAGGTTCTGAGCAGCGGTGTGGAGTGCCCTGCAAAATGCGGTGAGTTGACAACACCTACGTTTGGAAAGAAGGGACCGCCGATTCTGGTGGCTACGGGGTTCTCGGTGAATGGCAAGGCGATTACGGCGCAGATCGATTCGCTGTTTGGCGGGACGATGCTGATCTATCCGACTTCGGTGGAGAAGCTGGGGTTACGCTCGGAGGCCAAGTCGACTAAGAAAGAGATGTTCAAGTACACGGACGGCGGGGTGGATATGATGCGGTCTGTGGCTGCGAGCGAGGGCTTTGAGGGGCGGGTGCTGGCGAAGGATGCCGCTCTCTATTTTGCCGGGCCGGAGGTGCATTTGCCGGATGGGATGTTCGATGGGACTGTGGGTCATGCTTTGTTGGAGCATTCGGTGGTGATGATGGATTTGAAGGGGATGCGGGTTTGGTTGGGGTGAGGGATGTGGGAGACAGGCTTCGACCCGATAGGGGAAGGGGAAGATCGCGATCCTGGCGACAACCCGTAGCAGCTCAGGTGATGTAGGATGCTTTCGGACATAACTATCGGACCACGCTAGCAGATCATGCCTGAAGAATCTCTCCGCGCGATGAGGGATGGATGTATCGACGACAGGACTGTTGTAACCCATTCCTCAGGTATTCAATCCATACAAATGGACAGGAGAACCCAGCATATGTGCGATGACTTTATTCACCAGGGATTGACACATGATCCTACGGTTTCACGGCGGGCGTTTGTGGTTAGCTCGGCGGCGGCAGCGGTGCTCAGTTCGACAGCAATGGCGGCGCAGGCCAAGGTTGTCGAGAAGGATGTGAATGTGCCGATGGCTGCAGGGGTTTCGGACTCGGCGGTGTTCTATCCCGAAGGCAAGGGGACGTGGCCGGCGGTGTTGGTGTGGACGGACATTCTGGGTTTGCGGCCTGTGTTTCGCGAGATGGGGCGCAGGCTGGCGGCCGAGGGCTATGTGGTGCTGGTGCCGAATCCCTTCTACAGGAATGCAAAGGCGCCGGTGGTGGATGGTTCCTTTGATTTTTCCAAGCCAGAGGACAGGGCCAAGGTGATGCCGATGGCGGGTGCGCTGACGGCGGATGCGAACATCAGCGATGCGAAGGCGTATACGACGTTTTTAGATCAGCAGCCGCAGACCAACAAGAGCAAGAAGATGGGCGTGCAGGGGTATTGCATGGGTGGTCCGTTGACGTTTCGCACAGCGGCTACGGTGGCGAACCGGGTGGGCGCGGCAGCTACGTTTCATGGCGGAGGATTGGTTACGGACAAGCCTGAGAGCCCCCACCTGATGATTCCGCAGATGAAGGCCGAGGTGTTGTGTTGCGTGGCGGCTAATGACGACAAGCGCGATCCGGCGGCGAAGGACAAGCTGAAGGAGGCGTTTGCTTCGGCTCATCTGAAGGCGACGGTTGAGGTGTTTGACGGCTGCGACCATGGTTGGACTGTGCGGGGGAGCCAGGTTTATAACGAGGCGGGGGCTGAGCGGGCTTGGACGGAGTTGATGGCGCTTTATAAGCGGAATCTGGCTTAGGCGGGGATGACGAGATGGAGGGCCAGCTTCGATAGGGAGAAGCGGCCCTTAGCTTCTTCACCCCGGCGACAAAGACCTGTCGCTGGGGACCCGGTTCGCTCGGATAACAATTCTTCTTTTTAAGAATGATTGTTGGTTACAAGAGAATGGCCCGGTGGATGCAGGTTTTGTGGTGTCGGGGGAGAGCACGAGAAAGAAGTTTGATTCGAAGAGATATATCGAGATGAATGTGGCTAATTCAGGCGGATCAAATTTCAGAAAGCTGGGCCTTGAGCAAATCTGATAGATATGCAGCTAACGGTAGTACGTCATATTCCCCATTCTCCCATGCTGCATCTGCTTGCTGCAGAGCCTGATAGTAAGGCCGTCGATTTTCTCGGATGCGTTCCGGAAGAATCTTCTTACCTGGCAGGAGTTGCTGGGCTTTCATGCAAATCAAGTAATAGCATGCTGCTCTCGCGGTCCTCCCGTTCCCTTCAACGAAAGGATGTATCCAGTTCAATTTCCATAAAGCGAAAGCGGCTAACCATGTCGGATGATCAATCAGGGTCCAGTTTTCGTGAATTAAGGAAAAGAACCTGTCCATATGATTTGGAACAGTCTGAAAGTACGGCGGACGGTGATTTCCTACAGAAATCGGCTCTTCCCTATATCGTCCACCGAATTGAGCAATGTTTGAAACTGCTGTATGGTTGAGCATCCATAAGGTGTATTTATCGAAAGACTCAATTCCCTTACTGATACCAATTTCGACGCAGTTCAAGAGCAAATCATATTGACGAAGAAGATTCTGCTCTTGAACCTTAGCAAATAGTTGTGGGTTGTCTGTCTCTCTTACGGACATTCCTATCCTATTTCTTCTTGCTGTCTCTCGGCTGGTGGGCAGCTATCGCAGCAGCAAGACGCTGTCGGATGCCAGACGGACACTCGCTTTGGTGATTAAGTCAGCAGCTTCAGGAGCATTTCCGAAGGCGAAGCTTATTCTTTGTTCTCGCAAATCCTCGTTTGTGACTGGGTGTTGTCTAGATTGCAGAAGAAGTTCAGTCAATTCTGGATCGGGTGCTGCAACGTTGCTGAATTGCTTTCTGTCGGCCATATTGGTCCCTCTTTAAGCTTGGTTCTTGCAGAATGCCATAATTGCATGGCTCAAGTTCCTACAGATTGGACCATCGGGAACCTGAATTGTCTACTTTTTTTGGAACATGTGTACTCAATCGTAACGGACTCGTTCCACATGTTAGCCCCAGATTAAAATGGCACTGTGGATTCGCATCCAGCATTTTTGCAGAATTCCCTTAAAGACCATCCTCAGTAGAAGACGCCAAAGACCTGCATAATGCAGGTCTTTGGCCTTGATAATGTGTGCTCGGGTGCCTGGAGGCCAGTCCTCAGATGCGCATGGGCATTAGGACGTAGCGGTATTTGTATTCTGCGTCGGGGTCTTCGGGGCGCATTTGGCCGGCGGATTGGCCGTCTTTGAATTCGAGGCGGACTTCGCCTTCGTTGCCCATGGCTTTGAGGAAGTCGAGCATGTAGCTGCTGTTGAAACCTACTACTAGCGGGTCGCTGGTGTAGGGGGTTTCTATGCTGTCTTCGGATTCGCCGGACTCGTTGGATTGGGCGGTGATCTTGAGCTCGTTCTGCTCCATCTTGATGCGGACGGCACCGCTGCGTTCGTCGGCGAACTGGGCTACGCGGCCAATGGCGGCGGATAGTTCTGAACAGCGGACGACGACGAAGCGGGTGTTGTCGCGGGGCATGACGGCTTCGTAGTTGGGGAACTGGCCGGTTAGCTTGCGGCTGCTTAAGGTGCGATGGCCGATGCGGAAGAAAAGCCAGAGATCATCGTCGGCGAACTCGATGTGTTCGGAGTCGGTGGTGTTCAGGAGCGATTGCAGTTCGGCGAGGGCTTTGCGCGGGATCAAGATGCGCTTTTCGCCGCTGATGCCTTCGAGGGGCTGCTCTGACTTTTCTACGAAGGCGAGGCGGTGGCCGTCGGTGGCGACCATGGCGATGGACTCAGCTTTGAGGATGAGGAGCGCGCCGTTGAGAGTGTAGCGGGATTCTTCGTTGGAGATGCTGAAAATCGTGCGGGCGATTAGGGTTTTGAGGACGGCTACGGGGATCTTGACGCTGGCTACTGTGGGCAGCTCGGGGACTTGCGGGTAGTTAGCGCGGCCGAGGCCGACCATCTTGGTGTTGGAGCGGCCGGAGCGGATCTGGACCCAGTGGTTGTCGAGGAGTTTGAGGGAGATTTCACCGTCGGGTAGGAGCTTGACGTAGTCGTAGAGCTTGCGCGCGGGGATGGTGCAGGAGCCGGCCTTCTTGACCTTGGCTTTGGCGGAGGTGCGGATGGCCTGATCTAGGTCGGTGGCGGTGATGTTGATCTGGCCGCCTTCGGCGCCGTCGGTCACTTCGACAAGGAAGTTGGAGAGGATGGGGATGGTGGTCTTGCGCTCGACGACGGACTGGATGGCGGTGAGTTCTTTGAGCAGATCCTGACGGGTTACCGTGATTTCCATTGCTGACCCCTGGGCGGTGGCGGTAGTTACGGGTTCGTTTTCGATTTCCAGTCCTGGCATGATTTGTCCTCTTCGGAAGCTGCGGTTATCGGACGTGATGCAACTTTACACCACGGGGGTCTTGGCCGTGTACGGTGCTGAGAATGTGGCTGCGGCCTGTGTTGATTGTAGTGAAATGCGGGGATGAAAGCGCGTGGAAAACAGGGCATCAATACATGAAAACGGGGCATGAAGACGAGGGATTGTTGCGGGTTTGCCTTTGTCATGGTTGGGGAGGGGTTTGAACGATGCGAACTCGATGTGGATACGAACGGAGACGGAGTACGGAAAAGAAATGAACAAAGAGTTATTTAGTCCCGCCGTAGTAACCGTTGCGGGCGGAAAAGTGGAAATCGAGAGGGAAATCATGATTGACGCGGGGTTGCGATGGGGGTGGTTTTTAGAAAACTTCGCTGTGGAATTGAGGGGAAGTGGAAAGAGGGGTTGGAGGGGTGGATTTGAGTACCGGAGGATGCACGGTTCGCACAGGGCGGCGATTTTGGGATGTGGATTTGTGGGTTCGACGCGTGGAAAGATGGAGCCGCGGCTGGATTGATGCGGGTTTCGGTGGGGTGGGTTTTGCGCGGGGAGTTTGGTTTCCACGGTTTGCACAGGGTTTGGCGAGGTTGAGGAAAAGTGGGTGAAGACATCTTGTGGCCGAAAGACCCCTCAAGGAGAAGCATGCGAGGACTGCTAATACCTAAGGCTGAAGTTTGGCTCACCCTTCAAAGGGCAAAAGCGGGTCCTTCGCTTTGCTCAGGATGACAAATCTGTTCGACTATGAATGGTTGTCAAGCAGGAGAGGTTGAAAAGGCGGGCTTAGATTATTGATTTTATTGTGGATAGCGGTGGGATTGTGGATTGCCGGTAATTTAGGGTGAAGTCGGTAAGCTGGAAACAATCGCGGAAGAGGGAGCGGGAGTGGGAGCGGGAGTGGCGCTGGTGCGCTGCTCCCATTTTTATTTTGCGCGGTGAATTTGTGTCGGGCTCTTCTCGACACTTGTTCGGGATGGGTCAGGCACGGGAACGGTGGTGCTATGGCCGAAGAGGAAGACGGCAGCGGAAGTGAGAAGAACTGTATTGAGAACGACTGGAGCGGCGTACGTTCCGATGGCGGGCCTGATCCGAAGAATGGTCAGGTGAGGGGACGGCTCCTGTTACAGAGGGCGGCTACGGACGCCCTGGAGAAGTATGTAGACGATGTGATCACGAATATCGTGGGCAACATCCAGGCCAAACATCTGCCGAGCGTGAAGTTGCTGATGGATATGGCAGATCACTTAGAGAGCAAGAATCCTACGCCGGCGGACTTCGAGAGCTTTGCGAGGCTGCTGATGAAGGAGTTTCTCAAGGAACAGGGGAAACGCAAGGAGCAGGGAAAAGTTGAAGCGCAGGAAGTAAGGATGACGATTCCCGGTGAGCGGGGATCGCTCATCGTGGAGCCTTGCGGGGAATAGAAGTTCAATGCGAGCGCCTGTCCTCTATCGCGAAAGACGGCGATAGAGGACAGGCTTTTTTGCGGGTTCGCCGATTGGCAGATTTCAGGATTTTTGGGATGGGAAGGACGCTTGCGATGAGGATTGGTTTGCGCGCTGGAATTTGGCTGGTGGGTTTGCTGTTGCCGGTGGGGGTGTGGGCCCAGACTGTGCCTACGACTAACGAGGTGCGGGCGATGCGGGGGTTGGGGCCAATTGGGGAGCAGCAAGTTAGCGTGCCTTCGGCACGTGGCGAGTTAGCGAGTTAGCGGTTTCGTGCTGGATTTCATGGGGAGAGTGAATGCGATTGGATGCTATGGCGGTTAGGATTCCTCCTGTCAAAGGACACCCGAACCGGGTGGACTTTGAGGGGGTGTTGACGCTGGTGGATGCGGCCAGCGATCGGGCTCCGGCGGGAGCAAGGGGACATCGGGTGATGCTGACGCGGGAGGCCGCGGAGGCCGCGCTGCCTTCTTTGCTGGGCATGGCGGTGGACTACCGTCCGGCGTGGGATGGGCATGATGCGAAGCGGAAGATCGGGTTGATTACCGAGGCGGATGTGGAGGGACGGCGGCTTACGGTGCGGGGGTATTTGTACGGGCGGGATTTTCCGGAGGCTACGGAGGCGATTCGGGCGAGCGCTCCGGAGGCGATGGGGATGAGCTATGAGTTAGCTGACGCGCAGGTGGCGGATATGCGGGCCGAGGTATGGAAGCTGACCAAGGCTACGTTTACCGGGGCGGCGATTCTGCTACGGGAGAAGGCGGCTTACCGGGGGACGAGTTTTCGGTTGGCGAGTTGAAGGGATCGTAATCCCACCCTTGGCACGATGAGACTGTGCCAAGGATGGGGCACCCACATTTGTGATTGAACCAAGGAAAGGCGAAAGCAGATCCTTCGCTTTGCTCAGGATGACAAATTTGTTTGGAGGGTGAGATGGAGGTTGGTGAGATGCAGGAGAGCCGGGAATTGGTGGAGCGGCTGGAGGCTGCGGCTGTGATGCTCGAGAAGTCGCTGGGATCGCTGGAGGAGCGGCAGCGCTTTTTGAGCGGCGAGGTGGAGAAAATCTCGGCGACGGTGGAGACGACGCGCCGTGAGGAGGAACTGGTGGCGAAGCTGGAGGCGGTTGAACGGGAACTGGCTGAGGTTCGTGCCGCAGCTACGATGGGGCCGGTTGCGGAGGGATTTCCGAGGGCGCTTCAGCCTTTGCGGAGGACTTTGCCTTCGGCTACGGCGGAGATGCTGGCCAAACATGGGATTGGCGACGGGACGGTGGATGTTCGACAACTGGATGCGGCGATGGTGGGGTTGAGCCTGGAGCAGCGGATTGCGGTGAAGAGTCAGTTGCGGCGGGCTGGGGCGGTGGCTTAACTGCAGGGAACAGGGAATAGGGAATAGGGAACAGGGATCAGGGTTCGTGCTTCGCACGAAGCAGTCGCACATCTCAAGAGCGAGATGTCGGGCACCCGGCACCCGCTTTGTGCTGGGTAATACGTTAGTGCGATTGAGATAGGGATTGGTAACTCCCGGAGTTGGCTCTTGAGTGAGCTGGCTGCGGGAGTTTTGTTTTGCACGGAAAGATTTCACGGACCTGGCGCCGGGTGAATGGGCAGAGGGGCACTATGAACGTACGATTTGCGGATATTCATGCGGCGGCTGACTACATCGGACCTGGGGCGATCGAGGTTCCGTTGTACCAGACGGAGATTTTTGACATTTGCAGGCGGTCGAGTCCGTTTGGGCAGCGGATCAAGCAGGTGCCAGCGACAGGTCATCCTTCGCGGTTCTTCGAGGAGACGGCGCTGCCGAATCCGGGTTCGGCGGGCTTTGTGAATCCGCGCAGCATCAGTCCCACAGTTGTTAGTCCGACGCGGGTGGAGCGCTCGGTTCCGTTGAAGGCGCTGGTCTCGCAGATCAACTACAACCTGTTCGATGTTGAGCTGGGCCAGCAGCAGCAGCAATTTGCTTATCTGCAGGCGAAGGATCTTGCCGATACTGTCAGCGGTTTGATGGTGGAGCACGATGTTGCGCTTTGGAACGGCAACGACACTAGCCTCAGCACTCCGACGACAGTGCAGTATTTCGGCGTGGCGGGTCAGATCGCGGCGGGCGGGCAGACTACGACCATCGGGACTACGGCTTCGATTGTGGATGGCTTGAAGTCGCAGGTGGCGCAGATGGTGGCGCTGTCGGGCTTCCATGTGAGGCCGACGGCGATCTATGCCAATCCGGTGCTGCTGGACCTGATCGACCGGGAGATGAAGGCGGAGTTCAACGTGGTGTTGAACACCGATTCGATTACCGGCGGGGTGCGGGTGAAGATGCTTTCGACGCAGGCGGGCGATCTGCCGCTGATTCCGGACTGGAGCTTGAGCTATACGGGGACTCCGGGCTCGGGGACGGCGGTGCTGCCGGCGTACATCGTGACTGAGGAGCTGATCGAGTACCACTGGCTGGGCGATCCTACGCCGAGGATCTTCGAGCTGGGCCTGCCGAACTCGCTGAGCCAGCAGTATGTGGCGGTGAAGTTTGGCGCGGTGGTGGTGAAGGGCGCTAGTTATGCCCATGCGCAGGTGCTGGTGGATCGATAGGACAGAGATCACGGGTCAGTGATCAGTGGAACCCAGGTCCGAAAATCCGGACCTGGGGCACCCACCTTTGTACTGATGCGGACAAGAAGCGGGTCCTTCGCTTTGCTCAGGATGACAAGAGTTTCATAAGAAAGGGTAGGGATGGCTTATCTTTTGCCGGCGGATTATGTGAACTATGGGTTGCCTGCTGGGACGACTCCGGATTGGGTGACGGCGGCGACGGCGTTGATCAATTCGTATTGCCGGCGGCCGGACTTGAATGTGATTCAGTACACGGAGCGGCTGCGGATTGTGTCGGGGTTGCAGACGGTGTTGTTGAGTTATCTGCCGCTGACTCCGCTTGGGGATGCGGCTTCGCCGCTGGTGGCGATCGAGGGTAGATACGGGCGGCCGCGGCGCGGCGAGAGCGTGCAGGTGCCGTTGATCGAAGTGGCGCTGGCATTCTCTCTTCCTGGGGAGTGGACGACGATCGATCCGGCGACGGTGGATTTTGCAGCGGATACGGGTGAGCTGACGCTGCCTTGGAACTTGCTGGGGCTGCCGTACAACGAGGTTTCGGTGACGTATACGGCGGGCCTGGCGGTGATTGGGGATGACGTGAAATCGGCGTGCGCGCAGATTGTCCGCAATGCGCAGGCGCAGCCGGCTTTGAACGCCTCGATGACCAAGATGGACACCATGCAGATGAAGTATTTTTCGAGTTCGCTGCTGGATGAAACGGTGATGGCGATGCTGCGGCCGTATGTGGCCAATCGGCTTGGATGAAGAGGCGAGGGAACAGGGAATAGGGAACAGGGAACAGTCGATGAGGGATGTGGGATGAGCGATACGGCTAGCAAGAATCCGAATGCGGCGCCGCAGATGCTGGCCGATGCTTTGTTGCGCACGGTGGCGGGGACTACGGCTTATTTTCGCGTGACGGCGAGTAATTCAAATACCGACCAGAGCCAACTGGGGCTGGTGGCTACTTCGTTTGCCGAGGTGGCTGTCTCGCCCGTGGTGATGCGCAAGCTGCGCCCTGCATGGAACGAGGGTGGACAGTCGAAGTGGGAGCTGCTGGTGAGTGCCACGGGGGTTGAGGCGCAGGTGAATGCGCTGGATCTGGCTTCAGCGGAGAGCTTGTTTGGGATGACGCTGTCGGTGTCTTTGACGGCTGGTGGGGCGGGGCAGGCTTATCTGATCGAGTCGATTGCGGCGAATGAAGCGATGGGGATTGTGTATCTGTACCGGCTGCTGATTCGGGAGGCGGGGATCGAGGGAGTTTGAGGGCGGGGAACGATTCAGTCAGTGGTGGCCTGGGTGAATCCAATCCCACCTTAGTCGCGATAAAGCCGCGACGAAGATGGGGCACCCAGTTTTGGTGCAGAGATGAGGGCGGGAATGCAGAATGCTAAGGATTCGTTTTATGTGGCTTTGCGGACGCGGCTGGTGGCGGCGAATCCGGCGCGGACGATTTTGCTGCGGGGGGCTGTGCGGCCGGGGATTCTGGTGGAGGAGGCTGAGGGACCCTTCGCGCAACTGCCCGCGGATGTGTTTGTGCTGCGCTGGCTGGGGCTGGCGGTAGACCAGGATCTGGCGAGCACGATGGCGGCGGAGGAATGCGAGGTACTGTATTCGACGCTGGGAACGCAGAGTTTTGGCGGATTGGACCGGGGACGTGCTCTGAGTGCGATGGACGAGGAGCTGGTTTCGATTTTGACGCCGTTCTGGACTCCGAAACTGAATTACACGGCACAGCCGGCGACGGCGATGCTGACGAATGTGTTCTGGGATGAGCCGGTGTTTGGGCCGGTGACGGTCGTGCGGGACCGGTTGAGCCGGGTGGCGCGGGTGGTGGTGTACAGCTACGAAGAGAGCGGCGAGTTAGCCGGTTAGCAAGTTAGCGGATGAGGTGGGATCAATGACGGCAACTTCTTATTTGGCTGCTGCTCCTGTGGTGCGGCGGGTGCGGGGATATTTTGCGCCTGTGAACCGGGTGGCTGGAGCGCCTGCGGTTTTTGATCCTGCGGAGATGGGGCGGTTTGCTTTGGATGCTCCGCCGGCGCCGTGGATTTCTCTGGGATGGATCAGGGATTTTGCGCGCAAGGCGGGGAGCAAGACGGCGCCTGTTTTGACGGGGATTCCGGCGACGGTGCTGGAGCAGACGCGGGAGACGGTGGATGCGCAGGTGAGCTTCGGATTTGAGAGCTGGACGAAGCTGACGATGGCGCTGGCGGCGGGTTCGCAGCATATGAATCTGCTGGTTCCGGCTTCGGGAGCTGCGGCTGGTGCCGATGGGGCGACGGGAGCCGGCGCAGTCGCGATCCAAAGTGGGGCTACGGCGACTTTGCTGCCGATGGCGTCTGCCGACGCGGCGAAGTTTACGGCGGGACAGATTGTGGCTGTGGATGTGGACTACACCGGGCAGGTGGGGTTTGTGGGGTCGCCGGTTTCCGGGGCGTATGTGAAGACCGCCCCTTCTCCGATTGTGACCGATGTGGATTATGTGCGGCGGGTGACATTCAATGTAGCGCTGATTTCTGTGGTTTCTTCGGCGGGGCTTACTTTGGCGGAGGCGCTGCCTGGTGGTGCTCCGCTGGCTGGAATGAAGGCGCAGGCGGCCTTGGGGTTTGTGGATCGCGAGGGCGG
>Ga0206868_10064_pt1 | contig 33048 bp, 31 predicted proteins | sample Alteio_BWOrgCont_38_FD_152901 | JGI IMG/M metagenome (GOLD analysis project Ga0206868, IMG submission 152901) | Enriched cells from forest soil in Barre Woods Harvard Forest LTER site, Petersham, Massachusetts, United States -... | ecosystem: Environmental > Terrestrial > Soil > Temperate forest >... | reverse complement strand
CCGAGGCGAAGTTCAGCACGTGGCTGTACAGGATTGCAACCAATCTGGCCGTGAATCACGCGCGGGATACCAAGTACGAGCGGACGGCGCAGACGCTGGAACTAGACGCGCCGGATGCTGAATCGGGTTCGACGCCCGAGGTGGCCGACGACGACCCGAATATCGAGCAGCGGATGCTGCGCGAGGAGCGGATGGCGGCGATCCGGGCGCAGGTGGCGGCGTTGCCGGAGCGGCAGCGCATGGCGGTGTTGATGCACAAGTACCAGGAGATGGATTACCGGCAGATCGGCGAGGTGTTGAAGCTAAGTGAGTCGGCGACCAAGTCGCTGCTGTTCAGGGCTTACCAGACGCTGCGGGAGCGATTGAAAGAGTTTGTTTAGGCCCAGGCGAGTTGGGTACGATTTTTGGGGCACGAAGCCGGGGAACACCGGCGAGCGGAAGGGAGTTTGATATGAACTGTAACGATGTGAATGCGAAGCTGGCGGATTTGCTGCTGGCTCCCGATGAAGTGAATGCCGGGGTTCGTGGGCAGGTGGATGAACATGTGGCCGGGTGCGCGGAGTGCCGTGCGCAGTTGGAAGAGCTGCGGGCGACGATGGCGTTGCTGGATACGTGGGAGGCTCCGGAGCCGAATCCGTACTTCTTGACACGGCTCAACGCGCGCTTGGACGAGGAGCGCGCGGCTGCTCCGGCGGGCTGGTTTGAACGTTTGCGGGCGCGGCTGACCTATGGATCGCGGATCACGATGCGTCCGGTGGCGGCGATGGCGATGACGGTGGTGCTGCTGGCGGGTGGTGGTACGTATCTGGGCATGAGCGATCTGGGAAGACCGAAGCCTGCTCCGGTGCAGACGGCCGTGGTTCAGGATTTGCAGACGCTGGATAGCAATGCGCAGTTGTTGGACCAGTTGGAGACGATTTCGGATCAGAACGACACGAGCGACGACTTGACTGTTAACTAAAAGACGAGAACGGCGGAAAACGAGAACGACAATGAGAAATCCCCAGGCCAGAGCGCGAGTTGCTCGACGGGCGGCGCAGGCTGCCTGCCTGGGGGTTCTGTTGTCTTTTGGGCCTCTGTTGTGGGCGCGTGGGTTTCAGCATGGCGGCGGTGGCGGACATGCAGCGCCTGCGCCTCATGCTTCTCAGCCTCACAGTCAGCCACAGTCGAGAGCGCCGCAGGGACATCCGCAACAGCCGCCGAGGCAAGGTGGGAATCCTGGTTATGGCGGACACCCGCAGCCAGTACGACCCCCGGTTGGAAATGGGCAGGGAAATAGGCCTGAAGTTAGACCGGGAAGCGGGCCGGGATACGGGTACGGGCAGGCGGGTTCGCCGGCGCGGCCGCAGTATACGATGCGGCCTGCACCACAGGCTGGGCATCTGCCGCAGTGGATGGAGCAGCATCACAATTTGCCGGTGGATCAGCAGGAGCGTCTGCTTCGGCAGGAGCCGGGGTTTAACCGGCTGAGTCCGGAGACGCAGCAGCGGGAGATTCAGCAGTTGCGGCGGTTGGACCAGATGCCGGAGGCGCAGCGAGATCGGCGTCTTGCTCACGCGGAGGCGCTGGAACGGCTTTCACCGGCCGAGCGGATGCAGGTGAATCAGTCGGCGCGGCAGATGATGGCGCTTCCTCAGGACCGGCAGGCGGTGGTGCGGCGGGCGTTTCGCGATCTGCGCGGGGTGCCGGTGGATCAGCGGCAGATGATGCTGAACTCGGCGCGGTATGGGGCGACGTTTAGTCCCGAAGAGCGTGGGATTCTGTCGAATCTGCTGCGCGTGGAGCCTTATCAGCCGGTGCCGTAGGCTCGGGGGTCACAGATTGAACATGAAGGGCGGGTGCGTCAGCGCCGGCCTTTCTATTTTGAGCATGACGTTGTGGGAGTAGTGGGTCCTTCACTTCGTTCAGGATGACAAATTCATACCTGACGACAAAGTCTGTGTCGCGCGTTGATCCGTCTGGAAGCCGGTGCCCTACGCACGGATAAGGTTTTTGGCGATGAAGAAGACGTTGGCTGGGCGTTCGGCTAGTCTGCGCATGAAGTAGGGGTACCATTCGCGGCCGAAGGGAACGTAGATGCGGACGTTGTAGCCCTCTTTGACGAGGCGGCGCTGCAGGTCACGGCGGACTCCGTAGAGCATTTGAAATTCGAAGTGCTCGGGGGCGATGCCCTGGTTCTTGGCATAGCTCTTGGCGGCTTCGATCATGGCTTCGTCGTGGGTGGCGATGCCGTGGTAGATGGGGCTGGACAGCAGGACGCCGGTGAGGCGGACGTAGTTGGTATCGGTATCGGTCTTTTTCGCGAAGGCTACCGAGGGCGGTTCCTGATAGGCGCCTTTGCAGAGGCGAACGCGGATGCCATCGTCGATGAGCTGGTGGATGTCGGCTTCGGAGCGGAAGAGGTAGGCCTGGATGACGATGCCGATGTGGCCTTTGTACTCTTCGCGGGCGTGGAGATGGCGGACGAGGTCGAGGGTGACCTGGGTTAGGTCTGACCCTTCCATGTCGATGCGCAGGAAATTGCCGGTTGCCCGGCAGTGCTCGGTTAACCCGGCGGCGATGGTGTAGGCCAGGTCGGGCGAGAGCTCGAGGCCCATCTGGGTGAGTTTGACGCTGATGTTGGACTTGAGTTTTTTGGCGGCGATGGCGTCGAGCAGGCGGTGGTAGGTTTCTGCGGAGCGGTGGGCTTCGGCTTCGTTGGTGACGCTTTCGCCTAGAACATCGAGGGTCGCGCTCATGCCGTGGTTGTTGAGCATTTCGGCAGCGCGCAGGGCGTCTTCCACTTCAAGGCCGGCGACGAAACGCGAACTGAGCTTGCGGCCAATGCTTGAACTCTCGCTGAAGCGGCGCATGGACTTGTTGGTTGAGAGCGCGATGAAGGCGGAGCGAAGCAGGGGCATTCCGTGGATTCTCCGGGGGGAGGGTCTGATCGTACACGAGGCGAATCTGGCCAGATGCGAACTGGGCTTTACACTCCAGTTTCGCATATGGGGTGGCTGCGTCAGGGCTCAAGTTGGCGCTAGCCGGGCGCGGCGAGCGCTGTTGGTTAGGTCGGTGTAGGTACGCCGGGGCAGGCAGGGAATGCGCGCAGTTGTGCGATGATCGCAGCCAGGGAGCAAATGACGGAGTGCGTCGATATTTTCTTAGATTTGGTTTTGGGATGGCGATTGCGGCGCTGTTTGCGCCCTCGCTGGGATGGACACAGACGTTGCCCTCGACTGCGGGGGAAACGCTGAGCGGTAAATCGGTGGTTCTCGCGGAAGCGGTGCGGGGCCATAGCGCAGTGCTCATTGCGGGCTTCAGTAAAGATGCAGGGACGGCCTGCGGCGACTGGGCCAAGGCGGTTCGCGGCGATCAGGTTCTTGCGGGGATCGCGCACTATCAGGTGGCATCGCTTGAGCAAGCGCCGGGTTTTGTGCGCGGCATGATCAAGAACTCGATGCGGAAGGGGCTTTCGGCTGCGGAGCAGGATCACTTTGTGATCCTGACGCAGGATGAGAAGCTGTGGCGCGGCTACTTCAGCGTGGGGTCGGACAAGGAGCCATATGTCGTGCTTCTGGATGCGAAGGGCGACGTGCTCTGGCATGGGCATGGACTGGCTAAAGATCTGGAGCCGTCGCTGAGCATGGCGGCTCGATGATCGGCGTTGCGGGTGATCAGGACGCGAGCGGCCAGCGGTAGTGGCCTGCGGCGCGGTGAGGATGGAAGGCAGAGAGAGCGATCTCTTCGACGCCGTTGCCGATGTTGTGGACGACGGTGGCTTTCGTGCCGACAGAGGTAAGGATGCCGATGTGGGGCAGGCGGGCGTCGAGACGCCAGGTGACGATGTCGCCTACTTCGATCGGGGCAGGGAATTCATCGCCGGGAGTGGGATTTCTTGCTGTCCAGAGCTGAGCCCCGGCTCGCTGCCAATAGGTTTCGAGATTGAGGACGCGGCGGTGGTCGATGCTGGCGTCGGGAGCGTGTTCGCCCCAGGTTTTGCGGGCGGGATAGGCGTCGAAGGCGCGGAGCATGTCTTCGTGGACCAGCTTTTGGAGGTCGAGGGCGAAGGCGTCGCGGGCGGCGCGCACGATGACGTCGGCGCAGACGCCGGTGTTGCGAGGGACATCGCCGTTGGGGTAGGTGACGCGGGTGTAGTTGGGGTCATAGCTGAGGGTTATGCCTAGCTGGGCGCGGGCGGCATGGGCTAGGCGTTGGCCGTTGCTTGGAGTGGCGTGCAGAGGAAGTTTCGTACAAACTCCAAGTACAGCTAATCGGATAATAAAGTTTCTTCTCCACATAGTTGTTGTCCGAGGATTAAACTAGCCATGCTTCGTCCAATTCTTTCCCAAAATGACCTAGATAGAATGCTTCAGTTTGGTGTTCGCGTCGATTGCTGAACTGTAAAGTTGCAAGTAAGACATTGCAGGCTTTGTGTAGGAATCATCTGGGTTATTGGTGTGGCTTGCGTTGGCATCGGAGGTGTACCGTCCATTGGAAACCTCAATTGCTTGATCGCACTCCCATGCGCCGGGAGACTCAATTCAACTCCTTTCGCATTCAGAAAGTGATTGCCGTCTCTCAACTTGTAGCCGCTACCAGTTAGACCAAGCTGTTCCCATGTTGCATGTAACGCGACTGGCTTATCGTTGAGATTGAAGAATGCGAAATACATATCGTGTTGAGGAGGATCGGTCACGATAGAGTGATCGTCGCCCCAACCGCCCCAAATTTCGCTTTGCCAGACCTTGACGTGTTCGAAACTGGCCGGCAGTTTCGAGGTTAACGTCGGTCGATTCGCACGGCCAAATTGATTGATGTAGACCAATTCCTTGTTAGTGATCAGCGACTTTGTGAAGTCATCTAGCTTGGTTAGGTTGCCGCCGAGGATTAGGGGCGAGCGGCTGATGGCCCAGAGGGTGAACTCGGTTTGCTCTTCGTCGTGGGTGAGGCGGGATTCGCGTGGCTTCTGCCAGCCGGGGTGGGGGCCTAGGTAGCCAAGGGGGAGCATGTCTTCGTCGGGCCAACTGCCGGGCTTGGTGTATTTGCTCCAGGCGGCAAGGCGGTCGAAGGCTTGCAGTGTGCCCATTGGGAATTCGCCCTTGCCGGGTTCAGGGATATGCGACCAGACATCCCAGTGGTCGTCGGAGATGCGCCAGAGTTGGGCGTACTTGGCCACTTCTTCGGCATGCGAGAGGTTGGTGGGGCCGGGCGAGAGGCTGAGGACGATGGGGCGGCCGGTCTTCTTGATGGCGGCGGCGACCTGTTTGATTTCGCTGATCTTGTAGGGGCGGTCGGAGATGCAGTCGACCTTGAGATAGTCGATGCCCCAGGTGGCGTAGAGGCCGATCATGGCGTCATACCAGGCCTGGCCGGCGGCGTTGTCTTTGATGCCATAGTTGTCGCTGTTCCAGGGGCAGAGGTCTGTAGTGTCGGCTGCATCCGATGCTTTGAAGGACGACCCGGCGATGGGCTTGTCGCCTTTGACGCTTTGCCGGGGAATGCCGCGGATGAGGTGAATGCCGAATTTGAGGCCCTGGGCGTGAACCCAGTCGGCGAGTGGCTTGAGGCCTGCGCCGTTGGCGGCATCGGGAAAGCGGTTGAGCGCGGGGATGAGGCGACCATTGGCGTCGTAGACGAACTTCTGCGCTTCTGTACCGCTGGCCAGGGGCTCTTCGAGATACCAGCCTTCGTCGACGACGGCGTACTGCCAACCGAGCTGCTTCATGCCGGCGAGGACGGTGACGTTGGCCTTGAAGTCGGCTTCGTTGATGCTCATGCCGTAGGCGTCCCAACTGTTCCAGCCCATGGGGGGCGTGGGAGCGAGTGTCTGCGCTTGTACGTGGAAGACGGCGAAGAGGAGCAAGGCAACTGGCAACGAAATTCGAGATAGGCGTGGCATGGGAGAACGTATACCACAAGCGGCGGGGTGGCGGGATAGGCGATGCTTTTGACGGGCGCTTGCGGGGCTATAATTTTGCAAGACTTAGCCTGTCGCTTCGGCAGTTGTAATCATCGTTTTACCGGCCTTTGAGTTGGTCGCGCATTGAGGTCGGCTTATGCAAAATGAAGAACTGATCCTGGTTACTGGCGCCACTGGTTTTCTTGGTGCGCGACTGGTGCTTGAGTTGCTGGAGCGGCATCCGCAGGCGACGCTGGCGCTGTTGATTCGCGACAGCAAAGGGCGCGATGGCGTGCGCCAGTCAGGCCAGCAGCGGGCCGATCTGATTGTGCCTGCGGCTGACCGGTCGAGAGTGCAGGTCTATTCGGGCGATGTGGGGCATCCTCACCTTGGACTGGATGCGGCTGCCTTGCAGCGGCTTTCGGCGGAGACGACGCGGGTGATTCACTCTGCGGCTACGGTGCGTTTCGATCACACGCTGGATGAGGCGCGGCGCATCAATGTCGAAGGCACGCGGCGCGTGTTGGATTTTGCAGCCGGGGCGCCGCAGTTGCGCAGCATGGCCTATGTGGGCACGGCTTACGTGGCCGGTGAGCGGACGGGGCTGGTGCGCGAGGATGAGCTGGTAGTGGGGCAGCGGTATCGCAACAGCTACGAGCAAAGCAAGGCTGAGGCTGAGGCGCTGGTGCGCTCGCGGCTGGATTCGATGCCCGGAGTGATTCTGCGGCCGAGCATCATTGTGGGCGATTCGCAAACGGGTGCGACATCGAGTTTCAAGATGATGTATTGGCCGCTGAAGATTTACGCACGGCGGTTGTGGCGGACGGTGCCAGGCTTTCCCGATGCTGTGCTGGATATTGTGCCGGTGGATTTTGTTGCGGCTTCAGTGGCGCGGCTGGCTTTTGACGAGGCTGCGCTGGGCAGCACGGTGCATCTTTGCGCAGGGCCGCGCGGTAGCGCCACGATTGCTCAGATAGCGCGGCGGGCGGCGGATTACTTTCATGTGCCGGAGCCGCGTTATGTCGATCCGAAGCTCTTCTACGCTGCGCTGCGGCCCCTGCTGTTTGTCTCTCTATGGGGAAAGAAACGGCGTGTGCTGCGCGATGGCGGCGCGTATCGCGACTACTTTTCGATGCGGATGGAGTTCGATACGGCAAACGCAGAGCGGTTGCTGGAGCCGATGGGATTGCGTCCGCCGCAGGTGCTGGAGTATCTGGACCGGCTGTTCCATTACTGCGTCGACAGCGAATGGGGCCGCAAGGCGGTTGCCGCTGAATGAGTCTTCTTTCGCGCTTTCGGCTTTCGCGGGATCGCAGCGTTACTGTGGCCAATCTTGTGGACGAGCTGCTGCAGCGGAACGGCGATTGTGAAGTCGGCGTTGAGGACGGAGCTCCTTGGGGGCTGGCGCAACTGCACGCAGAGATTTGCTCGATCGATGCCTTTTTGCGCCGCAAAGCTGGACTCCGCACGGGGCAGGCTGTGGCTATTTATCGCAGCAATGACCGGCGGTATTTTCGCTGGTTTCTGGCGATTATCCGCGCTGGAGGTATCGCGGTTCCGTTGAATCCGATGCTGTTGCTGGCTGAGGTGCGCCGCATTCTGGCCGATAGCGGGACGGATACTTTGGTGACGGACAGAGCGGTCTTCGAGCGCAGCATCGGGGAGCGCGGCGCGTTGCCGGTGCGGACCTGGATTCAGGCGGACGATGAAGCTGAGGATATGGAGGGGTTTCTGCGCTTTGCCGACAACGGTGAGACGTATCCTCCAGTGACGTACCCTCCAGCGGAAATCGACCCGGCGGCGACGGTAGCCGTATTTCATACCTCGGGAACGAGTGGATTTCCTAAGGGCGCGGCTCTTTCGAGTACGGCGCTGCTGGGCGCGCGTGCCTCTGTAGTGCTGGGAGGACTGGTGCTGGGACCGAAGGACCTGGCGCTTATTGCGCTGCCCTGGTCGCACATCATGGCCGTGAGTATCGCGCTCTATGGGCTGATGGCTGGGATTCGCGGCTGCTTCATGGATCATTTTGAAGTCGACCGCGCGCTGGAACTGGTGGAGCGCCATAAGATCACGGCCTTTGTCGGCGTGCCGGCGATGTTTACCCGGTTGGTCAACAGCAATCCGGAGGTTGGGCGGCTTGCGAGTGTGCGGGTTTGGGTTTCGGCGAGCGATGTTCTGCCGGCGAAAATTCGAGAAGATCTGCGGAAGTTTGGAGCTTTGATCCGATTGCCGGGTGGGCGGCGTGTTCCACCGGTACTGTTGAACGGCTACGGCATGGTGGAACTGGGTGGAATGGCGATGCTGGGCATTGAGCTATCGTTTCTGCCGGGAAGCGGCGACTTGTGCTTTCCGATGCCGCCATTCCGCATTCGAGTAGCCGATAAAAATGGACGGCGTTTGCCTGCTGGCGTGGCGGGCGAGTGTCAGATTCGGCGGCGTGGGCTCACTCCGCATTATTGGAAGGATGAAGGCCGCGCGGATACGGGTGACGCCTTGCTTACCAGCGATGGCTGGCTGCGCACGGGCGATGTGGCCATGCGGAATCGCCTGGGCCTGATTCGGCTGGTGGGGCGCATGAAGGATGTGATCAAGTCGGGCGGCTATTCGGTGTATGTTCGCGAGCTGGAAGAGACCATGATGACGCATCCGGCGGTGGCGCGCGCGACGGCTTTTGGCGTGCCTCATGCGGAGAAGGGCGAGATTCCGGTTGGCGCAGTGGAATTGCATGACGGGAGCACGTCGAGCGAAGGCGAGTTGCTGGAGTGGTGTAGGCAGAACCTGGCGCCCTACAAGGCGCCCCGACGCATCTGGATTCTGGAAGCCGGCGGCTTGCCGCAGAACTCTACGGGCAAGGTGTTGCGGAGAGAACTGAAGGAGCGGTTTGCGGGGGAGATGGACGCCAGCGTTCGTTCAGATGTGCTGCGCTAGGCGCGGATTCCGGTCATCCGAATCAATTGCGGGATGGCTCTACTTCACTTCAAAGATCAGGAAGTAGTCCTGCCCGTCGGTCTTTGTGAAGTCGTACATGCCGACGCGCTTGAATCCTGCTTGGGCCATCTCGCGTTCGACTACGTCGGGCATGATTCCATGGTCGGTGCCATCGCCGTTGCGGTCGATGATGCCAATCTTCGCCCCTGGTCTTAGCGAAAGCTTCAGCCTTTCCATGAGTGGGATGGGATGAGCGAACTCGTGATAGGTCTTCAGAATCAGGACGGCATCAATGCTGTTCGCAGGGAGCTTCGTATCATCGACGGTTCCCAGCACGGGCCGTACATTCTCCAGCTTCTCTCGCGTTGCCCGCTCGGTGATGTAGTCGATCGCCTGGGGATTGATATCTTCGGCATACACTGCGCCGCTGGGCGCTACGCGGGCCGCGGCTCGCACGGTGAACCATCCCGAGCCAGCGCCGATGTCGGCGACTACTTTGCCGGGTGCGAGTCCGAGCAGATCCATGACGCGGTCTACGTGCAGTTTCTTATCCCGGTCAGGGTATTCGAAGATCGAGAGATCTCCGGCATAGGGTCTGCTCGTCGGCCTCTCGGACTGATGTGCGGCTGGCTGAGATATCTGTCCGGGTGTCTGGGCGGAGATCTTACCCAGGTTCAATGAACAAGCGGGGCACAGCAGGAGTACCAGTCCGATCGTTGTTCTATTGCGCATTGTTCTCATTTCGATCCTCATCTCCACAGCATTACATCTGATGCGGAATATGTCAGGTGGGTAGTGGGTCAGTTTCCGGCAAGCCGGTTTTGCGTCCAAGTGGACTGGATTTGTAAACGCTGGCCGACTTATCGGCACCTATCGTGGTTCACGAGACGATAGCTTCGGTTGCGCAATCAAGCGTCGCTCACACCGGCAGTGCGGATGCCGTTTAGTGTCAAAGCAGGCCGCGATGGCCAGCGTAGCTTTCGTCGTCGTCCAGACCATGCTCCTTGATGACGTCGGCAGCAGCTGCCAGCGCTGTTGCGATGGCAGGATAGCCAACGTATGGCAGCGCCTGGATGAGAACTTCCTCGATTTCTTTCAATGTGAGGCCGTTATTGAGCCCGGCCCCCATGTGGATGGCGAATTCATGGGGCTGACGCATGGCAATCATGACGGACATCGAAACTAGGCTGCGGGAGCGCCTGTCCAGGCCGGGACGAGTCCAGATATCCGCAAAGACCTGGTCGACCGCGTAGGCAGCGATCGGGGCACCGAAGGTGTTTGAGTCAGCGGAATCGCTGAGTTTTGCGGCCGCCTGGTCGCCCATCATCTCGCGGACTACATTGATTCCAGCTTCTCTATTCGTCATGATTGAGTCCTCGTGTAAAGCTCAAGTGACTTCTCCACCCCAAGACTACCCGAACGGCTTGAGGACACATAAGTACAGTAAAACGCTCCAGTGTTTACTGATTTCCGGTGGGTGACTTTCCACTTGGACGAAAAGTCGGCTTTCCGGACGGAACCCTGGCCGGCCCTGCCTGAAACTCTGGGAAGGCCCACCGGATTGGAGGCGGGTATAATCTTCGACCATGAGCGAACATGAGAAAGCTGCCGCACCCAAAAAGATTGCGGTCTCGGCTGGCGTCATCGCGGGCAACAAGCTTGGCGGCATGACGCCACAATATCCAGCGATTGCGAAGATGCGGCGGATTCAGGGAACGGTCGCCGTCGACATCGTCTTCTCGGCCACGGGTGCGGTGACGGATGTAACCTTGGCGAGTGGGAACGTGGAGCTGGGCAAGGCAGTAGTCGAAGCATTGAAGACGTGGCGGATTCGCCCGATTCTCGCGGATGGTGCACCCGTCAAGGCAGAGTCGACCTTGAGCTTTGAATTCAAGCCTGGCTAGCCAGTGCAGCTGATCGTATAGATTATTTCGATCACGCCCCCGATGCCAGGAAGGAATTCGCTTTTTGCAGGGCCGTCGATCGTCTCGCAGGATACAGTTCATACCAGATGGCTGAACAGTTGACGGGTTGTCGGCAAGCCGGAAGTTAGCAAATGGACGAAAAGTCGCCTATCCGGAAACTGACCCAATACTGCCAGGCGCTATGACTTGATAAATCGCATGGAGGCCGAGTTCATGCAATAGCGCAGCCCGGTTGGCTCCGGCCCATCTGTGAAGACGTGTCCGAGGTGCGCTTCGCAGCGCGCGCATTGCACTTCCGTGCGTTCAATGCCTAAAGAGGCATCGCTTTTTTCAACGATATTCTCTTTCGCGAGCGGAGCCCAGAAGCTGGGCCATCCGGTCCCGGATTCGAACTTTGTCTGGGAGCTGAACAGTGCCGTATCGCAGCATACACAGCGATAGAGTCCTGGGCTATGTTCGTGCCAACTCACGCCTGAGTAGGGCATCTCGGTATCCGCCTGCCGGGCGATGTCGAAGGAGTTTTTACCTAGCTGCCGATACCATGCGCCATCGGTTTTTACGATCTTGGGAACTGTCTGAGCGCCGAGGTTAGTTCCGTCGTCTCTGAAGTTGACGATGGTGACTTCGCCGGGCGTGCCATGCACTGCTGTGCTTGCTTCTACACCCGAAGACTTGAGCATTCTGATCGCCGCGAAGGACGCAACCGTCGCAGCGGAACCGGCGAGGAAAACGCGCCGCGTTACCTTGTTGGTCTTCTCGTCCCGGTCTACGTCTGAGTCGAACATGACGAGCTCCAGTCTTTCGCGCTTCTCTTCCGACGTTGCGATCGGTGGAAAGTTACAGGCAGAGCATTCAGGCAATGCAGCAAGGGGAAATGATATGGCTTGAACTGGAGCGACGGGATAGCTGGAGAGTGTTGCGCAATCGTTCAAACAGCGGCGCTTCGATCTCGTGCGATAAGCTGAAGCGGGGGTCTTGAGTGATGGCAGTGCGCGGGTCTTTCCGGGTTAGGTTTGCAGTTTGGTCGCTCGCGTTGGCGCTGGGCGCGGCGGCGAGTGGCCGGTTGGCGCAGGGGCAGGATTCTGGAGCGCGGCCGGAGGATCATGCTGCGGTTGTCATTCATACCGATCATGGGCCTAATTCTGCGCAGGCGTTGAAGGCGCATTATGTGGTGCTGGTTTCGCTGGATGGGTTTCGCTGGGACTATGCGAAGAAGTATGGAGCGGCGCATCTGTTGGCGCTGGGCAAGCAGGGTGTCTGGGCTCCAGAGGGGATGTTGCCTAGTTATCCCTCGCTGACTTTTCCCAATCATTACGCCATGGCGACAGGGCTTTATCCCGAGCACAATGGGCTGGTGGCGAATTCTTTTCTGGATGAACAGCGTGAGGCTGAGGGGAAGCAAGGCCGTTATGGCATCGGCAATTCAAAGGCGGTAACCGACGGCAGCTTTTACAGCGGGGTTCCTCTGTGGTCGCTGGCAGAGACGCAGGGGATGCGGACGGCGTGTCTCTTCTGGCCTGGGTCGGAGGCGGAGATTGCCGGTGAGCGGCCTACGGACTATTTGAAGTTCGACGACCAGGTGAACGAGATGGCGCGTATCGAACGCGTGAAGGCGTGGCTGGAGGAGCCGGAGGCGGACCGGCCTCATTTCATCACGCTCTACTATTCGGATGCGGATCACGCAGGGCACGCTTTTGGCCCGGACGCACCGCAGACCAAGGCTGCAGTGCTGAGGGTGGATACGTTGATCGGCAATCTGCGTATTGCATTGGATTCGACGGGACTGCCGATCGACCTGGTGGTGGTGAGCGACCATGGCATGGCGAAAGTGCGAGGGCCGTGGGTGACGCTGGATCAGTTTGCCGATTTGAAGAATTTTGAGACGGCTGGATCGCTGCTCTATGGCAAGACAGAAGAGGATCGGGTGCGGGTCTACAACCAACTGAAGAAGGCTTCGGAGAAGTTCCAGGTGTATCGGCGCAAGGACGTTCCGGCGGGACTGCACTACAACGAGAATCCGCGTGAGGGCGACCCGGTGGTTGTGGCTACGGGACCATATGCGATTCGCGCGCATGGGCCAACGCCAGATGTGGATGGACGGACCAGGCCGGATTCGGAGCCGGTGGGCGAGCATGGTTTAGATCCGCACATGATGCCGGAGATGAAAGCGAGCTTCTTCGCAGCTGGGCCGGATATTGTGACGGGCAAGACGGTGGCTCCCTTTGAGAATGTGAATCTCTATCCGTGGATTGCGCATATTCTTGGCTTGAACCCGTCTAAGTCCGACGGAAGCCTGAACATTCTGGCGGGAACGTTGCGCGACAATGGCGATGCGCCTGCGGCGGCGAAGGAGTAACGGGGCGTGGGTCTGACTTTGAATGGGATGGGAATGGCTTCTGACGCGGTCGTGATGGGGATCGATGGTGGTGGGACGAACACGCGTGCCGTCATTGCAAGGGGAAACATTGTCCTTGGCAGGGCGAAGGGCGGCTCGATCAAGCGCCTGCGCGTGGGAGCTGAGGCGGCTGAGGCGAATCTGCGTGCCTTGTTGAGCGATGTTTTTGCCGCGGCTGGGGTGACGAGGGTGGATGCGATTTCGGCTGGGATCGCTAGCGCCAGCCTGCCGGGAGTTACCGAATGGATTACCGAAGTTTTCCGCGAATTCAACATCGAGAACACGGAAGTTGTCGGTGATGAAGTGATTGCTCTGGACGGAGCCTTTCAGGGTGGCGCGGGAATTTTGCAGATAGCCGGGACCGGGTCCAACTGCATCGGCAGGACTGCTACGGGCGAACGCGAGAGCGCGGGTGGGTATAGCTCTACCCTGGGGGACGAAGGCTCGGGCTACTGGATCGGGCTGCATGGTGTCCGGCAGGCGCTGCGGGCGTATGACGCTGGCGAGCCGAGCGTGATCTTGCAGCGGGTGGCCGCGGTCTGGGGCACTATGACACTGGAAGCTCTTGTTAATCATGGCAATGAGGTTCCAGGTCCGGATTTTTCGGAGCTGGCTCCAGTGATTTCAAATGCCGCGGAAGAGGGCGATGAGGTAGCGACGCGCGTTGTACTGCAGGCGGCCGCCGACCTTGCCGACTTCATCCTGCTGGTGCGCCACAAACTGCGAGAGCGTCATGGCCTGGTGGAAGAAGTGCCGGTGGCATGGACCGGAAGCGTGCTGGAAAAGATCGGGATGGTGCGGGCTCGGGTAACAGAGCTGCTCAAGGCGGCCGCTCCGCAGATGCCTTTTTCTCAGGAAGGCGTGATCGCTGTGGATGGCGCTGTTTGGCGCGCGCAGCGGCTGGCGGAGCGCTGACGCTCGTTTTTACTCAAAGTTACTTTCGGTTACTTTTGTAGGCGGCTCCGGAATTTCGAGGGATAGCCGCCTTTAGTTTCTCCTGGCAACAATGGAAACGGTCGCAGCTGATGTGCACTATCGCTGTGAGCCGGTTGCTATCCATTTCCCCCAGGAGAGTAATTCTATGAAATCTAAATTGTCCTCTGGCTTTCTCGCGGTTTGCCTACTTGCTGTCACCAATGTTGCGGTTTACGCGCAGACCGATATGGGAGTGGTCGATATCGGTCTGGAGAAGACTGCAACCATCTCCGTGACCATCCCGACGGCGAGGACACTGACAAGCATTGCGGTCGTCACAGGCGGCGCGGCGAATCTGGATTTCACCCGCGAAGAAGGTGGAAGCTGCGCTGTAGGAATCGCGTACAAGGCTGGAGCTGTCTGCACGGTTAGAGTTGAGTTTGCACCTCGTTATCCTGGAGCGCATAACGGCGCGGTGGTGTTGAGAGATCAATACGAAGATATAGTCGGGACTACTTATCTGCAGGGCCGTGGTCTTGGGGCTCATGCTGCATTCCTGCCGGCAACGCTGACTCAAGTGAGCGGTGGCTTTACAGCTCCGCAGGGTCTGGCAGTCGATGGAAGCCGCAACTTCTATGTTGCCGAAAATCTTTTCTTTCCGGGTGGATTCGGAGGCGGCGATCCGGTATATGGCGGCGTTGCCAAGGGAGCTTCTCCAACCAGTCAGGCTTCCATCGGTCAGGAGTGGGTTGACCCTTCAAGCGTAGCTGTCGATGGTGCTGGGAACGTCTTTGTCAGCGACTTTATCGGCGGTATCTGGAAGCTGACTCTGCATTCCGACATGAGTTATTCGCAGTCCCTTGCGGTCAGCGGCGGCAGCGGAGTTGCAGTCGATGGCAGCGGCAATCTTTATACCATTGAGGTAGGGACCGATCTTTACAAGGAGACACTGCAAAAGGATGGCAGCTATCTGCCCACCAAGATTGCGGGTGGCTTCATTACGCCCACTTCGGTGGCAGTCGATGCAAGTGGAAACGTCTATGTCACGGATACGGGCGATCCATTCGCAAGCAATCCAGTAGTTGCCCTCTACAAAGAGACGCTGTCCAAAGGGAAATACACCCGGACCATCATCGGCAACGGATGGGTTCAGCCGTCCGCTGTGACTGTGGATGGCGTGGGGAATATCTATGTCAATGATTCCGGCAACGTGTACAAAGAAATCCTGCTGGAAGACGGACACTACTTTCAGACGATCGTCGTGAGCAAGGTTGCAGCGCCGGGAGGCGTTGCGGTGGATGCAGCGGGAAGTGTCTATGTAACGGAATATTCAGGTATAGGCGACTACGGGATGGCGAGTTACAGCGTCTTCCGGCTGGATTACACGCACCCGGCGGGATTGAATTTCGACCAGGCGACGAAAAAAGCGATCAGCGACGATAGCCCGCAGACGATCACTGTAGCCAATTTTGGCAACGCGAGGCTGAATTTTTGGGGAGTGGTATATCCCACCGACTTTCCTGAGAGCCGCACGGGCACTGGCGATTGTACGGTGCTGACATCGCTGCAGGCGGGTGAGAACTGCACTGTGACGGTGGAGTTTGCGCCGAAGAGGGCGACGGGCCGTATGAAGACACGTACATTGTCGGAGCAGGTGACGGTGATTACCAATTCGATGAATAGCCTTATCGCCGAGCAGAGCATCAGAGTTTCCGGAACAGAGGTTTCTAAAGGGCCGTCTGGATCGCCCAAACCTACCATCACACGGTGAGATCACTGCGATGAGTACAAAAATGCCCCCTCCTTGACGCCTTTTGTGCGTCAAGGAGGGGGCATCGGCTTTGGTGAATCTAAGCTGAGGTCTGAAGCTCGCCGTGAATGATTGAAGCGAGCAGTGCTCCGCGCATGTCGAGCGCGACAAAACTTGCCGGCTCGCGTTCACGAATTGTGCCGGCATGATTTGAGAATCCGGTCATCGCGGCCGGGTTTTGCGTCAGCAGCGGCAGAACCGATTCGACAGTGGCGCCGGTATAGGAGACGAAGTTCTGGAGGGCCCGGTCGAGGGTGAGGACACTTCCGGCTAGAACTCCGTTGGCGGTGGCCTGGCCGTTGGCGACTTGAACGGCAAACTCGCCCAGCATGTATTCGCCTTCGGGCATTCCTGCGGCAGACATGGCGTCGGTGATCAGAATGCCGCGCTGGTTGCCCTTGGCGCGCCACCATAGCTTTACCAGCGATGGATGGACGTGGATGCCGTCGCAGATGAGCTCGGCGTAGAGCGTGTCGGTGGTGAGAACGGTGCCCAAAATGCCGATTTCACGATGATCGAGCGGGCGCATGGCGTTGAAGGTGTGCGTGGCGGAGGTGGCTCCGGCGGCGAGGGCGGTGTTCGTTTCGGCAGCGGTAGCGTTGGAGTGGCCGACGGAGATGCGGACTCCTTTGGAGACGGCGTGGGCGGCGAACTCGGCTGCTCCGGGCAGTTCAGGAGCCAGGGTCATCAGGCGGATGTGGCCTGCGGCGGCTTCGAAGAGGCGATCGAAGAGGGCGATATCGGGCGTAAGCAGGTGCTGCGGTGGATGAACTCCCCGCTTGGCGTGGGAGAGAAACGGTCCTTCGAGATGAATACCCAGCGCCCGGGCTCCGGGCCATTCGCCAGTTTGAGCCTGTTGAAGGAGCTTGGCCAGGCCTTCCAGCGAGCGCAGGGTTGAGTCTATGGGAGCGGTCACGGTGGTGGCGAGGAAGTTGCCCGTTCCGCGGCTGGCGAGGAAGCGGCTGACTTTGCCGAGGGCCTCCGGAGTGGCTTCCATCACGTCGTGGCCTGCGGCGCCGTGAATATGGACGTCGAAGAAGGCTGGGGCCAGGGTGGCGTTGGGGAAGTCCAGCCGCTCGGCTTCTGTGGGGATCGCGCGCTCGGCCTGCGAACCTAGAGCTACTACGTGTCCGTCTGCGATTTCCACGACTGGGTTAGAAATGAGCCTGCTGCCGTCCCAGAGCTGTGCAGCGGTTACTACAAGATGCCTGCCCACGTGATTCAACCTCGCGTTTCAGAATGACGATTTGAAAGTTCCAAATGGCTTTCAAAACTACTCAAAATGATCATTTGGCCGCCAAACGCTTATAGTACGCTATCGCGCGATAGGAATTCACTATGCAGAGTGCCTTTTCACCTCCGATTTACCTGGACGATGGTGCAATCCGCGCTATGCTGGCTGCACTTCTTGCGTGGTTGCGACAATTGTTCGCGGAAATGTAAGTGGAGGTGTCTTCGATGGGTGTCTTGTTGCAGGCTTTTTATTGGAACTGTCCTTCGGCTGAGAACCAGCAGGGGACTTGGTGGACGTATCTGCAGTCCAAGCTGCCTACGATCCAGACGGCGGGGTTTACGGCGATGTGGCTGCCGCCGGCATCGAAGGCTGCGAATCTCTTTGGCGCGCCTTCGATGGGCTACGACCCATACGACTACTTTGACCTGGGGGAATTCAACCAGCGTGGCAGCGTCGGGACTTGGTTTGGAGTCAAAGCCGATCTAATTGCGCTGATCGCCGCCGCGCATGCCGCCAGTTTGCAGGTCTATGCCGATATTGTGATCAACCACAACAACGGCGGAGATGCGAGCGAGGTGAACCCGATCGATGGGCAGACGCGCTGGACGATCTTCGACCCGGTCAGCGGCAAGTTTCCGCGCGACTGGCGTTGCTTTCATCCCAGCACGTTTCAGGTGGTCGATGAGTATCCTCCGTTTGGCGGGATGCCGCAGCTCTGTCATCAGAATCCACTGGTCTACAGCGCGATGATGGACTATGCGCAACGCATGATCGAGGAGATTGGCTATGACGGATTTCGCTTCGATTATGTAAAGGGCTTTGGTCCGTGGATGATCAAAGCTATCTCGGAGCGGCGCTTCGTCAAGCCTTCCAACACGTACTACAAGCCTTTCTGTGTGGGCGAATACTGGGATGGGGAAGTCTCGATCGACCAGTGGCTGGATCTTGCCAATAGCTATAATGACAACCCTGTTTCGGCCTTCGATTTTCCGCTGCGCTATCACCTCAAGGATCTTTGCGACACTCCTGGCTACGATCTGCGCGGACTGCTGGCGCAAGACACCGTAATGACGACCGAACCGGATTGTGCCGTGACCTTTGTCGACAATCACGACACAACGCAGAATGCGGGCGATGCGGTGATTCACGACAAGCTGCTGGCGTATGCGTTTATCCTTACGCACCCCGGCTACCCTTGTGTCTTCTGGCTGGATTACTTCAACTACGGGCTGAGCCGGTCGGGAACGCCCAACGGTCTGGATGCTTTGATTGCGGCGCATGAGCACTATGCGGGTGGCGCTTCATCGAACCTGTGGGCTGACCAGAATTTGTACATCATGCAGCGCGGGGGTTATCAGAGCCAGCCGGGGCTGATTCTGGTGCTGAACAATCGCGGCGATATCTGGAATGGAGCGACGGTGCAGACGCAGTGGCACAATCAGCACCTGACGCCGATTGCGTGGGATGGCTACGATCAGTCCCGCCCGGAAGACAAGTACACAGGCGCGGACGGAACGATTGATCTGTACGCCGCGCCGCGCGGGTTCGTGGTCTACGCCCCGGCGTGAGCTTCAGTGAATGAGGGTCTTTTTACCGTGGGGTACGGAGTCTTTTGCTTCGGCAGTTTCAGCTTCGCGGAGGGTGACCATGGCGTCCTCAACTTGAAGCCGGGAGGCTGCAATCTCAGCGCGAATCTCGGTAAACTTGATCCGCATTTCGGTGCGAAAGTCTTCCAGAGAGCGGTTCAGTTGCTCAGTCTGCAGGCGTTGCTCGGCCTGGCCGGCCTGAATCTCCTTCAGGTTGGGAACAACCACATCGACGAGCAGCCTGAATATCTGTGACAGCATATCTGACATAGCGTAATTGTAGGTCCGAACTGTGAGATTTTCCTGGTTACGAAGGTTTTCATTGTTAGGCAACTGAAAGTCATGGAAGCGCATCGGCACGATGGCGCAACGAGAATTTCCAACGGCCGAGTTACGACTGATTGGTCCGGGCCGGTTAGACTGGGGATCATGTCTTCAACACCCAAACGTATTGGTATTCATTTGGGCACCGGCGGCGGTGCATCGACGGCGGTCGAGCGGGCCCGCGAAATCGGAGCCAACACATTTCAGATATTTTCTTCCAGCCCGCGCATGTGGAAGGCTCCAAAGGTCGATCCGGAACAGGCGAAGCGGATGCGTGTGCTGCGGGCGCAGCACGATGTTGGCCCGCTGGTTATTCACACCAGTTATCTGGTGAATGTCTGCAGCCAGAACGAAGAGGTGCGACAAAAGAGTATCGCGGCCTTTCGTGGGGAGATTGAGCGGGCGCTGGCTCTGGGCGCGGAGTTTCTGGTGCTGCATCCGGGCTCGTGGAAAGGATTGACGCGGGAGCAAGGGCTGATCCTTGCTGCGCAGTCGATTACGGAAGCGATTGACGGATTGGCCTGGCAGGGTACGGGCTTTCACATCCTGATCGAGAACACGGCGGGGGCGGAGTTTTCGCTGGGCGGCAGTTTTGAGCAGGTGGCGGAGTTGGTGGAGCGGCTGCGGGCGACGGCTCCGGTTGGAGTTTGCCTGGACACCTGTCATACGCATGTTGCGGGATACGATCTGGTGTCGGACGAGGGGTACGAGGCGACGATTCGGCAGGTCGAGGCGACGATGGGGTGCGCTTCGGTACGGGTCTGGCATTGCAACGATGCCAAAGCTGCGCGCGGCTCCAAGCTGGACCGGCATGAAAACATCGGGCAAGGCACGATGGGGCTGGAGCCGTTTCGGCGGCTGCTGAACGATGCGCGGTTCGCACACTGTGCTTTCATTGCGGAGACGCCGGTGGATGAGCCGGGGGACGATGAGCGCAATGTGCGGGTGCTGAAGAGTTTGGTGGAGTAATTTTTTTTCTTTCTTGAACGAGGGTCGGTAGCCTAGATTCGGACGTATGAATCTTCCAGTCCAAGATATTCAACGGAAATCTCATACTGTCTTTGCAGGTCTTCTTGCCGGCGCGGTGTTGGCTGCGCTATGTGCTGCGAGTGCTCAGGCGCAACGGGCTGCGGAGCCGCAACTGGCGGGGGCGCGGCAGGTTTTCGATGGGACGATGCTGCCTGGGGTTGAGGTGGCGACGTTTTCGCACAGCGATGCGTTGTTCCCAGTGAATGTTGTGCCGCGCGGCGGGCCGGTCAGGGAGTTTGAGAAGTCGCCGCTGACGCTGGGGAAGATTCACTTTCGTACGGATGGTGGAGAGTTCGACCTCTATGACTATCTGGCGGATAACCGCGTTGCCGGGCTGCTGATTCTGAAAGACGGCAAAGTGGTGATGGAGGATCACGAACTTGGGACTACGCCGGAGACGCGCTGGATCTCGTTTTCGATGGCCAAGTCGATTTCTTCAACCTTGGTGGGCGCCGCACTCAAACAAGGGTTGATTGCCAGCATTGACGATCCGGTGACGAAATACGTGCCAGGGCTCAAAGGTGGCGTGTATGACGCGGTGAGTGTGCGCAACCTGCTGCAGATGGCGTCGGGTGTGAAGTGGGACGAGACGTATACCGATCCGCGCTCGGACCGGCGCAAACTGCTCGAGGTACAGCTTGCAGGCAAACCCGGAACGATTGTCGAGTATATGAAGAAGCTGCCCAGGGCTGGCGCGCCGGGAACGATCTGGAACTACAGCACCGGTGAGAGCTTTCTTGTCGGGGCGCTCATCGAGGGAGCTACTCACAAGCCGCTGGCTACATATTTATCAGAGACGTTGTGGTCGCGGCTGGGAATGGAGCAGGATGCAACCTGGTGGCTGGAGTCTCCGGGCGGCATGGGATTGGCCGGAAGCGGGCTGGGAGCGACCATGCGGGACTATGGGCGGTTTGGGGAATTCGTGCTCGAAGGCGGCAAGATCGACGGGCAGAGCATTGTTCCGGACGGGTGGTTCGCGGAGGCGGGCAAAGCGCATGTGTTCAGCGGCAAGTCTGTCGATTACGGATATCTATGGTGGCCTCTTCCGGTCGGCGATCCGATGAATGAGGGAGCCTTTCAAGCCGAGGGCATTTTTGGACAGCACCTGTACATCAATCCGCGAGAGAAGCTGGTGATTGTGGTGTTGAGCGCGCGCCCCAAGCCAAACAAGGCAAGGAGTCCGGTGGCAGATGCGCCGTTTTTTGCCGCCGTGGCACAAGCACTTCACTAGCCAAAGGGGCGTTTCGAGGCAATTTCAGGCGTGATTACGTTTACAGGCGTAGGTAATTAGATATTAATTACTATGGTTCGTTGTCGATCCCAAATTCGTGGTACTCTGCAGGCGTAGTTAAAAGGGAGGGTGAGATGGCTTCTTGTATGCACGCCGGACAAGGATGCAGCCCAAAAGGCAGTCCTCTGCATAAATGCGCCGGTTATTTTGAACACTCGTTTGCCTGCGAAAACTACGTCTGCGAAAACCACGTACACCGCACCCGGTACGGAACCTTCTGTGCGCAATGCGACCCGGCGCCTCCTGTTTTTGACATGCCGAGGGGCGTAAGGCAGATTCCTCATCTGGCTGCGCACACGGCTCATGTAGCGATGCACCAAGCGACTGCCGCGCACAGATAAAGTAAGGTATTTCCACACCGGTGAGTGACCTTCTGGTTGCGCATGTACTGAGAGTTCCTGCGCGTCACTACGAATTCAGATCCATGCATGGCGATGAGCGAAGGCCGCTCCTGAGCAATTGCGTCTGAGTGCATTGATTTTCGGTGCGGCGATGCTCGTCAGTGGCCAGGCTACTTTTCCTTTTCGAGCTCGACGACCATGACGACGATGGGCTTGTCTCCAGCGTTGACATCGGCGTGCGTGGTATTCGGAGGATTGGTGGGGAGCCAGTAGGCGTGGCCCTGCTCCCAAATATGCTCCTCGGATTTGCCGTCTTGTTCAACTATCTTCATGGTGCCGCCGACCAGCGGAATGATGACCCGGGGATGTTCGTGGCGATGCATCTGGAGCGGGGCATTGGGCAGGACGGTGGTCTTCCATACCTTGACATCTTCGTTATCGAACTGCGGAACACGAAGAGTCTGAGCGGGATTTGTCTGTGAGCGGCCGATCAGAATTCCTGCAAAGAGCGCGAGGATGACGGCTGCGGAAGGAAGAGTCTTCTTCATGCAAATCTCCGATACGTTCATTGTGAAAATGGATGTCGGAAGTCTAACATGCAGTCTATTTTGGCCCGCATGATGCCTTTGTTGGAGAGAGAAGTTTAGGTAGCATTATGCTACCATTTATGCATGAGTCAGCCAGTCAAACTTTCAGATGCATTGGTCCTGGATGCCCGGCTTGCCGGGGAAGTGCAGGAACGTTCGATTGCCGGACAGGTGGAGTTCTGGGCCAAGCTGGGACGATCGATGGAATTGCTGCTCGATGGCCAGCACGTGATCAATCTCTGCCGGACTGTCGGAGCAACTCCACTTTCAGAACTGGTGGACGTTGTGGGTACATCTGCCGGCAGGGAGAAGCTAAGAGCGCATCTTGAGAGTGAACCATATCCTCACTTTGAGGCACATCCGACGCAGGTTGGGTTATTGATTCGCATCGAAGAAAATGGCAAGCGCACGGTGGGTCGCTTCGTAAATCGAGAATTCGTCGGCAAATCCAAGTTGAATAGCTCGGCCGCGCGGTCGTGAAACACCGGCTCGATCTGCGACCCATTGTGGTGGCGTTAGCTGGACAGAATGGCGCAGGGAAGACGACGTTTTATAAGGCATATCTCAAGGCCTCTGGCCTTCGCTTTGTGAATGCAGACGAAATAGCGCGTGACCTTAGAGCCGATGCGTATGCCGCAGCCAAGATGGCCGATACATTGAGGCGAGAGCTTCTGGCCGAACATGAGAGCTTCATCTTCGAGACAGTCTTCTACGATCCGGTTGGAGATAAGATTGCATTTTTGAAAGAAGCAGAACGCTCTGGATACACTGTCATTTTGCTTTTCATCGGTGCCAAGGGACCGGAGATTTCCGATGAGCGCGTTGCGATGCGCGTCCTGAAGGGTGGCCACGATGTTCCAGCAGATAAATTGAAGGAGCGATACCCGCGCGTGATGAAGAATCTTCAACGCGCTCTGCTTGAGATTTCCAATGTGCGGGTGTACGACAACAGCGACCTTAGAGATCCATATCGCCTGGTGGCTACCAGAGAAAATGCCCAAAGTATTGAGTTGTATGGTGAGACGCCGGAGTGGTTGAGAGTGCTGTTGCCTTAGTGCTTATCTAATGTCCCGGTTAAACTAGAGTTCTATGGCGGACGAAAAAGAATTGCGGTACGACCCGGCTGCGATCGAGCCGAAGTGGCAGGCGAAGTGGGCGGCTGATCCGGCGAAGTATGCAGCGGAGCCTGCAACAACCGACAAGCCGAAATATTACGTGCTGGAGATGCTGCCGTATCCCAGCGGCCAGTTGCACATGGGGCATGTGCGCAACTACTCGATTGGTGATGCGCTCGCCCGTTACATGTGGATGCAGGGCTACAACGTGCTGCATCCGATGGGCTGGGATGCTTTTGGGTTGCCGGCGGAGAATGCTGCGCTTAAGAACAATACGCCTCCGCGTGAGTGGACTTTGCAGAACATCGCCGCGATGAAGCGTCAGATGCAGCGGCTTGGCCTAGGGTACGACTGGGCCAACGAGATTACCACCTGCCTGCCGGATTACTACCGCTGGAACCAGTGGTTCTTTTTGCGGATGTATGAGCGCGGACTGGCCTACCGGAAGCAAAGCAAAGTCAACTGGTGTTCGCTGTGCGCGACAGTCTTGGCCAACGAACAGGTGATCGACGGCTGCTGCTGGCGGCATGAAGACAACATTGTTGAGCAGCGCAGCCTGGAGCAGTGGTTTTATCGGATCACGGACTATGCGCAGGAGCTTCTGGACGGGCTGGACAAGCTCGACGGCTGGCCGGAAAAAGTGCGCACCATGCAGCGCAACTGGATTGGGCGCAGCGAAGGAACAGAGGTCGATTTCACGGTCGAGGGAACAGGGAACAGGGAACAGGGAACAGCCGGTGCAACGATTCGTGTGTTTACTACGCGAGTCGATACGATCTTTGGGGCGACCAGCGTGCAGCTTGCGCCGGAGCATCCGCTTGTCGAAAAGTTGGTTGAGGGCAACCATGAATTAGCTGAAGCTGTTGCGAAGATGATCGACCAGCAGAAGACTGCACGTGAGGCGGGCGATCTGGGCGCGGTCGAAAAGCTGGGGATAGATCTCGGAGCATTTGCCATCAATCCCTATAGCCATGCACGCGTGCCGATCTGGGTGGCGAACTACGTGCTGATGGAGTACGGCACGGGCGCCATCATGAGCGTTCCGGGGCATGACGAGCGAGATTTCGAGTTTGCGACAAAGTATGGTCTCGAAATCCGGCAGGTGATCCGGCCGATCGATGAAGCTGCCGAACCGATCACTTTACCGTTTATCTCTGAGGAGGGCATACTTCAGAATTCCGGCGAATTTGACGGCCTTCGTTGTGAGCAGGCTCAGTCTGCGCTGCAGATTGAGGCTAAGGCTGAAGGATTTGGCGAGGCCAAGATTACGTTCCGATTGCGCGACTGGGGCGTGAGCCGGCAGCGCTACTGGGGTACGCCGATTCCGATGGTGAACTGTCCCGCGCATGGGCTGGTGCCGGTGCCGGACGATCAGTTGCCGGTGCTGCTGCCGGAGCAGATCGAGATTACGCAAGAGGGCGGTTCACCGCTGGCCCGCGTGCCAGAGTTTTACAACACCACCTGCCCCAAGTGCGACGGTCCCGCGACGCGCGAGACGGACACGATGGATACCTTTGTCGATTCGAGCTGGTATTTCTATCGTTATATCGACGCGAAGAATTCGAAGGCTCCTTTCGAGTCTGCAGTGGCGAAGTATTGGTTCCCGATTGACCAGTACATTGGCGGGGTGGAACACGCGATTCTGCATTTGATCTATTCGCGCTTCTTCACCAAGGTGATGCGCGATCTTGGCTTGATCGAGAATGACGAGCCGGCGCAGCGGTTGTTTACGCAGGGCATGGTGATCAAGGATGGCGCAAAGATGTCCAAGTCGCGGGGGAATGTTGTTTCTCCCGATGACATGGTGGCGCGCTATGGCGCGGATGCGACGCGGATGTATGCGCTGTTTGCTGCTCCGCCGGATCGCGATCTGGATTGGCAGGAGGATGGCGTTGCAGGGATCAGCCGTTTTCTGGCGCGTGTCTTTCGGTTGGTGACGCGCTTTGCGCCTATCGCTGCTTCGACGACGGAAGCAAGGACCGATGCGCCCTCTGGCGTTTCACTAGTATTGCTGCGCAAGCTGCATCAGACGATTGCCAAGATCACGCTCGATTTCTCCGGCCGGTGGCATTTCAACACGACCATCGCAGCGATTATGGAGCTGGTCAATGAGATGACGGCTGCGGAAGCTGCGCTGGGCTCTGGTGAAGTGCCGGCAGCCGTTGTCGCCGAGTTGCTACGCTCGCTCATTCTGTTGTTGGCACCGTTCGCGCCGTTTCTTTCCGCGGAACTTTGGGCAGAGATTGGCGGCGAAGGCGAGATTTTGCGCGCGACCTGGCCGCTCTCTGATGCTGCGCTGGCGAAGGAAGACGAGATCGAGATTCCGGTGCAGATTAATGGCAAGCTGAGGTCGGTGATTAGGGTGGCTGCGGATGCCTCGAACTCTGAAATTGAGGCAGCAGCGCTTGCTGATCCTAAGGTGATTGAGTGGCTTGGCGGCAAGGTGCCGGTGAAGATCATCATCGTGCCTGCGAAGTTAGTGAATCTGGTGGTGAAGTAGTGCCCGATTTGACGGGTGCGGAGCGAGGTTCTGGAACCAAGCTTCGCGCCACGCAAACGCTGGTCAGCCACATGGCTTTCTGCTGGAGCCATCCTTCGCTTGTGCTGATCGAGATTGCCTGGCGCTGGCTCTTTGGGATTCCGTTTCTGTATGTGCTTTGGGTGCAGGCGCAGCAGATTCTGGCGCAGATTCCGCCCGCGTCTGCCGGTCTCGATCGTCTGGAAATGCAAAACCCCTGGCTGTCTTCGGTTCTGCTGGCTGAGGCGATTTCCCGGTATGAGCCCTCAGTCGTAGCGATGTTGCACTGGCTTGTCCCGGCGGGTGTTGTTGGCTGGGCAATCGTTTCTGGAATCGGCCGGATGCTGGTGCTTATGCGCATGAGTGCGCTTGATCCAATTGTTCCGATTCCAGGCCGATCCAAATTTCGGCTTCTTCCGAGTCTTCCTCAATACATGGCATTGCAGGCATTGTGGATGGTGGCGTTGCTGTCCTGCTTCTGGTGCTGGTTTCACGCCGTCGGATGGGCATCTGCGACATACATTACCGCGGTATCGCCACCGGATCTTGAGGTCTATTTGTGCTGGCTTATCTTCATCTCGCTGGGGATTTATACAACCTGGGCAATGTTGAGCTGGGTTCTGGCAGTGGCTCCGCTGTTGATGATTTTGGAGGGCGATCTTCGTCCTGCAGCCGCAGTGCGTGCGCTCGGGCGTAGTTTCAGCCTGGGGAAGGCGCTTTCCGGGAAGCTGATGGAAGTCGGCTTGGTGCTGGCCATTGTGAAGATCATGCTGATTGTGCTGGACATGGTTCTGTCAGCCGCGCCGCTTCCCTTCGCCGATGAGTTTGGCCCGGGCGCCCTGCACGTGCTGTATGTTCTGGTCGCCATTCTGTTTCTGATGGCGAACGATTATTTTCATGTGGTGCGATTGAGGAGTTATGTAGCTCTTTGGCAGCATTATCGGGATATAGGAGCCAGCTGAAGTTCCGCGCTTTGACTTTCCGTACAGAAAACCTGTACGCTTGCGGTTAGAAGGTGATCTGGATGGCTGTCGAAACTACGTATACTTCGCTCCGTGAGAACCTGTCATCCTATTTGGATCAGGTGACAGATGATCAGGAAGTGGTGATCGTCCGTCGGCGTGGCGCACGGGATGTGGCGCTTGTACCCGCTGGTGAACTGGCTGGGCTCATGGAGACGGCGCATCTGCTGCGTTCCTCAAAGAATGCCGAACGGCTGGTAACGGCGCTCGGGCGGGCAGTGCAGGGTGAGGGTTCTGCCGAATCAATTGAAAGCCTGCGACTCTCCGTTGGCGTGGAGACGGCGCGGTAAATACCTGCAATGACCAAAGCGATTGAGCGGGCAGCCATTTTTCAGCCGGAATTCCGGGAAGACCTGGCGTATTGGGTCAAGACGGACAGGCGGGCAGCGCTTCGCACGTTGGAGTTGGTTGAGGCGGTTCTTCACGATCCGTTTGAGGGAATCGGTAAGCCGGAGCCGCTGAAATTTGTGCTCGCAGGCTGCTGGAGCCGCCGCATTACTCAGGAGCATCGTCTCGTATACCGGGTTAGTGCCGACAGAATAGATTTTCTACAGGCGCGTTACCACTACGCATAAGAGATGTTACTGCTTGCAAAGCCAGTGCTGACCCTGCCACACTAGGGAGTGGACACCCAAAGCATTGTCATCCTTGACTTCGGCTCGCAGTACACGCAGTTGATCGCGCGCCGAATACGTGAACTGAATGTTTTTTCTGCCGTGCTGCCCTGCACGGCGTCGATTGCCGAGATACAAGCGTACTCGCCGATCGGGATCATCCTCTCCGGCGGCCCCAATTCTGTGTATGACGCCGACGCTCCGGATGCAGACCCGGCCATTCTGAACCTGGGCATGCCGGTGCTGGGCATTTGTTACGGGCTTCAGTTCATTGCCTATCATCTGGGCGGCAAGGTGGTCTCCGCCGACAAGCGCGAATACGGCCATGCTGAGGTCACCATCGAGGACTGTGCAACGCCGCTTTTTGCTGGCTTGCCACAAAAGCTGCAGGTGTGGATGAGCCACGGCGACGAGGCATTGGAACTACCTGCCGGCTTTCATCGCACGGCTGTGACTTCGAATGCGCTGGCTGGCATTGCCAATGAAGAGCGCAAGATCTGGGCGGTGCAGTTTCATCCTGAAGTGCATCACACGCCGCTGGGCCGCGAGCTGCTGAGCAACTTTGTCTTTGGCATCTGCAGCGCGCGCGGCGATTGGACGGCGTCGCACTTCATCGAGTCCACGATCGCTTCGATTCGCGAAAAAGTTGGGGCAGGGCATGTGTTGTGCGCTCTCTCCGGCGGCGTCGACTCTTCGGTCGCTGCAGTGCTGGTGCACCGCGCGATTGGCGATCAGCTTACCTGTGTTTTTGTGAACAACGGTGTGTTGCGCAAGAACGAATTTGCCCAGGTTACGCAAAATTTGCGCGACAAGCTGGGGCTGAATCTTGTCCCAGTAGACGCCAGTGAGCGGTTCCTTGAAAAGCTGGCTGGGGTGACTGACCCTGAGACCAAGCGCAAGGTGATCGGACGCGAGTTCATTGCTGTTTTCGACGATGAAGCGAATCGCATTGCCGAACAAACCGGTGGCGTGGAATGGCTGGTGCAGGGAACTCTCTATCCCGATGTGATTGAGTCATCGAGTGTGCGTGGACCTTCGCAGACGATCAAAAGCCATCACAATGTCGGAGGCCTTCCCGAGCACATGAAGATGAAGCTGATTGAGCCCTTGCGCGACCTTTTCAAGGATGAGGTGCGGCGCATCGGGCGCGACTTGGGAATGCCGGAAGATATCCTGGGGCGGCAGCCATTTCCGGGGCCTGGCCTGGCGGTACGTATTCTGGGCGAAGTTACCTCGGAGCGCGTGGCTATTCTTCAAGAGGCAGACGATATTGTTGTCAAGGAAATCAAGGCGGCTGGGCTCTACTCGCGTGTATGGCAGAGCTTCGCGGTGCTGCTGCCTGTGCGTAGCGTGGGAGTGATGGGCGACCAGCGGACCTATGCCAACACCTGCGCCATTCGTGCCGTGCATTCTGAAGATGGCATGACGGCGGATTGGGTGCCGCTGCCGTATGAGGTGCTCAAGCGTATCTCCAGCCGGATCGTGAATGAGGTACGAGGTATCAATCGCGTGGTCTATGACATAACTTCCAAACCGCCCGGCACAATCGAGTGGGAGTAAGTGCGTGGGATTAGGCCGGAAGAACTCAGGATTGGTCATCGTCAGCCATCCCACAGGCAATGCGAATGTGTCTGCTGTGGCAAGTGCTTTGAACCAGGAGAAGTTGCTCGCGGCCTTTTATACATGCATTCTATGGCGGCCTGAGAGTCGGCTGGCGAAGTTTGTTCCCAAGGGGCTGCGCGTCACATTGGAGCGCCGCGGACGAATACAGTTACCTATCGAGTTAGTTCGAACGCGGCCTCTGCGCGAGTTGGCTCGTAATGTGATTGTTCGTGCTGGGAAGAAGCATCTGATTGCTTCATCGGAAAGCGCATTCTCTATCGACGGTGTTTACCGCGATCTGGATAAATATGTTGCGCGTAGCCTGCGTGCCTATCCGAGTGTTCGCGCGGTGTATGCGTATGAAGATGGTGCACTGCATCAATTTAGACGAGCGCGCGAGTTGGGAATTCATTGTATCTATGACCTGCCCATCGGGTACTGGCGGGCGAACCGCAAGATATCAACCGAAGAAGCAGAATTGCAGCCCGCATGGATGGGAACGCTCAATGCGCTCGCCGATAGCGATGCGAAATGCGCACTCAAAGACCAGGAATTGGAACTGGCCGATACCGTTGTTGTTCCGAGCACCTTCGTAAAGAAGACGCTGGAAATGTATCCGGGCAGCAAGAAGAAGATTGTCGTGAACCCATTCGGTGTGCCGGCGAATATTTCGGCTCCACGCACATTGACAGTACCCGGCCAGCCTTTGCGTGTGCTCTATGTGGGCTCGCTTACGCAGCGGAAGGGAATTTCGTATCTCTTCGAGGCTATTGAGAAAGCCGGAAAGGCTGTCACACTTACCGTCATTGGCCGCAAGGTCGGGCAATCGCAGGCACTGGATCGGCAATGCGAGCGGCATCGCTGGATAGCTTCGCTGCCGCACGCAGAGATATTGGCGGAGATGCGGCAGCACGATGTGTTTGTTTTTCCGTCGCTCTTCGAGGGATTGGCGCTGGTTACCGGCGAAGCTATCTCACAGGGTTTGCCGGTGATCACTACGCCTAACTCGGGAGGCACGGATATTCTGCGTGACGGCGTCGACGGTTTTATTGTGCCGATACGTGATCCCGAGGCGATTACTGCGCGCCTGCTGCAGCTTTATGATGACCGCTCGTTGTTGCAGCGGATGAGCGATTCAGCCCGTGATCGCTCTGCTGAACTAGATTGGCGCGGCTCAAAGGCGCGCACGGTGAGTCTGGTCCGCGAGGTTATTGGCGCCTCTTCTCAAGCGTGAGATCGACGTCGACGGTATGTGCGTCATCGTGCATTTTCAAGGAGTAGAACAGGTTGACCGCGGAGAACAGCCGCTCCAGCGAGGGATTGACGCCGTGCGTGGCGGTGAGGCCTCGCACCGCGCCTTCGTTGAAGACCGCGCCGGAGGGTACCTTCCACGCGGCGATGATGGCGTCGCGCACGTCATCGCTGACATTGAGGACTTTGAGGGTGCCCATCGTGTAGACCGGCCCCGGCTCGGCTGTGACTGAATAGCTCACTGTTCCCTGTGCATGATCGAAGGTGGCGGCGGGCAGTACCTGAGCCTTCATGCAGCCTTTGTTGTGATATTGACGCGTGAGAAACGCCCAGTTTTCGCGGAGCTTCTTGAGCGATACAACTTCGCCGGTGCGCAGGCCGGATTGCTTGTCGAAAGCTTCCTGCGAAATTACTAAATCTGGCGCCAGATGCACGCCTGCCAGTTTGTACTGCGTACCCTCGGTCACAGTTATGGCAAAGGGAATGTGCACACCCTGGGCGTCTGTCACAGGCTCACCTCGAGGTACGGCGTGGGCAGTGGCTTCGAGATAGCCTAACTCACCGTAGAAGCTGGTCAGGCTGGTTTCCAACTGGCTTACGCTGCCCTCGTCGCTGTAAGTCGAGCCAATGGTCTTTGCTACGGCGAGACGCGCCTTGGTGGCCAGGTCCGCTGAGGCGCCATCCAACTGAATCTCTCCTATGCGCACCTCTGGGCTGGTGATGGTGAAGCCCATCGCTGTGATCTTGCCCAGCTTCATGTCTGTATAGGGCGCAGCCAGAATGGTGGCTTGAATACCTTTAGCTTTGAGCTCGTCTTCAAACTCTTTGCGAATGTCGTCCAGAAGGGTGCCTTCGGTGGGAATCTTGCCGTGATAGAGGGGAAAGTGCGCGCGCAGCCGGTCGTCCAACTCTTTGCCGCCGGGCAGGGTCAGATTTTCGAGGCGTGGAGGAAACATGACCGTTGCGGGAATGATCTGGTAGACGAGGTCCTGGCCATTGAAAGTGAAGGAGATGTCCTGGAAGACGCCAGAGTCCATCAGCAGCTTGGTGTGTTCGTTCAATTGGGCGACGGTGTAGGCTGTACCCTTTTTGAGGCCGGAGGCGGCGAGCAGTTCGGCTGTGGAGTATTCGGGGTCGCCTTTGAACTGAATGGTCTTGGGCTGGTAGCTCTGCGCATTGGAAGATGTCGCGCATGCGCAAAGCAACAGGGCAGGTAAAAGCAGCAGGGTTGGACGGATCATGTCAGCGCAAGAGTACCAAAGACCTTTGATTCAGCGAAGCGAATCCTGCGTATATACAAAAGAATCAACAGTGCGGGGATGGTTAGATCGGCTGAAAACACAATGGCCGCCGCGATGAACGAGGCGGCCATTCCGTTGGAAAAAGTGCGAATGCTGCTTAGTGCGCGCCAACCATCGAGGGACGGGTGTCGAGCACGCCGCTGGCGTAACCTTCGCGCATCTCTTCGATCGACTTCTGCGTGTAGTCTCCAGCGTGGCCGGCCTGGCCGAATTCGGTCATGCGCTCCGAGACAACCTTTTGCATGGCCTCGCGCGCCGGCTTGTTGTAGTCGCGGGGATCGAACTTCTCTGGATTTTCCCACAGCACTTTGCGGATGGCGCCGGTGATGGCCAGACGATTGTCCGTATCGACATTGATCTTGCGGACGCCGTTCTTGATGCCCAGCTGAATCTCTTCGACCGGCACGCCCCAGGTTTCCTTCAGGTGGCCGCCGTACTTGTTCACGATATCCTGCAGGTCCTTGGGAACCGACGAGCTGCCGTGCATGACCAGATGGGTGCGGGGCAGGCGTTTGTGAATCTCGATGAGAACATCCATCTTCAGTACGCTGCCATCGGGCTTCTTGTTGAATTTGTAAGCACCGTGGCTGGTGCCGATGGCGATGGCAAGAGCGTCTACGCCTGTGCGCTCTGCGAATTCGACCGCCTGGTCGGGATCGGTGATGTGCTCGAGGCCCGTGCCGCCGGCTCCGTGGCCGTCTTCAATGCCGCCCAGAACGCCGATCTCGCCTTCGACGGTGACGCCGCGCTCGTGGGCGTATTCGACGACGCGCCGGGTCACTTCAACATTCTCTTCGAAGTCGGTGGGGGTCTTGCCGTCGGCCTTCAAGGAACCGTCCATCATGACGGAGGTGAAGCCGAGCTTGATCGCGCTTTGGCAGGTCTCGAAGCTGTTACCGTGGTCCTGGTGCATGGCTACCGGGATTTCAGGGTAGAGCTCGGCGGCTGCCAGCATCAGATGATAGAGAAAATTGTCCTGCGAATATTGCCGTGCTCCGCGGCTGGCCTGCACAATGACCGGCGACTTGGTGGCGCGGGCAGCTTCCATGATGGCCTGGATCTGTTCCATATTGTTGACGTTGAAAGCACCGACGCCATAGCCGCCTTTGGCGGCCTCGTCGAGTAGTTGGCGCATGGAAACTAAGGGCATATGAATTCTCCTTCTGGTGTACTGCGCCGCTCCGATGCTTCTGTCTTTTGATGAGTCCGGAAAACTTCTCTCAAAGGAGCGTTCCTGACTGGCATTCCCGGCGTGCCAGAGGCGGTAGCAGCAATCGTTCTTAATGGTATCAGAGAGCTGGAATGGTGCTGGATGCATCTTTCCAAGGGTTCGACGAAGCTCCGGTCAGAACGGTAGTGCCTGGAGCGCCATTTGCGCG
>Ga0206868_10063_pt1 | contig 33193 bp, 27 predicted proteins | sample Alteio_BWOrgCont_38_FD_152901 | JGI IMG/M metagenome (GOLD analysis project Ga0206868, IMG submission 152901) | Enriched cells from forest soil in Barre Woods Harvard Forest LTER site, Petersham, Massachusetts, United States -... | ecosystem: Environmental > Terrestrial > Soil > Temperate forest >... | reverse complement strand
TCCTTCGATCCGATCGTGATTGTCGCGGGACTGGTTCCGTTTGTTGGAATGATTCTCGTGTTGCTCCTGTTACGAAATACAAAGGCCACGGAACAAGGATTCGTGAGACCCATTTAGGATTGACCGACCATGGCAAGCACATCTTTACAGCTCAACAACAAAGTCGCAGTGGTGATCGGCGGCAGCTCCGGGCTCGGGCGGACGCTCGCGATCGGCCTTGCACAGGCCGGTGCCGATGTCGTCCCGAGCGCGCGGCGTCTTGAACTCGTGCAAGAAGTTGCCGACGAGATCGAAGCTCTCGGGCGCAAGTCTTTGCGCGTAGCTTCCGATGTGACCCAGCGCGAAACCCTGGATGCTTTGTTGCAGGCCGTGCTCGCGGAATTCGGCAAGGTCGATATCCTGGTGAACTGCGCCGGCTTCAACCAGCGCGCACCAACGCTCGATTTTCCAGAGTCGGAGTGGGACCGCATGCTGGATACAAACCTGACGGGCACGCTGCGAGCCTGCCAGGCGTTTGGACGCCACATGATCGAGCGGCGCTCGGGACGGATCATTAACATCGCGTCGATGACGTCGTTTATGGCGCTCTTCGAGGTCGCAGCCTACGGCGCAAGCAAATCGGGCGTCGCGTCGCTGACGAAATCGCTCGCGGTGGAGTGGGCAAAGCACGAGGTGTGCGTCAACGCCATCGCGCCAGGATTCTTTCTCACGCCGCAGAACCGGAAGTTGATTGGAGGTACGCCGCGTGGGCAAGAGATCCTGATGCGAACCCCGATGGCACGCTTCGGTGAACTCGAGGAGCTGGTTGGTGCAGCGGTTTTCCTAGCGTCAGATGCAGCCAGCTTTGTGACCGGGACGATCCTGAACGTGGATGGCGGGTACTTGGCGAGCGGCGTAAACCGGTGATACACGTGCGTTTACGGGCAGGCGCGGAATAGTTGAACTGCGAGGTCGGGCAGTTCGTATCACTGCTGTAGCAGGATAGGGTGGCACCGCCAGGGAGGTGTTTATGTTCTGCGATCGATGCGGCACAGCCGTGCCGCTAGCTCAGCGTTACTGCGGCAAATGTGGCAGAGAATTTCCGGGTTCCATCGCGATTGCTTATCCGTCGCCGAGCCGGGTGCAGTCGCATGTCCGCTTGCTGGGCATTTTGTGGCTGGCAATCTCCGCGCTTAATGCCGTTGTGGGCTTGCTGCTGTTCGTTATCGGCAACGTCATCATGGCCCATATCCACGAACTCGGCGCCCCGTCCGACGTGCCCGCCGGTCTTTTGCGTTCCCTCTTTACGGTGTTCGGCCTGCTGGTTTTGACCAAGGCCTTCCTCGGCTTCTTTGCCGGATGGGGCTTGCTCCGCCGCGAACCATGGGCTCGCATGTTGACCATCGTGCTCGGTGTGCTTGCGCTATTTGAGGCGCCACACGGGACCGCGCTTGGCATTTACAGCCTTTGGGTGCTGCTGCCGGCGGAATCGGAGCGCGATTACGAGAAAGAAGCCAGCGTGGCAGCGTAAGCTATCACCTAGCATTTCGATCTCGTTCTCGAGGAGAAGTAATGAGCAAGACTTGTGGAAGTCTGGTTTCGATTCTCCTGATGTCGGTGGTTTCTCTCTGCTTTTCAGGAATGGCCGGGGCGGCGTCAAAAGATAGTTCCGACTCCGTCGTGATCACGTTTAAAGACGGACATCAACAGACCTTTGCTCTGACCGACATTGCGCGCATCGAGTTCAAGACGCAGTCCGGATCCATTGCCAGAAGCACGGACGATGTACCGGACATCGCGGGTCGCCATCGGTTCGTCGGCAAGTGGACGGTCGGCGACGGCCAGGGGCATACCTTCATCTTCACCCTGGAAGACAGCGGTGAGGCGCGCAACAACGTGGATGAGGGTGGCCACGGGACGTGGAGCTACATCAATGGCGAGGCGCGGGTGAGCTGGAACAACGGGTGGCACGATGAAATCCGGAAGGTCGGCTCGAAGTATCAGAAGCTCGCGCACGAGCCTGGGAAGTCGTTCGACGACCCGCCGAACAACACTGGCACTGCGGAGAAAACCAACGCCGAGCCGATTTAGGCGGTAAGGAGGAAATCTCGCAATGAAAAAGCCCCACTAGTTTAGCGGGGCTTTCGTTCATCAGCATGGAGAGGAACAAGCGGCTCTCGCTACCGTTCCCTTTTAATTCGACGTGGGCACTGGGAAAACGTCACCCCGGCAGCGGGTGGCTGTAGGAATTTGCGGCAATCTGATATCTTCGACGTTCACCCGAGGCCACGTCAGAGATGAGCCAGTCCGCAGCGCCGGTTGCCACGCTTCCACCACCAAGCAAGTTCTATCGTTGGGCCGTGCTGATCTTCGTCAGCCTGGCGATGTTCGGCAGCTACTACGCCTATGACGCGCTGAGCCCGGTCGCAGACCTGCTGTCGAAGCAACTCGGCTTTACGGACTCCTACATCGGCCTACTGCAGGGCATTTACAGCTTTCCGAACATCTTTACGGTCGTGCTCGGCGGGATGTTGATCGATCGGCTCGGGGTAAAGAAATCCACCTTTTTGTTCGGCGTGCTGTGCTTCGCGGGAACTGTGATCACTGTCCTGAATCCGCCGCATTGGCTGCAATCCGCCGCTCCCACCGTGGCCGTGGTTGTTTCTAAGCCGTTCGGAATTTTTGGCGCGGATGTCGAAAACTCTCTGCGCGTTGCGCTCGGCAATTCCCGTTTCATTGTGATGGCCTTTGGACGCCTCGTATTCGGCATGGGCGCAGAATCGCTGAACGTCGCCGTCACGACCCTGCTCGCGAAATGGTTCCGGGGCAAAGAGCTCAGCTTCGCATTTGGCGCGAACCTCACCATCTGCCGCCTGGGCACTTTCGCGGCGCTGAACTCTCCGACGTGGGCCCGACCCGCCTACGAGAACTGGCGCGCACCGTTTCTGATCGCCACCTTCGTCTGCAGCTTGTGCGTGGTTGGCGCCGTCGTCTACTGGGCGATGGAGAACTATGCCGACAGCCACTACGCCCTTGCATCGGCCAGCAAACCCGATAAGGTAGTCTTTAAAGACCTCTTTAACTTCGGGCTGTCCTACTGGTACATCGTTGGACTTTGCATTCTCTTTTATTCCGCCATCTTCCCGTTCCAGACATTTGCCGTGAAGTTTTTTATGGATGCACACGGCACCACCCGCGAATTTGGCGGGTTCCTTTCCAGCATGCTGACGCTCTTTGCGATGATCGCAACCCCGCTTTTCGGCTTGATGGTGGACAAGGTTGGTAAGCGGGCGTTGTTCATGATGTTCGGGTCGCTGCTGCTCATCCCCGTGTATCTGATCATGGCCTACACGCACGTGAACCTTTATGTGCCCATGGCGATGATGGGAATTGCCTTCTCGCTGATTCCCGCGGTGATGTGGCCCTCGGTCGCTTACATCGTGGATGAATCGAAGCTCGGGACTGCCTACGGGGTGATGACGATGATCCAGAACATCGGGTTGTTCGGCTTCAATCTCCTGATTGGCTGGGAGAATGATCACGCCGCGGCCGGCGCTGCCAATCCTAACGGCTATCGCCTGGGAATGTGGACCTTCTCGATCATCGGGTTTCTATCGATGTTCTGCGCCTTCCTGCTGCATCAGCGCGAGACTGGGCCGCATGGGCATGGGCTGGAGACGATCACGGCCAAAGGCTAAACGGGCTTCCGCGGGGACTTGTTTCTTCATCCAATCTCTTTCACCACCGTGAGGAGGCTTTGATGAGCAACCAGCGTTCTGACGTTCCCTACCGCGAGCTGGGCACCACCGGCGAAAAGGTTTCTGCGATTGGCGTGGGCGGTTGGCACATTGGCCTGAAGTCGGTCGATGAGAAGCTCGGCATCCGCATCATCCACACTGCCATCGACCGCGGCATCAACTTCCTCGACAACTCCTGGGACTACAACGAGGGCATCAGCGAGATTCGCATGGGACGAGCTTTGCGCGAGAACAAGTCGCGCAGCAAGGTTTTCCTTATGACGAAGATCGATGGGCGCACCAGGAAAGAAGCGTCGAAGCAACTGGAGCAGTCGCTCGAGCGCATGCAGACCGACTACATCGACCTGGTGCAGCACCACGAGATCATCCGATTCGAAGACCCGAACCGAATCTTCGCTCGCGAGGGTGCGCAAGAGGCGCTGCTGGAGGCGAAGAAGGCGGGCAAGATCCGATTCATTGGCTTCACCGGACACAAGGATCCTCACGTTCACCTCTACATGCTCGAAGTCGCGAAGGAGAATGGCTTCAAGTTCGACACCGCTCAGATGCCGCTCAACGTAATGGACGCGCATTTCCGCAGTTTCTCAAAGCTCGTGGTTCCTGAACTGGTGAAGCAAGGCGTTGGCGTACTGGCGATGAAGACACTGGCGAATGGCTCGATCGTGAAGTCGAAGACCGTGACGCCGATCGAGGCGATCCAGTACGCGCTGAATCTGCCGACGTCGGTGGTGATCTGCGGCATCGACAGCATCAAGATTCTCGATCAGGCGATCAAGGCGGCGAAGACGTTCAAGCCGTTCTCGGCGGCGCAGCTGAATAAGCTGCTGGCAAAGACCGAAAAAGCCGCGATGAAGGGAAAGTTCGAGCCCTTCAAGACGTCATCGATATATGACAGCACGGCTTCAAATCCCGAGTGGCTGGGCGAGGAGCCGAAAGAACTGCAGGCGCTGACCGAACCGTAAGCTTGTCCAAGCAACCATTTTGCAATTTTTACACTCTTTCCATAGGATTCAGGGCTCCGCAATCTGCGCAGGCTCTGCCGCAGAGTCCAGCAGCACGGCTAAGCGGCCTATCTCCAATCGGATACAACCAGCTCTGCTGCTCTTGCATCAAACCGAACCAGCAGACCAAAGGCTGACCATTGACGACAGCAAAAAAGATCCTATCGACAGGCATTACCGAAGCTGAGGCGATTGACCGGGCGAAAAACGGCGATGCTGAGTCGTTCGAGGCCCTTTACGGCCTTCACAAACGGCGCGTCTATTCGCTTTGCCTGCGCATGACGGGCAATACCGCCGAAGCCGAGGACCTTACGCAGGAAGCCTTCCTGCAGCTCTTCCGCAAGATTGCCACCTTCCGCGGCGAGTCGGCTTTTTCGACTTGGTTACATCGTCTGGCGGTAAATGTGGTTCTAATGCATTTGAGGAAAAAAGGACTCCCCGAAGTTTCACTCGAGGAAAGCCTGGAGCCGCAGCAGGAAGACGGCCCGAAGAAAGACATCGGGGCACGAGATAACGTGCTGGCTGGATCGATCGACCGCGTGAACCTTGGACGCGCAATCGAGAGCCTGCCGCCGGGATACCGGATCATTTTCGTGCTGCACGATGTGGAAGGATACGAACATAATGAAATTGCCGAGATGATGGGCTGCTCAATCGGCAATAGCAAGTCGCAGCTCCATAAGGCGAGAATGAAGTTAAGGGACCTGCTCAGGACCAATAGAGCCGAAAAGGCCGCGCGGTATTGAGCGGAGCAGGAAAGAGAGAACCAGCCATGGGTGATTTTGGTACGGCAGCTGGTACAAAACGGGGAGAGGTTGCAATGACGTGCGCGGAGTTTCAGAAGGTTTTGCCAGAGATTATTGACACGGGCGGGAATGCGCAGGAGCAGGAACATCTGCGGACCTGCCATATCTGTTCTGACCTCGTAAATGATTTGAAGTACATCGTGGAGCAGGCAAAGCTGCTGGTCCCGATGGAAGATCCCAATCCGCGGGTGTGGGACAACATTCAGACCACAGTGGAACGTGAAGGCCTATCTAGACCGCATCAGGCCAAGCGCAGCTTCTAAAGCATTCTCGCGCCCGTTGCGAATCGACGCAGCGGGCCGGCGGTTGATTCCCCTCCGTTTGACATAGCTTCGCGACAGCCCTGCCTGCGATGCTAAAATTCCTCCACACGAATAATCTCCTGTGACCTCGCCCAATTCCAGTTCCCTGCATACGCCCAACATCTGCCTGACCGGTTTCATGGGTTCGGGGAAATCGACGGTCGGCGTCTGTTTGGCAGAGATGCTGGCCTGGAACTTCGTTGATCTCGATTCCGAGATTGAGAACCGCGAAGGGCGCCGCATAGCTGATATCTTCAGCGGTGACGGCGAAGTGCGCTTCCGCGAGATCGAAGCCCGGGTTTTGCGGGAAACACTGGAAAATGCGACAAGCCCCATCGTAATTGCGTTAGGCGGTGGAACATTCATCCCTTCCCTGAACCGTGACGTTCTTCATTTCCACGGCGCGGTGACGATCTACCTGGAAGGCGACTTCGACCTGCTGGTCAGCCGCTGCGGTGTCGAGGAAGGAATTCGGCCCCTGATGCAGGACATGACAAGGTTCCGTAAGCTTTTCGACGAACGGCAGCCCATCTATCGTTCCGCGCACATAGTCGTCCAAGTAGCTGGACGTTCGCCGCAGGAGATCGCTCGAGAGATCGAAGAGAGAGTCACGAGCCTTAGGCCGCATACGGCAGTACCCGAATAGTTTCTTGGTTCCGCGCGCAAGCTGCGTTACCGTAGGTGCAGTTTGTTCTGGAGGTTCCGTGCTGCTGTTGTCCCGCCCAACTCGTATCGCCCTCGCGCTCATTCTGTGCACGTCCACACTCTCTCTCTTCGCGAAATCCAAAGAAAAAGATCCGTCGGTCAAGGTTGTGGATTCGGGCAAGTTCGGAATCTTCGTCAGTGGGAATCGGGTCGGAACCGAGTCCTTCACCATCGAGCAGACGGCCACCGGAAGTTCGACGCATTGCGACCTGACCATCGACCAGAACGGCAGCAAGATCGAGCAGCGTTCCGACATGCAGCTGGCCGCCAATGGCGACCTGCTGCACTACGAGTGGAAAGAACTCAGCCCCGGCAAGGCTTCCAGCGTTGTAGCCCCCGACGACAAGTTCCTCATCGAGCACCTTTACAGCGGCGAAAAGTCCAAGCCTTTCGATCGCCCGTTCCTGATGCCGGCATCGACCGTGATTCTCGACGATTTCTTCTTCACTCATCGCGAGTTGTTGGCGTGGCGCTACGTGGGGATGAGCTGCAAACCCAACGAACCCCAGTGCGATATGCCGAAGACGAAGTTTGGCGGACTCGTGCCGCACACGGCATCGCCGATCCTGATCAGCATCGAGTACAAGGGGCAGGAGAAGATTCCAATTAAGGGCGCTGACATGCTCCTGCGGCGCTTCGACCTCGATGTGGACGGCGTAGCCTGGTCGATGTGGATGGACGACAGCTACAAGATCATCCGCATCACCGTGCCCGAGAACAACACCGAAGTCTTGCGCGACTAGCGCTCTAAACTCGTTGTGGATCGTGTACCTGGCCGCGATCCACAGCCGCGTTTCGCCCGCTCTGGATGTTACAATCCAACCAAAATCATCATGTTAGATAAGAAGATTCCCATAGGCATTTTGGGGGCGACGGGCATGGTCGGGCAGCGGTTTATCCAGTTGCTCGAAGGTCACCCCTGGTTTGAAATTGTTTGGCTCGCGGCCTCGGAACGCTCCGAGGGCAAGAGCTATGCGGAAGCTGTCCGCTGGCGGATGAAGACTAATCTGCCCGAGCGCATTGCGAAGATGCAGGTTTCGCCTGCCGATCCGAAGAATGCTCCGAAGGTGATCTTTGCGGCGCTCGATTCCGGCCCGGCGAAAGAACTGGAGCCGCTATTTGCGAATGCAGGTTGCGCGGTGGTCACGAATTCATCGGCGTTCCGCATGTATCCCGATGTGCCGCTAGTCATTCCCGAGGTAAATCCCGACCACATTGCGATCCTCGAACACCAGAAATGGCGCAAAGATTCTGACGGGTTCATTGTCACGAACCCGAACTGCTGCGCCATCGGGCTGGTGATGGCGCTCGCGCCGCTGCATCATCGGTTTACGATCGACAAGATTTTTGTCAGCACGATGCAGGCGGTGAGCGGCGCCGGATATCCGGGCGTACCTTCGATCGACATTCTCGGCAACGTAATTCCCTACATCAACGGCGAGGAGCCCAAGCTCGAAGCCGAAACGAAGAAACTGCTGGGCGTGCATGGGCCGGGAGGCATAACCGACGCCTCATTCGCGATCACCGCACACTGCAATCGCGTCGCTGTGGAAGACGGACACACCGAGTGCGTCTCGCTGAGCTTCGCGCGCAAGGCGACGGAGAGCGAGATTCTCGATGCGTGGCGGCAATATGTTGGCGTGCCGCAGCAACTGGCTCTGCCCTCCGCGCCGCCGAAGGTGCTGGTTTACGACGAGCGTCCGGAGCGTCCGCAGCCGCGCTTTGATGTGGACGCAGGTGGCGGCATGACCGCAACCATCGGGCGCTTGCGGCCTTGCGGCTTGCTCGACTGGAAGTTCGTGGTGCTGTCGCACAACACGATCCGAGGCGCAGCCGGGGCGGCAATCCTGAACGCCGAGCTATTGAAGGCCAAAGGTTACATCGCATGACACCCGGTAGGACGAACGCGCGATGATCGTGATGAAGTTCGGCGGCACCTCGGTCGAAAGCGCCGAGGCGATTGATCGCGTCGCGGGCATCGTGCGGGAACGGCTGGATCGGCGGCCCGTGGTGGTAGTCAGCGCAATGTCGAAGGCCACCGACCAACTACTCGCCATGGCAGCCGCTGCCGGAATTGGCGATAAGGACAAAGCACTCGCTCTCTGCCGTGCGTTGCGTGAACGCCATGCGGGCGTGGCTGCGCAGCTCGTTGCCGACAGCGCCCATGCGCTACACGCTTCTCTTGCGACCGATTACGACGCGCTCGACAAGCTGCTGGAAGGCATCTGCGCCGTCGGCGAACTTACACCGCGCACCCAGGACAACGTGGTCGCCTACGGCGAACGCATTAACAGCAAGGTTGTAGCTGCCGGATTTGCGGCGCGCGGGATCAACGCGATCCACGTCGATGCGCGCGATCTGATCGTCACCGACAACAATTTTGGGCGCGCGATTCCGCAGGTCTCGGAGATTAATCGTCGCCTGGAAGCGCAACTGAGGCCCGCCATTGAAGCGGGTGCGGTGCCAGTGCTCGGCGGATTTATCGGCAGCACTCCCGAAGGCATCACGACCACGATCGGCCGCGGCGGATCGGATTTTTCCGCCGCGCTGGTCGGCGCCGGACTGAAGGCCGAGGCCATCGAGATCTGGACCGACGTCGATGGCATGAAGACCACGGATCCCAATATTTGTCCCGACGCCCATCGCATCAAGGTCATCAGTTTCGAAGAGGCCGCGGAACTCGCGTACTTCGGGGCGAAGGTTCTACATCCGGCGACCGTGCTGCCGGCGATTGAGAAGAACATCCCAGTCTACGTGCTGAATTCGCGGAATCCTTCGAACGAGGGCACCAAGATCGTCGGCCTGGCGCCACATTCGCGGAATCCGTTCAAGGCGATTGCGGCCAAGAAGCGCATTACCGTGATCGACGTTGTCGCAGCGCGGATGTTGATGGCGCATGGTTTTCTTCGGCAGATTTTCGAGATCTTCGATCGGCACAAGTGCGCGGTCGACGTGGTTTCGACCTCCGAAGTCAGCGTCTCGCTAACGGTCGATTCGAACGAACGCATCCCTGAAATCGCCGCCGACATGGAGAAGTTGGCCTTCGTTAAGTACGTGGGGCGCAAGGCGATCGTGTGCCTGGTCGGTGAAAATATCCGCGAGCGTCCGGGGATCGCCGCACAAGTATTCACCGCGATTTCAGACATCAACGTGCGCATGATTTCCCAGGGCGCATCGGAGATCAACATCACGTTCGTGATCGACGAAGCCGATGTGCCGGAGGCCGTGCGACGGTTGCACGCACATTTCTTTGCGGATCCCGACCCCGAGGTGTTCGATTGAACATTCTGTTGCTCGGCTGCGGCAAAACCGGATCTCTGGTGCGCGACTACGCGCTGGAGCGTAAGCATCACGTGCGTGTTCTGGATGAGGCTGAGAACCTTGACGGTACAGGCCTCACGCCGGAGACACTGCGCCACGTTGATGTCGCGATCGATTTCACCACTCCCAAGGCCGTGATCAAGAACATCGAAGGTTGTGCGCGCGCCGGCAAGAACATGGTGGTCGGAACCACCGGCTGGTATGGCGAGATTGAACGCGTGCGCGCGCTTGTGCAACAGAGCGGCATCGGGTTTGTCTATGGTGCGAATTTTTCCTTCGGCGTGAACTTGTTTTTCGAGATTGCCAAGGTCGCCGCCGAAGCGCTAAAGCATGGCTATGGCGGGTCGATCGAAGAGCTGCATCACATCCATAAGAAGGACGCACCCTCGGGCACAGCCGCAAAGCTCCAACAGGTTCTCGAACAGACTGGCGGCAAAAAACTCGGCATCGCATCCATTCGCGAGGGCGACGCGCCGGGAACGCATACAATAGTTCTCGATTCGGAGTTCGATTACCTGACCCTCACGCACACCGCAAAATCGCGTCGCGGCTTCGCGGAGGGCGCGGTAAAGGCCGCCGAATGGCTCCAGGGCAAAACCGGTTTCTACGATTTCCGTGAGATATTTCACGAGGTTTGATAATGAAATTGCGTGGCTGCGGCACCGCACTCGTAACTCCTTTTAGGCAGGATGGCAGCGTGGATCTGCGAGCGCAGCGCGCGCTCGTGGAGTGGCAGATTGAGTCGCGGATTGATTTCCTCGTCCCTTGCGGCACCACCGGCGAAACGCCAACGCTCACCCACGACGAGTGGATCCAGGTCATCGAGCAAACGATCGAAGTCGGACGGGGACGCGTGCCGATCGTTGCGGGAGCGACGTCGAACAATACCGCCGAAGCGGTTGCGAAGGCGAAGGAAGTCGCAGCCATCCGTGGCGTCGACGCAATCCTTACCGCATCGCCGTATTACAACAAGCCGACGCAGGAAGGCCAGTACCAACACTTCAAAGCCATCGCCGAGGCCGTGGACAAGCCTCTGGTGCTTTACAACGTCCCCGGCCGCACCGCCGCTAACATCGAGACCGGTACCCTGCTCCGTCTCGCCGAGATCCCCAACATCGTTGCGGTCAAGGAAGCCAGCGCGAATATGGCGCAGATCATGGAGATTTGCCACCACAAGCCGGAAGGATTCACCGTGCTATCCGGTGACGACGCTTTGACCCTGCCGATTCTCTCCGTCGGCGGCGTCGGACTGATTTCGGTGGTCTCCAACCAGATCCCGAAAGAGATGCCGGAGATGATTCGCGCCGCTCTCGCTGACGACTGGACGACGGCTCGCGCAATCCACAATCGCTTCCTGCATCTGATGAATGCGAACTTCATCGAGTCGAACCCGGGTCCGGTGAAAGCCGTGCTTGCGATGATGGGGCGGATTGAGGAAGTTTATCGCCTTCCCATGGTCCCGTTGCAGCCGCAGAACCGCGCCAAGCTGGAGAAGACGGCGGCCGAGGCTGGCATTCTGAAGAACGCGGTGGTCGCACACTAGCAAGAACCCCTTCAGCTCGCCGCTACCTCGAATCGCGGAGCCTGAGGGCTCCGCTTTCGTTTGCACAAAAAAATGCCCTTCGGCAGGAAGGGCATGAGAAGGAGAGAGTTGATGCGCGTTTACTAAGGGTGAAGCAAAAACTTACCAGGCCATGTTCGCAACCAGCTCGCGGATGCGCAGGCGAGCCTGGTGCAGGCCATGTTTCGAATTCGTGACGCTGATGCTCAGCGTCTGAGCGATGCGAGCGTGGCTGTAGCCTTCGACATCGTGCATGAGGAAAATGAGCTTTTCGGTCGCGGGAAGCTGGACCACTGCGAGTTCCAGGTGTACGCGCTTGGTGTTGGTGCGAATGTTGTGCACTTCCGTTGCAAGAGCGCAATCGAGGGTGAATTCGCCGATGACATAGTTCTCGCGCAGTTCCGCGATCAGGGCGTTATCGATCTGCTGTTCCGTGGGCGCGCTGTTCCGTTCAAAGGCGCGGACGAACGTCGCTTCGAGCAACTGTTCGGCTTGCATTTCGCTATCGGTCATCCAGAACGACAGGGCGTAAACGCGGTGCCGGTTCTGTTCATAAATGCTCTTGTATTGACCAACGGACGTCGGTGCGAAGGCCGGGAAAAAGCTGGTGCGCTCGGTAATTGCAACGTTCTGTGCTGTGCTCGCCATTCTGATGCTCCCTTATGGGTAATGTTCGAATCTTGCGTCTTTGGGGCGGGCTGCTGAACTTCGCCTTGCTTCAGCTAACCGTCGGAATCGTTGGTACTTCGTTCCGCGTACGCTTCCTATATTGCAATCTCTGTGCCTAACGGCCAGCGCCGGGAATCCACAGGCGGGACGGGCTAACAATCGCCGGAAGCCTAAGAGAACTAAGGCCCAAAGGTGTCGAAAGGAGTTCTGGAATCGTGTAAAAGCGACAGAGCGTTCGGGAGAACAAGGCAGGACAATTCACGAATGTGGTATCTAAGTACACACATTTGCCCGCTGGAATAAGTTCGCGAAGGGCGTTTAGTTAGGATGCGCTGGGGACCGCCGCGGCTTTCTGGAGGCCCAGAATTCTTCGCAGAACGGCAATCAATTCAGAGACTTGGAAAGGTTTCTCGATGTGTGTAAGAGCGTGTTCCTCGAGAAACTGGCGGACCTTGGGTTCGGTAGCGTGGGAGATTGTAAATACAAAGCGCGCTGCCAGCTCCGGATGGTTCTGCAAGGCCCATCGATACACGTCGGCGCCGTCGTACTCGCCCGGCATCTTGCTGTCGATGACGACAGCATCGAAATTATGCAACTGCATCAGGCGAATGGCCTCGACGCCGTCGAGCGCGCAATGCACTTCGGCTCCAGCGCCGCTGAGCAGCTCGCGCTCGAGATCGAGCACCGCTTCCTCATCGTCGATTGCCAGGACTTTTCCGCGCAGTGCTTCGTTTGAAATCACTACCGGGGTGGCCTCGTTGAACTGGGTTTGGACATTCAGCGGCAGCCGTATCTGGAAGACCGCTCCGCCGGCGGGATCGTTGAACGCGATGATGTCGCCGCCATGTTCCTTCACGATGCCGTAGCAGATGCTAAGGCCTAGTCCAGTTCCCTTGCCCACGGTCTTCGTCGTATAAAACGGATCGAAGATGCGCTTGGGATCCTTGATGCCTGGTCCGGTATCGCGGAATTCGACCATGGCGCTGTTGCGCTCTTCGTCGGTTCCGGCGCTTACCCGTAGTACACCGCCCCGCGCGCCGTCGAGCATCGCATCGACGGCATTGTTGATCACATTTAAGAACACCTGCTCCAACTGGTGTGCGTCGGCCACTACGTGCGGAAAGCTCTCCGAAAAATCTCGTTCCACTGTAATGTTGTTCAGCTTCAGGTCGTAATCGCGCAGCGCCAGCGTTTCATCCACGACCCTGCGCAGATCGACGTCCTGCTTCAGCGGCTTGCGCTGGCGTGCGAACGACAGCAGGTTCTGCACCACGCGACGGGTGCGTTGCGTTTGCTTGTAGAGCTTCTGCACAAAGTCGAGCGCGCGCACCGTGAGCGGCTCCTGCTCCAGCAGTTGCGCATACCCGACAATCGCGGTCAGCGGATTGTTCAGCTCGTGTGCGACTCCAGAAATCAATTGACCCACAGCCGACATCTTTTCGCTCTGCAGCAGCTGCTCCTGCGTCCGCCGCAGGTCTTCGTAGGCCTTGGTCGTCTCCTCATAGAGGCGAACTTTGTCGATCGTGGTGGCGAGCTGCCGTGCGATGGCGACCATCAGGTTGCGGTCCATCGCGCTGTATTCCCGCGACGTTCGATTGCTGATGCCAATCACGCCGAGCGGTTTATCACCCACCCAGAGCAGCACCCACACCCACGATACGATTCCCATCTCCAGCAAAAATTGGCGGGCTTGTTCCGGAAGCAAAGCAACATGTTCCGGCCCCAGCGACTCCGGCCGCTGTTCCAGCAGCGCGCGATAAATTTCCGGCGTCAGCTTGAGCTCCGGCACCTTGGCCCCAAGACTCTGCGTGCCCATTATGGCGCGGGGAATCAAGGCCAGCTTTTCCTGGTCGAGAATCCAGACCGAGCCCACTTCCGCGCCGAAAAGATCCACGATCTGTCGCAACGTGATGTTGAGGATTTCGTCGAGGTCGAAAGACTGTGCCCCGATCACCGCGATGGAGTTCAGCGCATTCAGTTCGCGGTTGCGGCGCTTGATCTCGTTCTCAATGCGCTTCTGCTCGGTGATATCGACGAGGAAGCCCTGGTATCTAACGATCTTGCCGCTGGCATCGCGCGTTCCGAAGCTACTCTCCAGCACCGTGAGCGTGCTGCCGTCTTTACGCAGCAGGGTCGTCTCCACGTTGCGGACAAGGTTATTCGCTTGGATCTCGGTGCGGATCCATTCGCGGTCTTCCGGGCGTTGATAAACCTTCTTCCCGAGATCGGCATTGAGCAACTCGCGGCGATCCTCGTAGCCGAGCATGCGGACGAAGGCATCGTTCATCTCGAGAATGCGCCCGTCGCCGGTCGTGATGTAAACCCCTTCGCCGACCTCCTCAAACAACAGTCGGTAGCGCTCCTCGGCGGCGCGGCGTTCGGTGGTGTCCTTCACGATGTGAATCGTGCCCAGTTCCGAGCTTCCGCCTTCGGAGTACGACGAAGTCGACACCAGCGAATAGCCGCCAAAGCAGGGGTCCGGACCTTCGAGGTATCCTTCCTGCCGCTCGTGGCAATAGGGACACTGCACCGTCGCCGGTACGTTGGGCAGCACCGCACCCATCGGTTCGTGAATGACCTCATGGATGCGCTTGCCAAGCCTCTGGAGCAACGCGCGGTTGGTGCGCATGATCCGTCCGGCGTCGTCGTGGACGAGGATGATGTCGTCGATCGAGTCGAAGGTGCTGACCCACTGCCGCTGCGAACGGACGATCTGCTCGAACATCTTCAGGTTTTCGAGCGCAATCCCGAGCTGGTCCGCGATGGAAGCCATGAAACTCAACTCTTCGGGCAAGAGCGAGTGCGAGCGCGGAATTCCGAGGTTAATGGTGCCGACAATGGAATTCTTGCCCTTCACGGGGACGACCAGAACCTGCGCCACGCCCATCTCGGCGAAGAGTGCCGCGGTCACGTCGTCACTGCGAATCGGTACGAACGCTCCGGGCATTCCCTCCTTGATCATTCGCACCGCGTGGCTTTCCTCAATCTTCAGCACTCGGCGGTCGAAGAGGTATCGCTCAGAAAGCCCAATGTGCTGCTGGAGGAGCAGCTTGTCCTGAAGCAGGTAGCGATACCACACGCACGTTGCGCCGGTATGCTCCTTCAGCTCCTGCAGCGCGCTCAGCATGAGCGGACCGGCTTCATGGGTACGGGCGATCATGCTGGTGATGTTGTTAACGAGTTTGAGCCGCTCGGTACGCTCCCGCGAGTGGTCGAGCACAATCACCAGCATGCTCAAACCCAGCAGCAACTCGATGGCGACGTCGAGTCCGGAGAACGTATGCGCCCGGCCCGGATAGGCGTCGAGGTGCATCAGGAACAGCATCGGGACCATGATCCAGGACCCGACCTCGCGCCGCCCGCGACAAAACAGCATGAGCTGAATGGCTGCCGTCCAGGTGATCGCGCAGCTCAGCACGATCTCGGAAACCGCCAGCAGATGTGGGGCTCCGTTCCACAAAACCCGGACTGCAGCGGTGCAGATCGCCAGTAGACAAAAGACGAAAACCACCCACTGCAACTGCTTTCGCCGCGTATATTGCAGGACCGCCATGGCGAAAAACGTAACTGCCGCGATATAGGCCAGGTGCGACAGCAGCATGATCTCGGGCATCATGCGGATCGCCGGCAGCGTCCCCAGCAACCGATAGGCGAGATAGGCCGCCCATCCTGCTATCCACGGTAAAAGGTACTTTTCGCGGAAAGTACGGTAGACCAGGATGGTCGCAGCCAGCAGGATCAGGATGTCGGGCCCTTTGGTCAACACGTCGGCATAGAGCAATTGATTTACAACCAATTGCCAATAGCCGCCAGGATGTGGCGCCGCGAGCATCTGAATGGCTGAGATCATATAATAGTGTTGCTGGAAAAGCCCCGTTTTTCGCGGCTTTCGCGGGAGTGACGGGGGTGGTTCCCGTTGTACAATGAGCTGACTTCATTGTGCTCCCCGGCACTCGTGGTCGATCTTGCCGCCGGCAGAATTCTCCAACCAGTTATTCCGCGCCTTGCGCCTGGTGTGAGAGACTTCCCTGCCGGATTGCAGAAGCCGTAATTGCCGGACAAGGACTTTATGCCTGCGGACCGAATTTTGGTGGTCGATGACGAAGAACCCATCCGGGAAATTGTTTCCTCCATGCTCAGTAACGCTGGCTACAAGACCCAGCAGGCCGCTTCTGGCTTGCAGGCGCTCGCCGTGCTCGAGTCTGGGGAGGAATTCGAGCTGATGCTCTCGGATCTCATGATGGCGGAACTCGACGGCATCGGGCTCCTGGAAAAAACCAAGGAACGCTACCCGGACATGCCGGTCGTCATGGTCACCGCGGTGCACGATATCTCCGTCGCACTCGCCGCCATTCGCAATGGCGCTTACGACTATCTCCTGAAGCCGTTCGAGCGCGAACAGTTGCTGGCCATGGTTCGGCGGGCGCTCGAAAACCGGCGTCTGAAGCTGGAGAACCGCGCCTACCAGACTAACCTCGAATCCCTCGTCGCGGCACGTACCGAACAGTTACGGCAGGCCATGGCCGACCTGGAACGGTCCTACGACATAACTTTGGAAGCATTAGGGGATGCACTCGATTTAAAAGACGCCGAAACTGAGGGCCATTCCAAACGCGTTACCGCATTTACCATCGCCATCGCGCGCGCCATGGGGCTGGAAACCGAGCGCATTCGCGTGATCGCCCGCGGCGCGTTTCTGCACGACATTGGCAAGATGGCCATTCCGGATGCGATCCTGCGCAAGCCCGGCCCGCTCACTCCGGAAGAAGTCGCGATCATGCGCGAGCATTGCTATCGCGGTTACCACATGCTGCGCAAGATTCCTTTCCTCTACGAAGCGGCTGAGATCGTCTATGCCCACCAGGAGTTTTATGACGGCACCGGCTATCCGCGCGGTTTGAAGGGCGAGCAGATTCCTCTCGGCTCCCGCATATTCGCCGTCGGCGACACCCTCGACGCCATTACCTCGGACCGTCCGTACCGCGCTGCGCAGTCGATCCAGGCCGCGCGCGAGGAAATTGCGCATTGGTCCGGCAGGCAATTCGATCCCAAAGTTGTGGATACATTCCTGCAGATGCCGGACACGATCTGGCGCGACCTGCGTCGCGAAATCGATGCCCAGGTCTATCGCTTCGCCTACGCGCAGAAAAACACCAAGGTCGGCAACGCGTAGATTTCTGTTTTGGAAATCGAGAAAGCGAAGGGGCACGAGTTTACTCATGCCGTAAAAGCCCTTATATGTGGCGGGCTTTAGCCCCTGTAGCTCCGCCGCCTATCCGAACAGCTTCATCAAACCGCGCGCAGGAAGATCGGGCACCAGGAACTTCTGGACCGAGCCGCTCGCGAAGGACAACGCTTCCGCCGTAGCATATCCGGCGCGCACCGCGCCTTCCATCGTCGCTGGCCATCCGGTGGCGGTCCAATCGCCGCTCAAGAAAATTCGCGGCCAGGGCGTAATCGGCAGCGGACGATACTGATCGCTCTGCGGCGCCGGAGAAAACGTTGCATGCACTTCCTTGATCACCGCCGACTTCAGCACCTGCGCTTCTTTCGCCGCGGGAAAGAATTCCGTGAATTCCTTCAGCGCGAGATCGAGAATCTCGTTGCGTCCCATCGTGAGCAGCGACTTTGAGGAACTAACGACCAGCTCGATGTGGCTGCCAGAGGCCGCGGGCGCACCTTCGTCGCGACGTCCGCGCAGGAGTTTCGATTTCTGGAACATCCACTGGATGGTGCGATCGAGGAGCACCGCGTGCTCCAACGGAGTGACCTCGCGATCGAACCAGAAGTGAATGCCGGTGATCGGTACCGTCTTCAATTCGCCCAACTGCGAGCGCAGCGCCTCGCCGTCGGAAGACTGCGGCAACAGCTTCGCGGCTTCGTAAAACGGCGCGGCGAGGACGACATAGTCGCTTTCAATGACTTCGCCGTTGGCGCGCAACAGAACCGACGATTCATCGACCGCGACGTTCTCGACCGACGCCCGCAGCACCACCTCACCACCGCGTTCCGAGATGTAATCGCCGGCGCGACCGTAAATCTCGCTCAGCGGCGCAGCTGGAACGCCCATGCGTCCGGCCTCCGCCGATTTCAAAAACGAATCGCGAAAGACCAGTGCTGCATAGCGTACCGATACCTGGTCGAGATCGTCGTTCAATGCGCTGATCAGCACCGGCGCCCAGAAGCGCGAGATCGAGCGCTCGGTCTGTCGGTGACGCTTCAACCACGACAGAAAGTTTTCGTCGCTCTCTTTCGGAAGCCCACGCACCAGCGCCAGCATCGCCCTTCCGATGGCGATTTTGTCGCCCATGCCAAGCACAGAGAATCCGAGAAACGCAGGCGCAGCGTGCAAAGGCGCCGGTAGCCACGAGGGCTGGATCGTTCCGGATTTGCCATCCGGCAGAAGAAACGTGAGCTGATCGAACCAGCGGATCTGGCCTTCGACCCCGAGCCGTTTGTAGAAATCAAGAAGGTTGGTGCAGCAGCCGAGCAGCACGTGCTGGCAGTTATCGACAACCTCGCCGGTCGCCGGATGCTGATACGACGATGCCCGGCCGCCAAGAAATGGCTTGCGCTCCAGCAGCTTTACCGCGAATCCGCTGTCGGCCAACGCGCAGCCCGCCGCGAGGCCCGCAAGGCCACCGCCCACGATCGCCACGCGCGTGCGCTTCTCTTTCGGAGACGACGACTTGAGTTTAGGTTGCGTGAGGATGGCGCTCATGTCAGGCGGCGGACGAAGCCCTTCCCCAGCACGCGCAGTTTTTCGCTCGTGCTCAACCGCACGCGTTCGGTGAAGACGTCGTACCTTTTCGCAACGATCTTTTCCATGAGCTGGCGATAGATCTCGACCAGCGCCCACAGCGCAGGCTGGCTGTCGTCATCGATCATCGCGATCAGTTCCTGGGCCGATTGGTAGTAGATCAACGCGCGCTCACCCTCGAGTTGCAGCACCGGCTGCAAACGATCGAGCGACGGCCAGGCGACCACATCATCGGGCGTCACGCCAAAGGTGCGGAGATCGCTCTCGGGAAGATAAACGCGGCCCATCTCGGCGTCTTCTTTTACGTCGCGAATGATGTTCGTGAGCTGAAACGCAATGCCGGTGCGCTCCGCGAGCTTCTCGGCTTTCGCATCGCGGTAGCCGAAGATCTTGATGCACACCAGCCCAACAACTGACGCCACGTGATAGCAGTACGCGTAAAGATCATCGAAGGTTGGGAAGGTGAGGATGCGCTTGGTGAGCACCGCGGTATCGCCGGGTGCGCCTTCCTGAGCAGCGTGAATCGTGGCATGGGGGGAACCCACATCGTCCTGCAGATCCATCATCGTGCCGAGGATCAGCTTATCAAGCCATTCCATCGGCACTTCGTACGCCTTTTGCGTGTGCGCCAACGCGAGGAGCACCGGATCATCAGTCAGCTCTCCCGCAACCGCGCGATGGAAGCCATCCAGTAGCGCCGAGAGTTTTTCGCGCCGCAGCGCAACCGGCACCGACTCGTCGTCCGAGATATCGTCGGCATGACGCATGAACGCGTACACCGCACAAAGCGCATTGCGCTTACGGCGCGGCAGCACGAGGAAGGCGTAATAGAAATTCTTGGCCTGGGTGCGCGTGATGTGCCGGCAGATTCCGTAGGCGGTGGAAAGCTGCATCGGGTGGTGCTTGTTTTCGTCCGGGCTCACAGCAATTTCCCGGTGGCCGCGCGCAGCACCAGCCACAGTTTCTTCGGCTTCGAGATCGCCGGACGCGACTTCAGAACGTCATATCGCTGACGTTCGATGGCATTCAGGATCTCCTGTCCGCCGCGGCTGAACAGCTCCACATCGAGCGCAAGTTCGCGATTCACCATCTTGACCAAGGGGAGGCCTTTGGCAAACCACTCGCGCGCGCGGGCGACTTCGAATTTCATCAGCTCGATGAATTGCGGCGTAGCGCGGCGCTCGGCAATGTCCTGCTCGCTCACGCCAAAACGGCGCAGGCTTTCGAGCGGCAGGTAGATTCGTCCCTTGCCGTAATCGACGAAAACGTCCTGCCAGAAGTTCGCCAGCTGCAGCGCGGTGCAGGTGTAGTCGGAAAGCTGCTGTCGCTCGGCATCGCGATACCCGCATAAATACAGGACTAAATGCCCCACCGGATTCGCCGAGTTCTGGCAGTAACCGAGGACGTCGTCGAAGCTCTCGAAGCGCGTGATGGTTTGGTCCTCACGAAATGCCGTGAGCAGATTCGCAAACGGAGCGCGCGGAATATCAAACTCGCGGATGGTTTCGCGCAACGCAATGAACACGGGATGCCGCGGACTAACGCTGTTGCGGGTTACCCCTTGCGCCTGCAACTTCTCAACGTCCTTGCGCACATCGACCGGCGCCGCTTCCACCATGCTCAGGTAGGTAGCGTTCAGCTCCTGCTCCCATTCGTCGAGCAGCTTGAGCGAGAGCGCGGTATCACCGACCTCGTCGCCGAGATCGTCGGAGATGCGGCAGTAGGCATAAACATTGAAGAAATGCTGATGAAGGTGCTTCGGAAGGAACCACGTAACGACGGAAAAATTCTCGTAGTGGCTGGTCGCAAGTTTCTTACAATAGGCCTGCGCGTCGGCGAGCGACGGCGCAACCTCGGGGATGGCATAGTTCAGCGGCAACCGGTCCCAGCCCGCTTCCGCAGCCTTTTTAGTATCGACTGGCACGATAGGATGCTGTACGTAACTCGCCATCAGAATTTACTGCTGGTGATCAGTGTCCCGGGATGATCGCGGTTTTGATCTCGCCGCCGCGCTCTATCATCATCTTGAAAACCTGCGTCAATCGCGACAATGGCACTTCGCCGGTAATGTAGTCGGAGCCCTTGATCTTGCGCTCCGCGATCAGCGCGAACGCCTTGCGCACCATCTCCGGCGTGTGATGGAACGTGGCCTTCAGAGTGATCTCGGAATAGTGCAGGCGCTCGGTATTGAGCTGCACCTTCGATCCCTTAGCGCATCCGCCGAAGAAGTTCACGGTGCCGCCCTTGCGCACCATGTCGATCGCCCACTCCCACGCCTCAGGACGTCCAACGGCCTCGATCACCACGTCGGAACCACGCTTTTCCGGCGTTAGATCTACAAGAGCTTTGACCGGGTCGTCGACCTTCGTGATCTGCACGACCTTGTGCGCGCCCATTTTTTTCGCGGCTTCTACCTGCTGATCGTGCTTCACCACGGAGATCACTTTGCAGCCCGAAATCGAGGCGACTCTCACGAACATTAGTCCGATCGGCCCGGCGCCAATCACGGTCACGGTGTCGCCGACTTCCATGCCGGTCTCGTGCAATCCGCGCAGCACGCAGGCCAGCGGCTCAATGACGGCAGCTTCGTCGAAGCTCACGCCATCGGGAATGACGAGCATATTTTTTTCGACAATGCGCTTGGGAATCCGGATGTACTCGGCGTAGGCGCCGTTATTGAAGAGCAGGTCTTCGCAGAGATTTTCCTGGTGCTTCGAGCAATAGAAACAAACGCCACAAGGCGCGGAGTTCAGCGCGACCACACGCATGCCCTTCTTGAACTTCTTCACTCCCGGGCCGACTTCTTCAATGATGCCCGCCAACTCGTGTCCAAACAGCGCCGGCGGCACGATCATGCGCGCGTGATATCCGCGGCGATAAACCTTCAAGTCAGTGCCGCAAGTCAGCGCCACCTGGACTTTCACCAGGACTTCGCCCTCGTCAACCTTGGGAACCGGCACTCTCTCGATCCGCACGTCCTCTTTTCCGTAAAGGACTGCGGCGGTCATGGTTTTGCTCACTTCGCTTGTCCTTCCCCCTCGCCCGGTTGAATCATGATCTTCAACGAATCGGGCTGCGGGTGTGCCGCCATTTGCAACGCCTCCACCGCTTGGTTCAACGGGAAGCGATGCGAGATCAACTTTTCAAGGTCCATCTCACGGCTGAAAACAAAATCAATCGACTCCTGCTGCAGGTCGACTGACGCGCTATACGACCCGAGCAGGCTCTTCTCATCCACGCACACGGCAGCAGGATCGATCACCGCTTCCCCGTGTTGCGTTTGCGCAAACAGCAAAATCCGGCCACCCGGACGCACCGCGTCCATCGCCGTACGAATCAGTCCATTCACTGCAACGGCCAGAATCGATGCATCCGCGCCACGGCCTTCGGTAAGGCTGCGCATGTGTGCCACCAAGTCAGTTTTGGAAGCATCGACGCCGTTCTGTAAGCCCAGGGACTCCCCTATTGTAAGCCTCTGCGGGAACAAATCGGAGGTAATCACCTGTGCCCCTGCCCGCTTCGCCAGGAACGCCAAAATCATGCCAATCGGCCCCTGGCCGATCACTAGCACCTTTTCTCCCGGCTTGAGGGCGAGGGTCTCGATGCCTTTAATACAGGTGTTTACCGGCTCAACAAACGTCGCCAGATCGTAAGAGACATTGTCAGGAAGCTTCACCACGCCGCCGCGCTCCACGATCCAATCCATCACCCGGACGTACTCGGAAAATCCGCCGCCGCTCGGCTCGTAACCGGCAGTGACGCCGACCTTCTTGTAGGCCGGGCACTGCGCAAACACCTTGTGCTCGCAGTAATAGCACTCGCGACAAGGAATGTGATGGAACGCCAGCACGCGATCGCCGAGTTTGAAGTTCTCGACGCCTTCGCCCACGGCAGCGACTGTTCCCGCGGTCTCGTGCCCGAAGATCCGTGGTGCGGAATGCGAGCCGGTCGCAATCTTCTTCAAATCGGTGCCGCAGATGCCGCACGAATGCACGCGAATCAAAATTTCGCCGCGCCCAATCTCAGGCACTGGCACGTTTTCGAGACGCACGTCGTTCACGCCGCGATAGACCGCAGCCTGCATGGTTTGGGGAATCGTTGCCGCCCCGGAATCTCTTCCAACTTGTGTCGCTACCGGCATGGGTCGAAGCCGCTATCTCTGCGGCACAAATGCTCCTGATTTTGAATTCGCAAGCTGCTCAATATGATGCTCCAGAGCCCCGCAAAGTACCGCCGAAGCCTTAGCGCTATTTTGCGCCAGGGCCAAAGTCGGACCCCACCACTTGGGATGAACCAGCGCCTTAAAAGCAAATGCCACGGTGTGGAACTTGCCTTCCGTGTCCACAAACTCGTTCATGGGCGGCATCGGAAAATCCACTTCGTCCGAAACCGTCTTCACCACGTAAAACGGAAGGCCACATGATTCCGCAATACTCGCAATCCCCGCGCCTTCCATATCGATCAGGTCGGCCGCGAACCGTTCCCGCAACGTGCGCTTATGCTCGGCGTCGGCAATTACGCGACCGCTCACAATCGTCCCGCTGGCCTCCGCGTAACTCGACGCAAAGCGCTTCCCGGTCGCGACGTTGATCACCGTGCACGGCCAGAAAAGATCTCCAACCTTTAAATCCTGCCGCAAAGCTCCGGCGATCCCGGCCGAAATCAAGCAACTCGGTTGCTCGCGGGCTACCAGCGTCATCGTCGCCAACGCCGCCGGAGCCGCACCAATTCCCGCCGCAACCGCGATTGCCTTCTCGCTTTCAAAGAACGTCAGCCCGCGCTCGTGGACCTTTCGCCAAGTGCGCACCAGCGGCTTGATCTCCTGCGGCATGGCGCAAATGATGCCGACGCGTCCCGCCATTAGGATGCGTACCCATGCGCGCGAAACCACTCCGCAGCGCGCCGCAATCCGTCATCCGCCGATCCAGTTTTGAATCCCAATTCCGCCTCGGCCTTCGCCGACGACACATACATCTTCTTGCGGCCCATGCGTACCGCGTCCAGCGTCACGCGCGGTTCCTTGCGGCGCAGATAGCCGGTGAACACCGTATCCACCGCGCCCGTCGCGAACGCCACCGCGTACGGCAGCTTTACTCTCGGCGACGGCAGCCCCGTGATCGCCGCCAGCTTGTCGAGAATCTGCTTCAGCGTCAGGTTCTCGCCACCCAAAATGTACCGCTCGCCGCGCCGGCCGCGTTCCATCGCCTCGATGTGCCCACGTGCGCAATCGCGTACATCGACGAGGTTCAACCCCGTGTCCACGTACGCAGGAAATCGCTTCTTCAAGAAATCAACCACGATCTGGCCCGTCGGCGTCGGCTTGATATCGCGCTCCCCAATCGGCGTACTGGGATTCACGATCACCACATCCGCCCCGGCAGCCGCCATCTCAAAGGCTGCCTGTTCCGCCATGAACTTCGACTTCTTGTAGTCGCCAATCATCATCTGCAGATGTACCGGGGTCTTCTCGTCAACGATGTGCCCGTTGTACCCGAATCCCATGGTCGCCACGCTGCTGGTATAGATCACGCGCCGGACGCCGGTTTCCTGCGCGGCCTGGATTATCAGCTTAGTGCCTTCCACGTTCGACGCGTACATCTCCTTCGGTTCTCGCGTCCACAGCCGGTAATCGGCTGCGACGTGAAACACGAACTCGCAGCCCGCCATGCCCTTCTTCAGCGACTCGAGGTCCCGCAGGTCGCCCACCACGCGTTCGGCCTTCAACATCGCCAGGTTTTCGGTGCGACTGGTTGCGCGCACCAGCACGCGAACCTCGGCGCCCATCGCCTCCAACTGCTCGGCAACATGACTGCCTACAAACCCGGTAGCTCCTGTAACGAAAACTTTCATGGTTACTTTCAAGCTGTAGCGCGGCCAGCCACTTTACCGCCTCAATCTCCCAAACTGCCTCTTGTCATCCAGAGGAGCGTAGCGACGTGGGACCTGCTGTTCTGCCGAGCGAAACCTACGCCTGCGGTCCCAGCTTCACCCGCTCATCGAGCGGCGTGCTTAGCCGGCGCTCATACGTCGCCAGCGCGATCAGCGGGAAGTACTCGGCGTACATGTGATATTTCAGGTAGAACACACGCGGGAAGCCTGTCCCGGTGTACCAACCATCTTTCCACGATCCATCTGCCAACTGCGTTTCGAGCAGGTACGCGATCCCTCGCGTTACCGAATCGCTCCGCAGATCGTTCGCCGCGAGTAGTCCCATCACCGCCCACGCGGTCTGCGATGCGGTACTCGGCCCCTGCCCGCGCAATATCGGATTTTCGTACGACCCCACCGTCTCGCCCCAACCGCCATCGGGGTTCTGCATCATCCGCAGCCACTCCGCCGCCTGCTGCACCATCGGCTCATGATGGTCCACGCCCACCGCCGCCAATCCACGCAGGCACAGCATCGTGCCGTAGATGTAATTCACGCCCCAGCGTCCGAACCACGATCCATCGGGCTCCTGCTCGCTCTCGATGAACTTCACCGCGCGCTGCACGCACTTATCCTTCAGCGAAAAACCCTGGTTGGCCAAACACTCCAACACACGTCCCGTGATATCCACCGTCGCCGGATCCAGCATCGCGTTATGATCCGCGAAGGGAATATGCTGGAACACCATCTTGTTGTTGTCTTTGTCGAACGACGCCCATCCGCCGTTCTTGCACTGCATCGCCAGCACCCAGTCCAGCGCGCGCTTCACCGTGTCGTCCTGGTAGCGCTCATTCGACGTCCTTACATGGCCCAACGCCAGCATCACCTGCGCGCTATCATCCACGTCCGGATAAAACTCATTATTAAATTCGAAGTACCAACCGCCCGGCTGCACATTCGGCACCTTCACCGCCCAGTCGCCCTTGTGCGTCACCTGCTTCTTCAGCATCCACTCCGCCGGAGCAATCATCCGCGGATCGTCCGCCGCCACGCCCGCCTCACCCAGCGCATACAGCGCATACGCCGTGTCCCATACCGGGCTCTTGCACGGCTGCATGCGGAACGTGTCCTTCTCCTCGATGCCCAGCTTCTCGAACTCGTCGATCGCCCGAATCACCTGCGGATCGTCCGTCGAGTGTCCCAGCGCCCGCAGTGCAATGATCGAATTCAGGATGCCGGGATAGATCGCGCCCATTCCGTCGCTCATCTCCAACCGCTCGAGCATCCACTTCTCCGCCCGCTTCAACGCCAGCGTGCGTAGCGGACGCACATGCACCCGCTCGAAGAAGTGCACCAGCTTGTTGAGCACCAGGAAGAAATTCCGCCACGAGATGAGGTTCTTGTCCCACTTCAAATTCAGGTTGCCGTGCCGTCCCTCCAGGAACAGCTCGTCGATATTCATCTCGTCGGGAATTTTCTTGAACGGCTTCTTCGCGTAACAAATCGCCAGCGGAACAAGGATCGCCCGCGACCACGACGAAATTTCGTAGAGGTTGAACCAGAACCAGTTCGGAAACAGCACGATCTCCGGCGGAATCGCCGGTACCGTCACATAGTCATATTGTCCGAAGAAACACAGGTACATCTTCGAGAACGTATTGATCGCCGTAATTCCGCCGTGCGCCAGGATGCACTCCCGCGCTTTGGTCATCTCCGGCTCATCGGGCGTGTGCCCCATCAGCTTCAGCGAAAAATACGCCTTCACCGTCGCGCTTACATTCGACGGCCCATCCGTATAAATGCTCCAGCCGCCATCTTCATTCTGATGATTCAGGATCTCCCGCGCGGCCTTCTGCATCTTGACGGGATCGCCAGTTCCCAGCAGCGTATGCAGAACAATGTAGTCCGACTCGAGCGTGGTATCCGCCTCGAGTTCCCCGCACCAGAATCCTTCTTCTTTGTCTTGCTTCGAGAAGAGATACCGCTTCGCCGCGTCCATGGCGCTGGCAATCCGCGCCCGCGCGCCTTCAATCTTTCCAAACGTAATTTCGGACTGTATGTGCTTCTCTTCCATCGTTCTCTCGGATTACTGAGCTGCTGCCGGCGCCGAACCAATCGCCGCAACAATCTCGGGGGGCAATCCAAATCGCACGTTCTCCGGCATCACTTCTACTTCTTTCAGATTCGTATATCCCTTGCTGGTCAGGAACTCCACCACCTGCTCCACCAGAATCTCCGGAGCCGATGCACCCGCAGTCACACCCACGGTCCTCACACCCACCAGCCACTCCGGCTCGATCGCCTTGTAGTTCTCGATCAGATGCGAGTTCGTCTTCAGGTTGCGCGCTACTTCCACCAGCCGGTTCGAGTTCGAACTATTGTCCGAGCCCACCACCAGCAGCAGGTCGCATTCCGCCGACACGTCTTTCACCGCCGTCTGACGGTTCTCCGTCGCGTAGCAAATGTCCTGCGCGTGCGGTCCTTTGATGTTGGGGAACTTCTTCTTCAGCGCCTCGATTACGTGGACGGTCTCGTCCAGGCTCAAAGTCGTCTGCGTGAGGTAAGCGACGCGGTTCGGATCCGGCACTTCCAGCGTCTCCACTTCTTCCGGAGTCGCGATCACGAACGTCACATCCGGCGCCTCACCCAGCGTCCCGACAACCTCATCGTGATCATGGTGCCCAATCAGGACGAGCGAGTGCCCTTCCTTGGCGAACTTGATGGCTTCTACGTGGACCTTCGTGACCAGCGGACATGTTGCATCCACCACCCGCAACCCGCGTTTCTTGCTGTGCTCGCGTACCTCGGGAGCCACGCCGTGCGCCGAGTAAATCACCCGCTCGCCGTTCGGCACCTCGTCGATCTCATCGACGAAAATCGCCCCCTTGCTGGCCAGCTCGTCCACGACGTACCGGTTGTGCACGATCTCTTTACGAACGTAGATCGGCGCCCCAAACGTCTCCAGCGCAATGCGGACAATGTCGATGGCGCGAACCACCCCAGCGCAGAAGCCGCGAGGCTTCAGCAACAGTAAAGTCTTCTCGTTTTGATCAAGGCTCATTAGTAGTTCCAGTATAGAGGAAAGCAACACTTTCCCACTTGCTAGCATATCCCGGGAGCCGCCCCGGCAAGCATCCTAAGCCACGGAATGTGCAAGAGTTAGCAGTGGTTGGACGCTTTCAGTGGGTAAATGGATTCGGCACCTTTGGGTAGGTGAGATAGCGGGCTTTTAGCCCTATACCCGCAACAGTGCCTTCGCGCTGCCCGCAACCCAGGCCGAAAGGCCGACCGGGCTCCTCAGCGCGACGCTCCAGCGTCGTGAAGGGTTGCACAAAACATCCCGAGCCCCTTCAGGGGCGGCACGGGTTCGCGAGCGAGGCGTTTAGCCTCGCAACTCTGCAGCAGCCACCTTCAACTCGCGATAAATCGGGTCGAACAACTCCGCCGCCCGCAGCCGCTGGCTCTCGTCCTTCAGCACCCGCGGAGGCTCATCCTTCCCGGTCCAGAACATGGAATTCTTCGAATGGAATCGCGTCCGCTCACCCATCTTTACAATGTCACCGTCGCTAAGCTCCAGTCCAAGATGATGCGCCAATCCGCCCCAGGCAAACTCCGGCAGCGAAGTGTAATTTGCCAAGATCCCCTTAGCGTCCTTGTAACGCAGCGCCGACTCGCAAATCCGCGAGAGCACCTTGCAGCACCAGCCGAAGCGGTCTCGTACGTCCACATCTTCCGCGCTCAGTCCCAGCGCACGCGGTTCCATCATTCCCGGGACACAGAACAAGCTCGGCGCCTCAATCTGCCCCGCCAGCACCTCCAGCGGGTCGCGATAGAGAAATGCCCACGGCGTCTCCGGAAAAGCCGCCCGAAAGAGCGGCAGCTGATGAATATGCCAGGCATCGAGCTTAAGAACGTATCGCGCTTCAGAGCAACGACGTCGCCCGAGTGCTCGCACGATCTGCCGTAGCCAGCGCACCTGGTCCGCGGTCGAAAGCGACGGAACTTTGAACTCCGCCTGCACCACGTGATCGATTGGTGCAGCCTCGCTCACGACGAGGTTCGACGGCAGCGCCGCAAGCATCTGCGAAACCAGCGTCGAGCCGCACCGCGACATATGAAAAATAAACCCGCTGGGCTCCAGCCCGGCGGCCGCACTTTCCTCCGCGACGTCCAAGGTCGAGTACCGGCGAAACACCGACGCATAAGGAACTCTGGCAGCCGTCGCCACCGTGCTGCTGAAGAATGGGTCGGTAAACCGGCGATCGCCAAAATACTGCCATTCCACCACCGGCTCTGGCTCCTCCACGTGAACCCGGATCGGAACCCAGTTGCGCAGCGCCTCGGCCGCCCCATCCGCCGGCACCAGTTCCATCGCTCGCGGCAATTCCCCGCGCCCGACTACGCTCATCGCGGCCTGCACATCCGCCTTCGCAAAATGCAGTCCACTTTCCCCACCTAACGCACACACCATATCGAGGAAATTCTGCGACTGCCCGGACGCACGAAGCTGCTCATCCAGCTTCGGATCCTCCAGCACGAGCTTCTGGAACGCCGTGAAGTCATCTTCGGGTGCGATCCGCGGCACCGACCAATCTTCCGCGAGCGATTGCCGGAACAACGCGTGTACCCACTCATTCACCTCGGCGTCGATCACAAGATGAACCCGCTCTTCTCCACCGCGATTGCTCACCCGGTGCGGCAGGCTGGCATTCAAGTAGTACGAGCAGCCTTCTTCCAACTGCAACCGTTCGCCCCGCGAATAAAACTCCACCCGCGGATTGGTCTGGATCGGAATATGAATCCTCACCTCGCCGTCTTCATACTGCAGCTCACGGTCGGTGTGCTCTCGAATAAACGACTGCGGCGCCAGGCTGAGCAGCCGCACGGTCTTCAACGGACAATCAAAAGCCGCCAGCACCTCGCGGAAGTAATCGCACCGCTCCAGCAGCGGCGTGTCTTCAAACTCCGGATTCGCGCCCGATTGCAGAACTAAATTGGTGGTCGTACCATCCGATGATCTCAGCGCCGTGCCGCGCCAGTCGCCGTCGAAATCGGCGCGGTTGTAATGCAGCACCCAATCTTCGGGCTGCACCTTCGCGAGGTCTTCGCGCAACCGCTCGCGATCAAATTGAAAAGGTAATTTAAGAGTGGTGAACATTCGCTCGACGGAGTTGCGCTCTGCTTCCGCGCCCCGCGTCATTCTTGCACGAAATCGTGCCGCCCGAAAAGATTACGAGCCAGCTGCCGTATAGGTGTAAACCGTTCCCACCCACACGTTATTCACCAGCGACCACAACTTGACGTACACCGGCTTTCCATTCGTCGGCAGGTTCGTCACTGTCGCCGACGTCGCCGTGCCCGTCTTAACCAGGTCGATGTTGTCATTCCCCGATGTGCTGCCCACGTAGAGCATGTACTGCGTCGCGCCCGTGCCACCCGTCCAGGTAAAGGTCGCCGACGCCCCGGGCAGGGTCGTCCCTGGCGTTGGGCTGCTCATCGTAGCTGCAGACGGCGCTCCCGCCTCCGTGTAGGTATAGGCCTCAGCCACCCAAGCGTTATTCACCAGCGAGAACAGCGTCACATAAATCGTAGCCCCCACGCTTGGCAGATTCGTCACCGTCGCCGACGTCGCCGCCCCGGCATGGATCAGATCGAGATTGTCGCTGCGCACCGTCGTGCCCACATACAAAAGGTACTGCGTCGCGCCCGTACCGCCCGTCCACGTGAATGTCGCCGATCCACTCGAGAGCTTCGTCCCCGGCGCAGGGCTGACCATCGTCGCCGGCTGCGGCGAACCAGCTTCTGTGTACGTATACGACTGCGGCACCCAAACGCCGTTCAGTAGCGAGAACAGCGTCACGTAAACCGGAGCGCCCACCGTCGGCAAATTCGTCACCGTCGCTGAAGTGGCCGTGCCCGCATGCACCAGGTCCAGATTGTCACTGCGCACGCTCGTGCCGACGTACAGCAGGTACTGCGTAGCCCCATCGCCCTTCGTCCAGCTAAACGTTGCCGTCGCTCCAGGCAGCTTCGATCCCTGCGTGGGGCTCGTCATCGTTGCCGGCGCCGCCACCGACGGAAATACAAACACCGTGGCCGAGTAAGCCGGGAAGTTGTAGTTCACCGCATTCGCGCTCACCGCGACCGGCGTGCCCGCCACGATCTGCGTCAAATTTGCGTTGCTGTAGGTGTAAACCGACGCTGTAGCCGCTGGAGTGAAATGCGAAAGAGCCAGGCTGGTGCTGATCGCGCTCGTCGTCTTGTTGATCGCAATCACGGTCAACGCGCCATCGGTCGATCGCACGGCACCATACACCGAAAGCGATCCTTGATCGGTGCTGGTCGAATTCACCGCAGTATTCCCGAACTGTCCGCCCGCGCCATCGAAATTCCGATACAGCCGGAAGCTGAAGGCCACCGGGTCGGTGGGCTTCGGCGTGTTCCACATCGACGCAAAATCCAACCCCTGCCGCCCGAAAATTCCCAGCACATCCGCTTCGGTTAACGCATCCACCAACGGATTCGTGCCCAGGCTGAAGCTGTACTCCGAAATCGAAACCTTCGTCCCCGGATAGTACGTCGTCACCCAGTTCTGGAACGTCGGAATCACCATCAACGGCCCATGGAACCACCACTTGTCCACCCAGTTGTTGGCGTTGTAATAGGTCGGGTCCCACAAATTTCTCGTCGAGTTCAACTCCGACGCATCATCCGTTCCATCGCCGTAATAGTGCTCGTCAAAGTAATCCAGAATGCGCTGATGGTGTGCCGCGTCGTAAGCCGCCATCTGCTGCAGATAATATTGCCCGGCAAAAAGATTGTTCTGCTGGCTCGGCGTCCCAATCCATCCACCCTCGGTAAAATCCACCGGGCCAAAAACCTTCGCCGTAGGATCGGTCGCCTTGATCATCGCCGCATACTGCTGGCCCAGCGAAATGATCGTCGAGTACTCCGGCTGCACCGGCTCCACATCGCGATGCGTGTTGCTCCAGCCGCCCGGCTCGTTATCAAGCTGGTAATAAGGCACGCCGCCACTGGCCGCCGTCCCAAACGTCGCGATCAAATGCTCGATCCAGCCCTGCTGCAGCGCGACCGTGTTGTCGATGTGATTGGCGTAGATGTTCGTATCGGAAATCTGGGCGCCATTGGCGTAGTCAGGATTCCCCGTCCCCGCAATGCTGTTGCCGCAAGTATCGCCCGCAGGAAAAACATACGGATTAGTGGATTGCTGCGCCCCATAAACCTGCACCGGAAAGCTGCAACTCCACGCCGCCGACTTGTTCACGTAAGGAATGATCGGGATCGTCAGCAAGGTGTGCGCGTTCGACGCCGTCTTATACGTATTGATCATCAGGTCGGCAGAAGCGCTCGGCACCGGCGTGGTCTGTCCGTTGCCGCCCATGAAATACCAATCGAAGCCGGCGTTGCTGGAATCCACCTCCCAGTTGTAGCGCGTCGTCCCATCGCCGCCCCAGCGAATCGCCGGAACCTGGATCTCCTTGGCAAAGGTCGCATCGAGCCCATAATTCGCAATGCCGTAGATGTCGGGATTGATAGGATGCGGACTCCCAGTAGCGTCCACGGTCAGCGTGGGCGTCTGCGATTGCGCGACCGCCGCCAGCCCAACCGTCAGCAGCCCCAGCACGAACTTGCGACGCAGCCCTCCGCGCATAAACGCTCCCATGACCTTTGCTTTCGAGAAGTGTCTGGAAGCTATCGTCTATATGCCGCGCGGTCAACGTTACCGGGATGCTAGTACCGATTACCAACCCAGAGCTGCTGAATACGCTGGCCCAGCGATAAGAGCCGGACGTCGATTGGTGTCCGCCCCAATCACACTCACCCCCATCACCCATCACTGACGCTCCCGCACCCCGCAATTAACGTGGGATGTGGGGTTTGAAGCTCCGTGCATCCCCAAAAGCGTTAAGCTAATAGGTTATCCAACTCTAGTTATCGAGCCATCATGACCATCATCAAGCAGGAAGACCTGATCCAAAGCGTCGCCGACGCGCTCCAGTACATCTCCTATTACCACCCGGTCGACTTCATCAAGAGCCTCGCCGCTGCCTACGAGAAAGAGCAGGCCGAACCCGCGCGCGACGCCATCGCGCAGCTCCTGATCAACTCCCGCATGTGCGCTGAAGGCCATCGACCCATCTGCCAGGACACCGGCATTGTCACCGTCTTCCTCAAGATCGGCATGAACGTGCAGTGGGACGCCACCATGACCGTCGACGAGATGTGCAACGAAGGCGTTCGCCGCGCCTACAACCATCCCGACAACAAACTTCGGGCCTCCATCCTCGACGACCCAGCGGGCGCCCGCAAAAACACCAAGGACAACACGCCCGCCGTCATCAACATTCAGCTCGTCAAAGGCGACACCGTCGACGTCATCGTCGCTGCGAAGGGCGGAGGCTCCGAAGCCAAATCCAAATTCGCCATGCTGAATCCCAGCGA
>Ga0206868_10062_pt1 | contig 33496 bp, 30 predicted proteins | sample Alteio_BWOrgCont_38_FD_152901 | JGI IMG/M metagenome (GOLD analysis project Ga0206868, IMG submission 152901) | Enriched cells from forest soil in Barre Woods Harvard Forest LTER site, Petersham, Massachusetts, United States -... | ecosystem: Environmental > Terrestrial > Soil > Temperate forest >... | reverse complement strand
AGGGGCGTTCTTCGCACTGGGCGGGCATTGGGCTCCGGCGCCGTGGGCCATTGCGGGCGATTGGACAACGTCTTCGGATTGGCCTTCGCTACAGGTGCGGTGGGCGATGGGTTCGATCACGGCGGGGTTGGCTTTGCTGCTGTTGATTGCAACTTCGATCTGCGTGTATCAGGCGATTGAGCGTACGCGATTTGAGGGCGTGCAATTCACGATGCTGCGCGGACGGGTCACAGTCGATTCGTTGAGATTGGCACGCATTCCGGGCATGGTTACGGCGGTAGCGATGCTGGTGATGACTGTGGGCGTGCTTGCCTGGGGCGTGATCGCGAACACCGACGCGACGGTGGCTTTCCAAGGATATTTTGGCCCGCTGCATACGACGGCTTTCGCTTCATGGGCGGGAAGCTTGTGTGTGTTTGCACTGTCGAGCGTGACTGCTGCGCGGATGCTGCCCGCACTTCGCACGCAGGCAGGTGTGTAAAAGGATGACGCTGTGAATCCACGAGTTGCGCGACTGCTTACGTTGTTGTATCCGCGTGTGTGGAGGGATCGCTATGGAGTGGAGTTTGAGGCGCTGCTTCTGGATGAGAAGAGCGGCTTTGGTGTCGCGATCAACGTAGTTTGGTCTGCGCTTTGGGAGCGCGTATTTCCAACTCAAGGAGGGGCAATGAATCCGATTTCTCTTGGCTCTGTGATCAGGAAGCCGAGCGCTTTTCTTCCGCTGGCGATGTCGCTTGCCGCTTTGGCGATGGTGCTGGGGTACATTGCGCTCTACGGCGTTGTTCGCCAGACGGATGAAGGCGCGGTTGCGCATCTTTGGCAACTGCTTATGGCGGGGCAGGTGCCGGTGGTGGCGTTCTTCGCCGTCAAGTGGCTGCCGCGGGCTCCGCGACCGACGCTGTGCGTGCTGGGGCTGCAAGCTGGGGCGGTGCTGGCGTCGGTGGCGCCGGTTTTCTTTCTGGGATTGTGAACGCGTCGACAAAAGTGCCTCGATACACTTCCGGGGCTAAAGCCATTTTTAGATTCGATTCAATTCAGGGGCATGAATGCCCCTGCTCCCTCCGGTGGAACTGACAACGGCGAGTATGTTTTGTACCTGCGAGCCTTTCCGAAAAGGCATGAAGGAGGTGTGCCCGGCTACTATGGAGTGCGATGAGGAGCCGGATGAAATCATTGAATCGAAGAGTGGCTATTTGGGGTGCAGCGACGGTTCTGCTGTTGTGCCAGTGCGTGGCGTTTGCGCAGGGAGCCGCGGGCTCGAAGCTTGAAGAGATTGAGTGGACCTGGGAGGTTCGGCCGGCACATGCGGATGCGAAGCTGCCCAATGTTTTGCTGCTGGGCGACTCGATTACACGAGCATACTTTCCGGAGGTGACGCGACAGCTTACGGGCGTTGCCAATGTGTATCTGATGGCCAGTTCAACCTCTGTTGGAGACCCTCGGCTGGCGCGGCAGATGGAGGAGTTTTCGTCGGCTGAGGGGGTTGCGTTCAGCGTGGTGCATTTCAACAATGGGATGCATGGGTGGGCTTACTCCGAGCGAGAATATCGGGAGGCTTTTGCTGCTTTTCTGGCGGAGATCCGCACGATTGCGCCGAAGGCTGGGCTGATCTGGGCGACTACGACGCCGGTGAAGAAAGATACGGAGAAAGACGCTCCTGCACCGGGGCCGACGAATGCGCGCGTTGAGGCGCGAAATGCGATTGCGGCAGAGCTGGTGAAGCCGGCGGGGATTGCGATCGACGATCAGCATGGGTTAATGCTGAAGCATACGGAGCTGCACCAGGACAACGTGCATTTCAATGAGGAAGGCGCTGCGATCGAGGGGAAGCAGGCGGCGGAGTTGATTCGAGGGTTGCTTGTGGCGGCGAAGAAGTAGAGGACGAAAGACGGATCCTTCACTTCTACACCCCACGGACGAAGACCTGTCCGCGGGGACCCCGTTCGTTCAGGATGACAAGGGTTGTGGAGGACGGTGGGAGGACAAAGGCGGAAGTGGGTCCTTCACTTCGTTCAGGATGACAACTTTTCTTCGATTGGTTCTTCTTCGGGTTCTACGCGGATTTGCTTGATGCGGCGGCCGTCCATTTCGGTTACGGTCATTTTTCTGCCTTCATAGACGATACTTTCGCCGCCTTTGGGGATGTGGCCGAGGTGCATGAGCAGGAATCCCGCTAGAGTTTCTACGCCGCCGTCGCGGGGGAGATGCCACTGCATCTGGGTTTCTAAATCGCGCAGATTGACGCTTCCCTCCAGGAGCAATGCGCCGGATGCGGTGGTCAGGACTGGACGCGCCGGATCATCGAATTCGTCGTCGAGCTCGCCGGTTAGTTGTTCGATGGCGTCTTCGACGGTGACCAGGCCGACGGTCGAGCCGTATTCGTCGACGACGATGGCCATCTGGCGGCGGCGCTGCTGGAATTCTCCGATCAGGTCGAGGACGGTTTTGGTTTCGGGAACCATGAGGACGTCGCGCATCAGTTGACTGAGTTTCAGCTCGACGAAGGGTGCGGCAGCGGAGCGCGTGCCTGCGGTGCGGCGGAAGTGCATGAGGCGGGCGAGGTCTTTGGCGTAGACGACGCCGATGATGTGTTCGGGGCCGCGGGTTTCGTCGTACACGGGAACTCTGGAATGCTGGTGGTCGATGACCGCGGCGCTGGCTGCTTCAATGAGGGTGTCGCCGGGGAGGGAGACGATCTTCTGGCGCGGGGTCATGATCTCGCGGACGGGGACTTCGTCCATTTCGAGGGCGCGGTGGATGAGGCGTTCCTGGAAGGGCGGCAGGACGCCCATGCGGCGGGAAGCGGTGGCGATGAGCTTCAACTCTTCGGGCGAATGGACCGAAGCTTCGTGGGTCATGGGTACGCGGAAGAGATGCAGTATGACTCGCGCCGAGCCGCGCAGTAGCCGGACGGCTGGGCGAGTCACGGTCATGAAGAGGAGCATGGGCGAGGCGACGGCGATGGCCATGTTCTCGACGCGGCGCAGGGCGAGGGATTTGGGGACGAGTTCGCCGAGCAGTACGTGGAAGTAGGTGATGACGCAGAAGCCGAGCGTCACTGAAGCCAGGTGGGCGAAGAGTTCGGCGTGGGGCAGGCCTTCGAGCAAGCTGAGAAAGATTCCTGCGGCGACGGGTTCGCCGATCCAGCCGAGGGCGAGGCTGCAAAGGGTTACGCCCAGTTGAACGGCAGGTAAAAATCCATCGAGGTCGCGCTGCAAGCGGCGGACGGCGCTGGCTCCGGGAACGCCGGCGGCGATCATTTGCTCGATGCGGGTGTCGCGCATGGAGACGAGGGCGAACTCGGCGGCGACGAAGAATCCGTTGGCCAGAATCAAGATGGCTACGGCGACGATTTGGAGCAGCGGCAGACCGTGCATGACTCTCGCTTTATGGGTGAGTCTAACATTTGGCGGTTTCCGTTTCGCCGTGAGCTAAGACCGGCCGGCGATGCGAAGATGCTCCGCGATGGGTCGAAAAAGACTGTAAAACGCTTGTAGATACAAAGTATCCCACCTTAGGCGCGATGAAACCGCGCCGAAGATGGGGCACCCGGCGCGGTTCGGGTCATGCATGTTTGAGGACTCCTTGCGATTGGCCTTGGAACCAAAGTTGGGGGGCCAACGTATCGACTTGTGGTGGCCGGTCTGGCCGCGAACGGATTGAGAAACTGAAAAATATTTGCTCTTGGGGAGCGGGGGGTTGTTGTGGCGCGGAAAAAAGGTCGTCTCTGGCTATGGATTGGTCTGGTTGCGGTTGTCGTTCTGGTGGGAGGCGGGGTTGGTGTGGCCCATCTGGTTTCCGGGACGGGGATCGATCCTAACAAGATCGGCAAGGTGGGCCGCGGCGACGTTGCGCGTTCCGTGGTGGCTACGGGCAAGATCACGCCGATTACGCAGGTTGAGGTGAAGTCGAAGGCGTCAGGGATTGTGGAGAAACTCTATGTGGACATCAATAACAATGTCCGCAAGGGACAGTCCCTGGCGCAGTTGGACCAGCAGGAGATTGCGGCGCAGGTGGCGGCGCAGCAGGCGCAACTTGCTTCGGCGCAGGCCAATGTTTCGAATTTTGAGGCGGCGCTGGAGCAGGACAAGGTGAATGCTGCGGCTCCCGATCTGCCTATGTACAAGGTGACGCTGGACCGCAATACGGAGATGGTCAAGGAAGGGCTGGTGCCGCAACAGTCGCTGGACAATGCGAATCGCGACTACCTGGCCGCGCTCAACAAGCGCGATACGGCCAAGGCGCAGTTGGGCGTGGATAACGCAAAGCTGAAGCAGGCCAAGGCGCAGGTGGCGCAGAGCCAGGCTACGCTGAACCAGTTAAATGAGCAGTTGAGCTATACGACGATCCAGGCGCCGATGGATGGCGAGGTGCTCTCGCGCGATGTGGAGATTGGCGATGCGGTCAGCTCGATCCTGGTGCTGGGTTCGACGGCGACGCTGGTGATGACGCTGGGCGATACCAGTGAGGTTTATGTGAAAGGCAAGGTGGATGAGGCGGACATTGCGCACGTCTACATGGGGCAGCCGGCGCGGATCAAGGTGGAGAGCTTCCGGGACCGGTACTTCCAAGGCAAGGTAACGAAGATTTCTCCGATGGGCGTGGAGAAGGACAACGTGACGACCTTTGAGGTGCGGGTGTCGATCAACAATCCGGGCGGTGAGTTGAAGGCGCAGATGACGGCGAATGCGGAGATTCTTTTGGATGAGCATAAACATGTGCTGACGGTGCCTGAGAATGCTGTGATCTACGACGGGCAGAAGAATGCTTCGGTTGAAATTCCCGATAAGAAGCAGAAGGAAGGCAAGCGCAAGGTGCCGGTGACGGTGGGCTTGTCCAATGGGTCGGTGACTGAGCTTCTGACTGGATTGAAAGAAGGCGACCAGGTTGTGCTGCAGTAATTCTGAGATCGGAGTAGGCTTTTCTGTTCCGGCTTATTGCTGGCCGGCCTGTTCGAAGCATGTTCGAATCTGGACACTGCAATTGCAATTACGGACAAAGTAACTCAAACGCAACTGTGTCGCTAGGATTAATTGCTTTGAAATGAGTTGCTTGTGCGACGGTCGATTTGGCATGGCGAATGCTTGTTAACCGGTAGGGCAGATTGACTGTCTTTATCGTTGAAACAGATTCGAAAGACTAGGAAACGCAATACCTGTGAGGAACGACATGAAACTTTGGATTCCCGCTTCCGCATTGCTTCTGGCACTGGGCGTTGTCTCAGCTCACGCCTCCGAATCCACCTTTGAGCGCACGCTGTCGGTTTCCGGCACGGTGACGCTCCACATTTCGACCGGATCGGGATATATCCATATCTCGCCGGGCTCCGACAACCAGGTACACGTCTTTGGCCGCGTCAAATCACACGGCTTCGGCGACGGTGACGATCGCGTACGGCAGATTGCCGCGAACCCGCCGATCGAGCAGACAGGCAGCATTTTGCGCGTGGGCTCGCACCAGGAGAACATGCACAACATCTCGATCGACTACGAGATCAAGGCGCCGGTGAAGACGCTGCTTGAGGCGTCGTCGGGATCGGGCGATGTGACGGACGATGGCGTGGGTGTGAATGCGCGATTGAATACGGGTTCGGGCAGCATTCATGCCAAGGGGCTGAACGATGCATTCTCCGTCGGCACGGGCTCGGGCGATATCTATGCCGAACAGGTCGGGTCCGGCGATGTGAAGGCTGAGACGGGATCGGGAACCATCGAACTGCGCAATGTTTCCGGTGGTCTGAGGGCGCAAACGGGTTCGGGCGACATCAAGATTGGCGGGCGGCCCAAGTCCGATTGGAAGGTCACGACTGGATCGGGAAGCGTTGAGCTGTCGCCGGCGAATGCGGGTTTCAACCTGGAGGCTTCGACGGGTTCGGGGACTATTCACACCGACCACGAGATGCAGGTGCAGGGGTCGTTTGAGAAGCACCACATCTCAGGCAAGATCAACGGCGGCGGACCGATTGTTCGCGTGGAGACTGGGTCGGGCGATATCAGCGTCCACTAGAATCGGCGTCCACTAGGCTGCGCGATTCAAAATTCATTGTGAGTTCAACAACAAGGGTGTTCCTCGGCGAGGTCTGAAGGGCTCCACGGGACGGGCCTCGCCTTTTTTTGCCCTAGAAGAACACATCTTGTGTGGTGCATCAGAAGTTCGTTCAACAATTGCAAGCTGCATTGCGGGTGTAGATCGTTGAAAAGCAGGTCCTTCACTTCGTTCAGGATGACAAGATATTGAGAGTACGTGGGTCCTTCACTTCGTTCAGGATGACAACATTTCTTGATTGAACTTTAGACTCAGGACATTAGAGTTCTGTCCAGTTCTCCAGCTTGAGCCCTTGCACTCGTTTGAATTCGCGGGTGTTATTGGTCACAAGCACCAGGTTGAGATGCCGGGCATGGGCTGCAATGAGTAGATCGTTGGCGCCGATCAAGACGCCCTTCACTTTGAGGTCTGCGCGAATTTCGCCATAGTCGATGGCGGCCTCGCTGGGAAGATCGAGAACTTCTATATATTTCAAGTAGTCTTCCAGAGCTAAGCTGGCCTGATGTTTCTTCGAGTGTATCTGCATTCCGAACGCAAGTTCTGCCCTGGTGACAACGGAAATACACATCTCTGCTACAGGGGTATTCTCGAAGCGCCTCATGACGGCTTGACTCTTGCGCCCCATGATGTAGGAAGAAATATCCGTATCTAACATGTAGCGGGGCATTAGAAGTCGCGCTCTTGCAGGGGTAGATCTTCGACCCCGTCCATATAGCCCTCAGGTGCCACGGCTCCGGAGGCTAGATATTGGGACAAGTCTTTCGGGCGGGCGGAGAGGATAACCTCGTCTCCTTGCTTGCGGATGAAAACTTCCTTGGTAGCAAACTGAAATTCTTTGGGGAGTCGAACTGCCTGACTGCGGTTGTTCATAAAGACTTTGGCAGTTTTTTGCATGGGCACCTCATCTCTGGCATATACCGAAGTATATGCCAACTTGAGATCGACGTCATCCGCTTAGTGCGGTGAATTAGAAGTTCGTTCAACAATTGCAAGCTGTATTGCGGGTGTAGATCGTTGAAAAGCAGATCCTTCGCTACGCTCAGGATGACAACATTTCTTGATTGAACTTTAGACTCGAGACACTAGAACAAAAAGCAGAACTGGCCCTCCCGGGCAGCGGGCGAGTCGTTTGATTCGCCCGCTGGAGCCGACTCATCTGCTACTTTTCGAGCGAATACACGACTGTTATGGTCGTTTCCACTTCGATAGGGTCGCCATTGAGGAGGAAAGGCTGCCAGCGCCATTGGCCGACGGCGTCCATGGCGCTTTTCTGTAGTTCCTTCGGGCCTTTCTGAATATTGATGTTCATTGGAACGCCCTCTTTGCTGATCTGCACATCCAAAACGACTGCGCCCTGAATGCGTGCCTCTTTAGCCTCGATGGGATAGACAGGATTTACCCGGGTAATGATCTTCGTGTCGTCTACTTTTACGTGAATTTTTTTCGGGGCTTCGGTTTGGGCCGCGGATGGGGATACGTCCATTCTCAAGGCTAGCGCGGAGGCGCAGGCTGCGAGGCCGAGGACTATACATGAGGCGGTGAGCGCGATACGGAGCGCGGGAGCGAGAGGAGTTCTTTTTTGAGTGAGGCTCATAATTCTCCTTTCAAAGATGTTGGCATCGAAGATTCCGATGGCGTGAAGGGTTCGGATGGGCATTGGCTCGGTGAGCATAGAGGCCAGCCGCAACAGTGCGCGAGCATAACTGTCGCGCCCGGTGATCGAGGATGCAGCGGTCTCATCGCAGACCATCTCCCGGCTTTCGGCGAGACGAGCGGTGGTGAGCCAGAGTGCTGGATGGTAGGCGATGGGCAGGGAGAGAAATCCGTAGAGCAGGTTCTTGGCGAAGTCGCGCCGCTCGATGTGGGCGAGCTCGTGGGCGAGGACTGCGTCCAGATCGGCTTCTGTGACGCGGCTTAGAAAGCCCGGAGGCAAGAGCAGCACGCGGCGCAGGATGCCCAGAGTGACGGGGCCGGTAACCAAGGATGAGATGGCAACGTGGATGGGATGAGCCGATTTGGATTGAATGCTGGTGTGTGCGAACTTGACGGCCAGCTCGGTGGTAACTGGCAGAGGCTGGGCTTGGCGCTGCATCCGGCTGGTCTTCCAAAGGCCCCATGCGAGACGAACTGCGAAGTAGACAAGCGCGCAGGTGTATGCCGTCTCAACTGTGGCGAGCAACACGGAAGGAAGATGCAGGCCGGAGTTGGAGACAGCGCCAGGGCCGATCACGACTCTCACGTCTCCGTTGCCTGGATTTCGCCCCAGGCTCCAGTCCCACGCCCAGACTAGCGCCGCATAGAGTTGCTGGCCAAGGCTCGTTAGGTTGAGGTGAACTGCCGGCAGAAGGGTCTCGGCGATGAGTGCGAAGACCCAGACTCGGTGTTCCATGCGCGGGCCGGTGGGACGCGCGAGACGTGCTGCGATCCATGCGGCGGCGAAGATGAGTGGAACCTGCCAGATGGAGTTCAGTATGTAGTCGAGGAGCCAAGATGGGAGAGACAAGGATAGGAGGGCGCTCATTGGTCACTTCCCTTCTCTTCCAGGCGCTTGCTTAACTCGGCAATTCTCTTTGCGTCGATTTGACGGCTCTTGATTAGGCTCATCACCAACTCTTCGCTCGATCCGCCGAACATGCGATCTACGAGGTCGCGCAGGGCGTGGCCGGATGCGTTGGCTTCGGTGACGGTGGCTCTGTATTCGAAGGCGCGGCCTTTGAGCTTGCGTTTGAGCTTGCCCTTGCGATGCAGGATGTTGAGCATGGTCTGCACGGTGGTGTAGGCCAACTGCTGTTCGAGGCCAGCCTGCACGGCGGTGACATTGCTGGCTCCCTGCCTCCAGATGACCTGCATGATCTCCAGTTCAAGTTTGGTCAGCGTGTCTTTTTCCCGTTTGGCCATCGGCTCGCGTTTTTCCATTCACACCTCCTAAGTGATTAGGAGGTTATGCCTGAGACGGGAAGCTGTCAACTAAATTCTTAGGAGGTCTTGGGTGGTGAGATCAGAATTGCTCAAGCTGCCCCGGCATTGGACTCCGCATTGCCGGAAATCGATTGGGAGTCTGGTAGTCTTTGCGGATGAAATCCTTCGCTGTTTTTGGATGGCTGCTGGTTGTGGTGCTCTCATGCGGTAGAACCGAGGCGCAGGCTGCCGCTGCGGTGAACCCAATTGGATCGGTGGCGCGTGGACGGGAGCTGATTCGAACGTTGCATTTGTCTGTGTTACCGAAGGAGTCGGGTTATCTGGGCATTGTCGGCGTCTCGGCGCAGCGGGTGCAGGTAGATGGGCGGGCGCTTGCTGTGCAGAGCCAGAACTACTACATGCTCACGGAGGAGCTGCCGATCAACTATCTGCATTGGCTGGCTCCGGACGATACGCACATTCTGATCGAGGGTGGGCCGGTGGACTATTACATCTTTCATCCTGATGGGCGCGCAGAGATGGTGACGCTGGGCATGGATGTGGCGCACGGCGAGCGGCCGATTGTTGCTGTTCCGGGCGGATGCTGGAAGGCTCTGCGGTTGCACAAAGGCGCAAAGTACGCGCTGATGGCCAATGCTCTCTCGCCGGAGTTTACGCCGGATCGGGTAAAGATTGGCGAGGGATCTGCGTGGGTAAAGAGGTTTGCCGGGTCTGCTCCGTGGGCTACGCCTGAGACGCTCAAGGAGTTGATCGGGCCGAATTGGAAGCCTTGAATCAAGGCCCTCTGAGAGACGTATATAGGTGGCGCAAATTGCCGGGAAATAGTTCCTTAACTGTATTCATAAATAACAATATTTATCGAATGAAACCGCTGATTCTGGGTGCTGAAGTGTGTCGTCAGCGACTTATTATTCCAGTCAAAAAATGCTGCTTCCTTTAACTTGACAGACGTAGAAAAGGGGTTCTACAGTCGGGATGCTTTTTATTGGCCGCTCGATAATTCCCTGAACGTTACCGCTAACGAACTTCCCACCCGGCATAACGAAGTTCTCACAATACGGAGGCACTCCCCCATGATGAATCGTCTTCGCGATCACAACTTCGGACGTCCCTTGCAGCAAGTCAGCAGGTACATCTTCACGCTTCTTTTCATGGCCGGCATTTTTCTCGGCTCCCAATTATCGGCGCAGGCGCAAGTAAACAATGTTGGACAAAGGCCCTACCTCGGCTGGAGCACTTTTAGCCAGCAGACGATCGACGGCAGCTTTCTCACGCAGGCCAACATCACTGCGCAATCCGATGCTTTGGCAGCATCGGGAATTCAGGCTCATGGCTTTCGCTACATCAACATCGACTCGGGGTGGCAGGGCAGCTTCGATGGGAATGGCCGGCCGATTCCGAATACAACTACATTCCCCGACATCAAGGGCTTGATCGACCATATTCACCAGCATGGCCAGAAGGCCGGTATCTACTGGATTCCTGGTATCGAGCAGCCTGCCGTCGACGGAAACTATCCGATCCTCGGCACAAGCTATCACACCCAGGATATCGTGGTTATGCCACTGGCTCAGGGCAACGCCTTTGCTGGCGCCTTGCCCAATCCCTATCACGATAAGATCGACTTCACAAAGCCTGGCGCGCAGGAGTATATGAACTCCGTTGTCGCTCTTTTCGCTTCATGGGGCGTTGACTTTATCAAGCTGGATGGCGTGACGCCGGGCTCGTACAGCGATGGTCTGTCGATCGATAACCGCGACGATGTTGCTGCCTGGTCCAAGGCTATCGCGTTGAGCGGACGGCCCATCTGGCTCACGATTTCCTGGGCCATCGATCAGGACTACCTCAGCGACTTTCAGCCATACCAAAATGCCCGGCGCATTGAAGACGATGTCGAGTGCGAGGGCCGTTGTGGAACGCTCACTGACTGGCAGCGCATCTATCAGAGGTTCCGCGATTTGCCTGCCTGGCAGAACTCGGCCAGCCCATCGCTGGGATGGAACGACCTTGACTCGCTTGACATTGGCGACGGCGCGCTCGATGGCCTGACGAACGATGAGAAGCAGACTGCGGTTTCGCTATGGGCTATGGCCAATGCGCCCATGTATCTGGGTGGCGACCTGACCAAGATCGACAGCTTTGGCAAGCAGTTGGTCAGCAACGACGAAGTTATCGCCGTCAACCAGTCGGGCAAGCCCGCGAAGCAGGTGCTGGGAGGAGATCTGCCCGTCTGGGTCTCCAAACTCGACAGCCACACATCCTATGTAGGGCTCTTCAATCTCAACGCAACTCCGTCGGTCGTCCACCTGCCCTGGAACCTGCTTGGCGTCACCGGCGCAATTCAGGTTCGGGATCTCTGGAACCACGCCAATCTCGGGCCCTCGGCACTCACCTTCTCCACTATCCTCAAGGGCCACAGCGGGCGTTTGCTCAAGGTCACTACAGTTGGCAAAACGCCGCCTGTGCCCTCGACAAGTTATGAGGCGGAGGCGGCTGTTCTGGGAGGATCGGCTTCGATCTCCAGTTGCGCTCCCTGTTCGGGTGGAGCAAAGGTGGGCAATCTGGGTCTGGGAGCGAGTAACACTGTCACCTTCAACAATGTCTACGTCAAACATGCCGGCACTTACCTGATGCAGGTCGATTCGATGACCATAGGCCTTCGCTCCTATCTTTACAGCGTGAATGGAGGACCGTTCCAGACGCTGAACTCGGGCGGGGGCAGCTTCCTTATCCCGGCCAGCACGATTCTTCCTGTCAAACTTGTGGCGGGCATCAACTCCATCCAGTTCGGCAATCCCAGCAGCTATCCGCCCGATCTCGATCGCATTGTGATCAGCGGCAATGGTGACGCCCCATACCCTTCCGCAACCGACTACGAGGCAGAGGTGGCTACACTCAGCGGTTCGGTTAGCGCGAACTTTAGCAACTACGCCTCAGGGCTGGCTAAGGCCGGCAACGTCGGCGGAGGTCCGGGCAATGCTGTCACTTTCAGCAACGTCACCGTTCCGTCGAGCGGCGTTTACCTGCTTGAGGTCGACTACGCGACAAGCGGGCCGCGCTCGATCTTTCTTACCATCAACGACGGAACCGCCAATGAGCTCGACTTGAACGGCAGCACTTTTGACGAGCCTACGAACATCGTTCTGAGCGTGCAGCTCAACGCCGGTACGAATACGCTTCGCTTTGACAACTCGACTGGCTATGCGCCGGATCTCGATCGCATTGTGGTCGCTCCGCCGATACTCGGCGAGCTCTTTGGCAAGGTTCTGCATTGAGCTGAAGGTTAACTCACGAACACTACACCTATTGAGGTCTAGAGCAAAAAGCAAAGTTGCTGTAATGTGAGTAGGAAAGCAGATCCTTCGCTTCCCCACCCCACGGACGAAGACCTGTCCGCGGGGACCCCGGTTCGCTCAGGATGGCAACGGTTTTCTCACCTTACAGCTACACTAACAGCGCTCAAGGCCGCGGCACACACCGCGGCCTTGGCTACGTTTGGGACCGCGGTCAGTCGGGTTGACCGGGTCGAAGCAGACGCTAGCTGTGGAAACGCCCCAGAGATTGCCACGGTATGCCGTGCAGGTCGAATACGGGGCGTAGGGCGGTGTTGAGGGATTCGCGCAGATCGTTGTAGCCGAGGCGGACGATAGTGTTGGGAAGAGGCAGGAAGACCGGCGTCCAGTCAGCGGGGAAATAGATGAAACCGGACTGGGCTTTGGATGGGTTCTGACGGAAATCGACGACGGCCTGGAGAAGATTGAAGGCCGGGACGTCGGGAAGATTGAGCGCCAGATCTTCGTGGACGCGGGCGGCGAATTGCTGGTAGCCCTTCATGGTCATGTTCAGGATGAAAAAGACCACGTTTTGAGGCGGCAGAAGGTGGATGGCCTGCTCGACCTCCCAGAGGAGTCCGCGGCGGGTGCTGGCGCGGATAACGACCAGTGACGCCGACTGCATTCGGTCGAGGACGATGTCTTTCCATTCGGCGTCTGAGGCGTACATGCGCGCGGCTCCTGGCAGAGGCAGCGGCTCGCCGGGCTTGCCGATAGCGATGAGCTGCCCGAAGGGGCGAAGTGCATCAGCGAGCTGTTCTTCTTCGGTGGAGAGGCCGGATGCGAGGACTTTAGCGGAGGATGAGGCGTCGGTGCGGAAGGAGCGCAGATAGAGGACGTGGGCTCCGGCACTGTTGAGCACAGATTGTGGAGCTGCGGCGCTTGCCTTGGCGGCCTGCTTGCGGCCTCGGAAGTAGACGAGGACGCCTAGGGCCATGATGACTCCACCGAGGAGGGCGATGGGGTTTTCTTCGACATCGCCTGCGGCGGCGTAGAAGATGGCGCCGCCGATGATGAGGAGGATGCCGAAGATCTTGAGGGCGCTACCTGAGCTGGTGGGTCCGTCTGACATTGATGGTGCCTCCACTTGCTGGGCAACTCAACAGAGAGATACGAGGTGGTTGCGAATTCTCTTTTCTGAACTGTATCGCTGATGTGGGGAGATCGGGAAGAAAAGTTGAGGGCGAGATCGCCACCAATGTATGGAGCGGGTCGACAACTGCTTTGGCGGTTCGCTTTACACTGGAGACATGCTTCGAATTTTTCGTCCTTTTCCTGCCGATTCGATTCGCCTGATTGTTTTCGACCTGGACGGTACGTTGATCGACTCCCGCCAGGATCTCTGCAACTCGGTTAACGCGACTCTGGAGAATTTCGATCTGGCGCCGCTGCCCGATGATGTGATCGCGAGTTTCATCGGCGATGGGGCGGCGATGCTGATTCGCCGGGCACTGACCATTCCCGGCGAGCTGCCTGCCGGTGCGCAGGTTGACGAGGTTTTTTTTGAGGAGGCGTTCCGTTACTTCCTCACGTACTACCGGGCGCACAAGCTGGACTATACACGGGTCTATCCGGGGGTGGTGGAATCGCTGGAGGCGCTGAAAGTCTTGCCTGATGGGACAGCGCGCCCGATGGCGGTGTTGACCAACAAGCCGGTGGGACCGGCGCGGGCGATCTGCGACGGGTTGGGTCTATCGCCTTATTTCTTCAGCGTTTACGGAGGCGACAGCTTTCCAACCAAGAAACCCGATCCACAGGGGTTGTTGACTTTGATGACCGCAGCCCGCGCCACGCCAGAGGAGACGTTGATGATTGGCGACTCGGATGTGGATATCAAGACGGCACGGAATGCTGGGGTTTGGGCGCTGGGATGCAGCTTTGGACTGGCTCCGGAGACGCTGGAATTGGCTGATCCGGATGCGGTTGCGGACCACGCCTCGGCCTGGTCATCACTATTAGCGGGAGCCTTGGGCGGGGCGGGAATCCGGGCTTAAACAAAATTCGCGATTGAAACGTCTCAAGAGTATTGCGACGAAAAACCTGCGTACGTGCATTTATCCCCATATATGATTTGTGAGAGGAGCTATCCTTTGCACCCTATGTTTCGCTTTTCTTTGCCCTTTGTTCTCTCTGCTGCTTCGATTTTCGCGATTGCGCTTCCTTATACAGCCTTTGCCATGCCGGCCGCCAGCCCTGGCGGTCCCAGCACAGCCGCGGTCTTCACGGGCGGGTTGGGCAGTGGGCCCGAGAGCAATCCAGCCAAGGTAGTGCGCGGGGTTGTTGCCGACCCCAGCGGCGCGATTGTACCCAATGCCGAAGTGGATCTGGTCGATGGCAGCGGCGCTGTGGCGGCCACGCTGCACTCGGATGGCGAAGGAAACTTCCAGATCATCGCGCCTACGATTGGCGATTACACGCTGATTGTTTCCGAGGCGGGCTTCGATACGGTGAAGACCGTCGTCAAGCTTGGCCCGCAGGGAAAAACTGCGATGCCCGCGCCGATGCTTCATATCGTGCTGCCGATTTCGACGATGGCAACGACCATCAACGTGAATGCCGGCAACGGCGAAGATTTGACTGCGCCGGAGGCCAATAGCGATACCTCGGTGATGAGTTCGCAGGATCTGAAGTCGCTGCCGATTTTCGACAACGACTACAGCACGGCGATGAGTGCTTTTCTCGATTCAAGTTCAGCGGGAACGGGCGGTTCGGGGCTGCTGGTGGATGGCGTGGAATCGAATCACGCCACGGTTTCGGCCAGTGCGGTGCAGGAAGTGCGCATCAATCAAGATCCGTATTCAGCGCAGTACTACTGGCCGGGGCGCGGGCAGATGGAGATCATTACCAAGTCGGCGGCGGATCACTATCATGGGCAGTTCAATTTCATGTTTCGCGACTCGGCTTTGAATGCGCAGAATGCGCTGGCGGCGAGCAAGCCGGCCGAACAGCGGCGCATTTACGAGGGCCATGTGACCGGGCCGATTCCGCACGCCAAGAACAGCGGATTTCTGGTTTCGTTCAACCGGGCTGAGGAGGATCTAGACGCGGTGGTGCTGGCAACAACTGCCGCGCCAACGGCGAACAATCCGACCGGGCTGTTTCAGGCCAATGTGCCGGCGCCGACGCGGGAAACGGATTTCAGCACACGCGCTTCGCATCAGTTTGGGGACAAGCATTCGGCGTATGCGCAGTACACCTACGAGGATTGGGATGCGCACAATCAGGGTGTAGGCGGGCAGGCGCTGGCTTCGACTGGATACAGCGATCACTACCGCGAGGACGATGCGATTCTTCATGCCGACTCGACGCTCAATCCGATTTTGCTGAATCAGCTTTCGGTGGTGCTGGAGCGCTTCCGGGCGACGAACCAGAATGCTTCGGAGGCTCCGCAGGTCAGCGTGGCGGGCGACTTTGTGGGCGGCTCGGCACAGAACGATTCGGTCTCGACGGAGTACAACTTCCGGCTGAACGATACGGTGAGCTGGACTTACGGGCATCACACCATCAAGACAGGCATCAATGTTCCGCACATGGGCCGGCGCGCTTTCGACGACAACACCAATGCGCTGGGCACGTACACTTTTGCGCCAACGCTGGCGGCGGATGGGGTGACCGTGCTGACTTCTGCGCTGGACAACTACACTGCCAACCGGCCTTCGGGTTTTACCCAGAACACGGGGCAGGTGCATTTTGTCTATCACCAGCAGGAGCTGGGCACGTTTATCCAGGATCAGTGGAAGGTGACCGACCGCTTCTCGCTGACGCCAGGTATTCGGTATGACTGGCAGAATTTTCTGGCCACAGACCGGCTGACTTTTTCACCGCGCGTATCGTTCGCGTGGGTGCTCGATCCGGACTCGAAGATGGTGGTGCGCGGGGGCGGCGGTTTGTACTATGACCGCTTTGGTGGCGGACCGCTGCTGGATCTGGCGCGTTACCAGGATGCCGCGCGGCGCTCGATCTCGGTTTCTCTGCGTCCAGACAGTGAGCCGGGGTCGGGGTGCTATCCGATCAGCAACGCCGATTGCCCAGCGATTGGAGAGCAGCCCGCGAACTTCGTGAAACTGCAGCCGGGAGCGAAGGTGCCGTACCAGATTCAATACGGGCTCTCGATCGAGCGCGGGTTTGGCAAAAGCGGCATGGCTTCAATAAGCGCGTATTCGACTCGCGGCATTGATCGCTTCCGTTCGGTGGATATCAATGCGCCGACGCCGGAGTCGGATTACACGGAGCGGCCGAATCCTGAATTTGGGCGCATTCGCGAGATGCAGCCCGAGGGCACGTTCTGGGGCAACGGCGTGGATATTTCGTACCGCGGCGAGTTGAATAAATACTTCACCGGATTTGGCCGCTATACCTGGTCGCATATCGAGTCGAACCAGGAAGGGATTGGGTGGTTCCCGCAGAACCAGTACGACCCGAATCAGGAGTGGTCGAATTCGGGCTGGGATCGGCGCAACCGGCTGGGGATGTATGCCATCTTCAACCGCGAGAGCGTGGCCAATCTGTCGGTGGGCATCTTTGCCAATGCGGGCGCTCCGTGGACGGTGCTGACGGGCGCGGACCCGTATGGCGACAATCTCTTCAATGCGCGTCCGGATGGCGTGGCGCGGAATACGGAAAATCTGCCCGACTACGTCGATCTCGACTTGCGCTGGGGGCATGACTGGCATCTGACGCCGAGCAAGGATGAGGAATCGCCAAAGCTGGGATTCTCAGCGGGCGCATTCAATGTGCTGAATCACGAGAACGGAACGGCGGTCGACCAGGTGGAGAGCTCGACGTCGTTTGGACAGGTGACGTCGGTTGCGCCGCCGCGCAGGATTCAGTTGGCGATGCGGTTCGAGTTCTAAACAGCTAAATCAGCACGCTGATGCGGGTATTGAGGTTGTGCTCGGCGGCCAGCAATGTGTTGCCCTGCGCGTGGATGCCGGGCAAGTCGGGTATAGTGGCGACATACTGGCCCGGTGAGAGGTTGATATCGGCGGGGTAAGATTTTCCGCCAGCGCTAGCCGAATACAGGGCGCTTTGACTGAGCAGATGTTCTGGATTGTGCTCCTGCGCAGCGTTGTTTTCAATTGCGGATGGGGTACTGATCTGCATGGCGTTCTCTCACCTTTCTTATTGGATTTGTGAGCGCAGGACTGCCGCTCAAGCCCAGTATGAAATGGGACCTGTGGCTGCGATGCGGGGGAGTGTCTCAACTTCGGGCTCAGCTTCCGGCTCCGATTTCGACGCCCCGGGCTTCGACGATTCGGATAGGCCCGGGGAAGAACGATCCGGTGTGGATGCAGCATTGCCCCCGGCCCAGGCTGTCACCATCCAGGCACCCTCGCTGCTCGCCGCCGCATCCAGTTCGGAGGAGGCTGCGAAGAGTTTCTTGCGAGTCTCTTCTGCCCGCCGTGCCGCCAGCGCCGAGGATGCAGCGTGCGCCCCACTCAATGACGAGTTCGGATTCGTATGTCCACCGTGTATGTGCATGGAGGAGCCTCCTTGACGCTCAACGCGTCACTTCACTGCACGAGAGATGCCATTTGCCTATGCAATTGTCTTGGAATGACCTAATAATCTTTCTCTGTGCGACAGGCATATTATTTTCAGTAAGGTGAGCGGTTGACGGAACTGCTACCTTCGATCCCCCGTATCTGCTCTCAGGATGGTGCTATGTATAGATTGAGGCATTTCTCCGGGCGCTTACTGCACCGCATTGCGGGTACGGCCTTTCTGCTGCTGCTCGTTGCCTTCTCTGCAACGCAGGCGCGCGCCAACCAGGACGTGGTGCATTTCGGCAGTTCGATCGACGTGCCGGTTGATGGTTCCATTCACGATGCTGTGTGCTTCTTTTGCAGCGTGCGGGCGCATGGCACGGTCCGAGGCGATATTGTCGTTTTCTTTGGCAGCGTGGAGATCGAGGGCCATGCAGATCATGATGTGGTCGATTTTTTTGGCGACGTGTCGGCGGGCGACGACTCTTCGATTGGACATAGCCTGGTTAATTTCTTCGGAAGGGTGCGGCTGGGCGAGAACGTGAAGGTGGGCCAGGATACGGTGGTGATGTTTGGGAATATGCATTCGGCTTCGACGGCCAGCTTCGGCGGCGACCAGGTATACGAGCCGGGGTGGATCTTCTGGATACCGTTTCTGCTGATCGCCGGGGGCATCAGCTTTGTGGTGCATGAGTTTCGCATGGCGCGGCGGCGGCGTTATTTGCGGGGATACTGAGTTACTGCTAGTTATACTGCTTGTTATACCCAGCCGCCGTCGACGATGTGGCTTTGGCCGGTGATGGCGCTGCTGTCATCGGCGGCTAGAAACAATGCCAACCGGACCACATCATCGGGAACCAGGTGACGCTTGATCGCTTGGTTAGCCAGTACCTCAGCGCTGTATTCGGGAGTGAGCACTAGCTTGCGCTGCTTTTCGGTGACGATGGCGCCGGGCAGGATGCAGTTGACGCGGACATTGTCTTTGCCGACTTCATGGGCCAGGGTTTTTGTGAGCCCGACGATGGCTGCTTTGGCGGTGATATAGGCGGGCATGTTCACGCCGGGGATGATCCAAGCGATGGAACTCATGTTGATGATGGAGCTGGATTGGGTCCCGATGGCGGACTGCTTGAGTGCGGGCAGGGCGGCCTGGGTTACGAAGAACTGGTGACGCAGGTTGACGGCCATCAGGCGATCCCATAACTCGGGAGTTACCTCATCGATGCTATGGCGCTGGTCGTTACCGGCGTTGTTGATGACGATGTCGAGGCCGTGCATCGTTTCGATGACGCTGGTGACGGAGTTTTTCACTGCTGCCAAGTCGGTCATGTCGCAGTGCTGATAGAGCGGCGCTGGGTGGCCGTTGGCGGAGGCGCGCGCGCACAGGTCTGCTGCGGCTTCGTCCTGAATATCGAAGAAGGCTACCTGTGCGCCTTGTTCCGCGAAGCCGATGACGAAGGCTTCGCCGATACCTGTTGCTCCGCCGGTGATGAGGACTTTGCGGCCTTGGAGGCTGGGGTAAATGGCGTAGTGCTGTTTTTCGGTCATTCGATCGGTCATGGGCATTTTGAGTAGGTCGAGGCCACTTCTATTTCGATGGAGTTATATCGGTGACGGGTAAGTCCCAGTGGGAGACAAGAATCTCGAAGCGGCGTTGCTCTTCGCGTTTGTAGGCCTGTTGGTCGGGATAGAGCTGCTTGATCAGGGCCCCTTCGTCGGGATTGGCGGTGACTGCCGTGGCTGCATTGGGATAGCGGATGGTTACGCGATAGTCCCAGCGGCCATCTTCGGTGGCGTGATAGGCGGGCGCTTCGATCTTGACGGAGGTCATGCGGCCGGTTTCTACGATCTTCTTGAGCAGCGGATAGTGGTTTTTGAGGAAGAGATCGAGGAACTCCTGCTGATGGCCCCACTGGACTTTGTAGTAATACTCGATGGTGTAGGGCGCGTTGGCGGCGGCTTGCGGCGGCGCTCCTTGGGACAGAGCGGGCAGGGCGCAGAGAAAGAGCAGGATCGCGGGAAGAATGCGGCGCATGATGACGACCTCGCGGGACTTTCCGAAACAGATAGAAGCCATTCTATCGTGACGCGTAAAGAGTTGTTGCACTAGCGGATGGTGCGGCCCTGATTGGCGAGGGCGTCGGGTGTGGCGTGAAGCATGACGGCTAGAGCGATCAGCAGCGCCGCGTAGTAGAGCCAGCTGGACCAGTCGGGCACGGGTCTTTGCTCTCGTCCGGTAAAGAGCGTGAAGACGCGCCAGACAATGCCGGCGGCTACGAAGAGGAAGAGGCCTTCGCGGGTGTAGTACCAGAGGCCGAGGGTGAGAATGAGCAGGGAGACACGCTCGATTTCGCCGAGGGCGAGGAAGGCTTTGCCGCCATCAAGCATCCAGACGGGGATGAGGTTCAATGTGTTGAGGAAGGCTCCGGTGCGGGCGAGTGCGGCCCAGATGGGGTCTCCGGTTTGTGTGTAGAGCAGGAAGCAGATGGCGGCGGCGATCCAGCCGGCGAGGGGGCCGGCGAGCGAGATTTGTGCGATCTGGCGGCGGGTGACGCCGAGGGCGTTCCAGCGTACGTAAGCGCCCAGGCCGGGCAGGAAGACGGGCATCTCGGCGGGCAGGCCGCGGCGTTTGATGTCGATATAGTGGCCGAGCTCGTGGATGAGGATGCAGACGGAGATGCCGAGGCCGTAGCGCCAGCCGAAGATGCCGACGTAGAGGACGATGAAGAAGACAAAGCTGAAGAGGAATTTGGCTTTCAGCAGGAAGAAGAGGACGCTCTTCAGCTTGAGCAGCAGCAGGGCCAATGGTCCGAACGGGCCGAGCTTCTTTACCCACGATGGAGGTGGTGCGGCTGGCGGTTTCAGCGGTGGGGCTGTTGGGGTTTGTGATTCGAGCGGACCTGCTTCGGCTTGCTGCAAGGCCTGGATACGCTGGCGGACCCATTCGGCTTGCTTTGAATCATGGGGCAAAAGCGGCAGCGAGTATTCCCAGAGTTCGCGGGCTTGGGGATACAGACCGCGGGCTTCGAGGGCGCGCGCATCTTTGGCGAGCTGGTCGAGGCGAACGCTGTGGACAAGCGCGTGGCACTGCGGGCAGGCCAGCGCTTCAAGTGGCAGACTGGCGTCGCAGTTGGGGCAGTTTTGAATGACGGGATGGGTGATGGTCGACACTGGTGTTCTGTATCGATGATAACGGTTATGGGGTCGGCGTGCTGTAAGGTCCGGCGACGGCCAGTGGCTTGGCCGCTGTCATCGTCCATGCGATGCGGATGCCGATGAAGAGAATGAACAGGCCGACGACGCCTTGGAAAGCGTTCTGCAGATCAAGAAAAGGCGAGGCCAAACCACGCCAGAGCAGTCTGGGCCAGAAGTGGATGAGCAACGTCATCAAGTCGATATGCACGTTGGGACTCTTGAGAATGTGGTTGAGTGCGATAGGGATTTCGGCCAGCGAGATGGAGGCGTAGGTTAATAAGGCTGCGGCAATCTGATACTGGCGGCCTCCGATACCATTTGAGCCTTTCATGATGGCCCTGGCGATGAACCATCCTACGCCGAGGGCCAGGTAGCCGAGATAGATGTGGGTGACAATGGTGAATCCGGCATAGACGGCTAGTGCAATAATTGCCGCCCCGATACCCAGGACCAGACCACGAACAAAAGCCGCGTGCGTGTTGCTGGGCTGCTGACCTTCGCTGGCTTGGAGGGCGCAGATTTTGCAGGCCATCTGGCCATTGACGCGGTAATACTCGGCGTCGAGGAGGCGGTTGCAGATGCGGCAGTGTTCGGTGCCAACGTACTCGGCTGTCGAGAATTGCGGGATGCCCGGTAACTCGCTGTGTGGAGTTATGGCCGAGGGTTGGCCGGATGCAGGATCGTCTGAAAATTGAGGCATGGTTGAGGAAAGGTTAGCATGACTTCCCTTCCCGCGTGGAGAAGATTCCTGCGGCGAATCCGGATTTCTGTGCCGGCAACTTAGTCGAAGTTCCACACGCGTTGGGATTCGATCTTGCTGGGATCGAGAACTACGTTGAAGCCGGGCTCGGTGGGCAGTGCGATGTGCGCCTGTTCTACGACCATTGGATACTTTTCGAAGTGGTGATAGTGCTGCATCTTGAGGATGAGATATTCGCCCAGCGGAAAGGTCATCGGCGACTGGCTGAAGATGGTGTGCGCGGCGGCGCGCAGGCTGTGGCCGTGGGGCAAAACAGGCACGTCGTGGAGAGAGGCGACGGTGCCGATCTTGAGCAATTCGCTCAGGCCGCCGCACCATTCCGGATCGGCTTGCACTACTGAGAGCGCGCCTGACTGGAGATAACGCTCGACCTCCCAACGGCCGTAGAAGTGTTCACCCGCGGCGATGGGAATGCTGGTGCTGCGATGTATCTGCGCGAAGCTCTCGATCTTTTCCGGATGGGTCACTTCTTCCATCCAGTGGGGGCGATACTGCTCGACCTGGCTGGCCCATTCAAGAGCGTAGTTCTGATCCCATCCGCTGAAGGCGTCGAACATGAGCTCGGTATCGTCGCCGAGAGTTTCGCGCAGGATTCTGACTAACTCGACATTCTTCTTCATGCCTTCGGGGCCGGAGCCGGGACCGTAACCCATGAACCACTTCTGATAGCGAAAGCCTTGCGCCTTGAGTTCGAGGCAGCGGGCGCGGACTGCTTCCGGTTCGAGCGAGGAACCGAGGGCGGACACGTACATCTCAACCTTGTCGCGCGTGGGGCCACCGAGCAGGCGGTAGACGGGTACATTGAAATATTTGGCACACAAATCCCAGAGTGTGTTGTCGACGGCGCTGATGGCCATCATGAAAAGGCCGTCGCGTGAGTGGCGATTGGAGCGATACATCTGATCCCAGAGAGCTTCGTGGGCGAGCGCATCTTTGCCGATGAGGAAGGGTCGCAGATCCTGATAGACGACCATGGCGGCATCGCGCTCGATGGGACCGTAGAGGCCTTCGTTGACCTTGCCTGCGCGAATGCGGAGATAGATGGCTTCAGTCTTCACGTCCACTTGTGCGCCAGGTTTGTCTTTGTAGGGCGCGGGGCGGAGGCTGTCGTAGATATCTTCTGGATTGACCTGCGGCTGATGATTGACGCCGGATTCGGCGGTGTAGTGGCCGTGGAGTTCGATGAGTTCGACGGACTCTATTTTGAGAGGCTGATTGGCTTCGTAGGGGACGCGGCAGACACTGACGTCGGCCGTGGACTCGGCACGCAAGCTTGTTACGGCTGCGGCCCCGGCGATCGACAGCCCAGTGAGACTGGTGAGGAAGCGGCGGCGACTCTTGTCGCGCGGGGTTGCGGTCATGTGGGCTGCTCCGCCAGATTGGATTTGAAGAGCTTTTAGAAGCTATCGATACAAGTTCTCCCACCTGGCCGCGATGGGAACGCGGCTCAGGTGGGAGTTGTCTGCGGTGCGGCTTAGAAGAAGAACTGCGGTTTGCATTCCTTCTGGTCGGCGACGGCGGTAAGTTCGTTGTTGGCTGCGGTAAGTGTACGGCTGTAGCAGTTACCGAATGAGTCTTTGAAGATATAGGTTTGCTTGCTGGTCTGCCCGCTGTTCGGTCCGAGAGAGAAGCCGGTGGGCGATGCGACAAAGACTGCAGTGTCGCCAGAGGTTAATTCGTTACTTACACTGGAGTGAAAAATGGGAAACCCTTCGAGCGTTTCGGTCTCGTCACGCAGGAAGTTCTGACCGACCGTACTGACCTGATCGATGTTGCCATTGGACTGCACGGTTTCGAGAAAGTTGATGTTGAAGGGATAGGAAACATTCGTCTCCTTTGAGGTGGCGAGGAAGCCTGCCTGGGTCGTGGTCTTCGCGTTGACCGTCGAGGTTTGCACCGCGGTCTGGCCGAATTGGGTTGCGGTGGAAGTGACAGTCTGCACATTGCTGAAGTTCACCTTCTCCTGGATTTTGGTGGTCACGCGGCCATGCGAGGTATTGACGAAGCCGGCGATGGTGAAGTCCTGCGCGCTGGTCACGGTGGCCCCGCCACTGGCGTCCCCGCTGGCATCGAAGGTGACGTTGTTCACGATGACGGGGTTGGGGTCGGTTAGGGTGTTCTCTGTCAGCTCGCCTGTGACCTTCTTGCTGCCATGATCCTCATAGAGCAGCAAGGTGGCTACGGTGCTGAAGTATTCGAAGGCGTTGTAGACGGTAACACCGACGACATGCGGTTGACCGTTGCTCAGGACTCCGGCAAAGGGCGTGAGGTCGACGCGGTAGGGCAGCAGGTTGAGTGTCTGGACGCCTGGGATGGGACTCCATAGGCCGGGGTCTACGCCACCGGTGTAGATCCAGGGGAAGACAGGAGCTACGCCGGCGGGCGCGCCGTCAATGCTGATGTTGACCTGGCGAAAGGCGGTGTTGCCACAGTCGCCGAGGCTGCTGGCGACGGCGTTAGGCAGGCATAGGAACCACTGCTCTTCCTGGTTCTGGCTCTGCGCGATTACGTCAAGATAGGCGCTCTCAACATTGGCCGGCAGAGTGAAGGTCTCGGTGTATTCCGGGTTCGCATTGTTGAGTATGACGCTGTCATTTCCGGCCTGCGTCACAGGCAGCACCACATCCGCTGTCCGGGGCGCAGGATTGATGAAGTTTGCTGGGTAGAACTCCAGCTTGAAGGTGCCGAAGATGATCGAGTTCAGCCCATCTTCGCCGATGATGTTGCCGAGGCTCGCGAAGCCGGACTGCGAGGTCTTGAAGAGCGCGGTGTAGTCGGTGAGATCGCGCTCGACGTGCCAGGTATCGGTCTGCGTATGGAGCGGTTCGGCGGTGGTGCCGAAGTAGATATTTACGTCGCCGAGGAAAAGCTGGCCGGTGCGGTCGAACTGCACGCCGGGCTGGATGGAGAAGTCCGCGGTGAAGACGACTTTGGCCCAGGGGCCGGGGCACTGGGCTGGCGGTGTGTATGTATATGTGGGGTTGTTGAAGTTCTCAAAGGCCTGGTTGCTCAACAACGTTACTACGCAGGGCTTGGTGTTGGGGCGGGGGATGTTGGGGTCGGCGATGGCCTCGAGCGAAGAGCCGATCTTAAACTCGCTCGATGCGCTGGATGTCTTGCTGGTTTGGGCGTGGAGGGAGGTCGTTGCGGCGAGAAGGGGGATAGCGACCAGAAGACCCCTCACGGCGAGAGTATTCACTAACTTCGATCTCATGGGTGATTCCTTTCTGTATGGGTTCAGCGTACATGACCTCAAACGCAGCGAAGGATACCACGCGCACCGGCGACGGTATAGATGGTCTAAGTTAAATCTGTTCTGTGCCGTTGAAGATGGCCGCGCATTGAGGGGTTTCGGCGTGAGGATTCTAGTTCCAGCAGCTATTGGGCAGGGTATGCCGGATCGGCTTTGATTTGCTCGATTTGCAATGCGTGGCGGACGGAGTGTTGGCCGAGGAGCACGAGCCACTGGTAGCAGTCGAGGTCGCCGAAGGCTACGTGCGCGAAGAAATGATCGCGAAGATTGGCCTGGGTTTCGGCGGCGAAGACAAGGGTACTTGCACGGGCCTTGCGCAGCTCGGCGATGAGTTCGGTGGTGTCGGGCCACCTGCCGGTTGGGAGGTTTACTGGGCGGGAGTTGAATTTGACGTTGCGGGCGTTGGCGAGGCCGAGGACGAGGGGTTCCTTGGCGGCGGCACGTATCTTCTTTTCGGGCTCGGCAGGAGCTGCGAGCTTTTGCGCGATGACGCCAGTGATGAAGTACTCGAAGAGGATAAGGTGCTCGATGTTTTCGGCGATGGACCAGCGGTCGGGAGTTTCGCGGAAGTGCCATTGAGCCTGGGTCAGGCCGTCCGTTACTTCGAGGAGGCGGGCTTCGCCTGAGGCTAGTTGATCTAAGACGAATTGACGCTCGTGGGCTTCCATCCCGTAAGTATCCCACCCTTGACGCGATGAGGTTGCGTCAAGGATGGGATACCCAGCAATCTATTGATGACTTGGGAGACTACGGTATCAGCCCTTTGGCCATGGCTTTTACGACGCTGCCGTTGGCATCGTCGTCTTTCAGAGCCCAGACATAGGCTCCGCCCAGCCCGCCGGGAACTTTCAGGTCGATGTAAAGCATCTTGAGAAATGCGGTGTTGGGATCGTCGTACGTGTAGAAGGTTTCCGCGGCTGGATCGTAGAGCGATACGGCGAGCCTGCGGGCATCGAAGTAGGTGCTGTATCCGTGGGCCTTGAGATTGGCCAGCGTGGCATAGGTCGCGATGCCCGGCGTGAGCAAAGTGTCGCATCCCGCGGTGTTGCCGCTGAGGTCGTTGCACAGGCCGGTTCCGTTGGTCAGGTAAACGGGAGACGGGCCGGTCGAACTCTGATACAAGCCGTGATTCACGTTGGGAACGCCGGTCCAGCCAGCGCCATAGAGAGGCAGGCCCATGGTGTATTTCGAGGGCGGAACGCCGGCGCGGAGATAGGCGTCGACGGTGGAATCAATGTCCAGATCTTGTCCCCACAAGGGGTCCTGGCGCGAATCGAAGAGCGGCGAGGCGTCGTTAGTTTGCGAATCCCACGAACCGGCGTAGTTATAGCCGTCGATGGTGATGAAATCGACTTGTTCGGCGGCATGTTTCAGGTCGATGTTGACGTAGTTCTGTGAGCCGGCGGGCCCGTCGAAGGAGAGCACATATTGCTTGCCGGTGGTTTTGCCGAGGGCGTTCAACTGGGTGCGGAATTCCTGGAGCAGGGCGGTAAAGTTCTGCTTGTCAGTAGCTGTGGGGAATTCCCAATCGATATTGAATCCATCGAAGAGGCCGGGGGCCGTAACGTTGGGGGCGATGTTTCCTTTCACGAACATGTCGATGCATGAGGAAGCCAGCGCCTGGCGGCCGGCCTGGGTGCTGGCGGCGGTTGCGAAGGCGGCGGTGTTTACGGCGGATGCGCCTCCGATGGACATGAGCACTTTCAGCTTGGGATGAAGCTGCTTGAGCTGTTGAATGGCGCCGAAGTTTCCAAAGAGCGGCGCGGTGTAGGGGGCGCCGCTGACGCTGGGAAGATAGGGGGTGGAGTAGTCCGCCCAACTATCGGCGATGGAGCAGGCGGGCGCGGGGGTGGTGGTGACATTGGCGAAGGCGTACATGAGGTGGGTGAGCTTGCCGGCGACGCCGTTCTGCTGCAGGTTGGCTATGTTATAGCCGGCGTAATAGATACTCCATTCCTCGAAGTAGCCGCCCAGAATCTTGCTGTGGTCTCTGTCCTGCGCAAATGAGGGCTGGGTACCGGTGAGAAGTACCAACAGACTGGCCAGAACCGCTGGAACCGATCTGCGAAAGAATCGTTTCGTCATTGGGAGTGCTCCTTGAGTGGGAATTGCGGATGGGCGGAGTATAGGCCGAAGAAATCGCATCTGCAATGATTATTTTTCAGCTAAATGATCGATTGTTTGATTGATATATATGGCTATGGATTAAAAAAGGATGAATTGGCGGCTCAAGAGCATTGAATGGTTTTGTATTATTTTCGCCTTTTGCGCGGCGGGGTGAATGGGATTTGGTCGAGTTGGCGGTTCTTCTTGTAGTCGTAGGTCGGGTCGAAGTCGACGGTGCCGAAGAGATCGAGGATTTCTAACTGCTTCCGATGTTGGATGTATTCCTCTAGCGCAGCGGTGATCGCGGCTTCTCTGGTGGCGTGATGACCGATCACGCGGGCTTGTTCGATGAGGCTGTCGTCTATTTCGAAATCTGTGTTCATCGCTGTTGGTCCTTTCAGGTCTAGGCTGCTGTAAATATCGGCGGATGAAGCGAATGATAGAGCGGGCTTTCAGCCCTCGGGTCTCATACCGGGCACGTTACCCAGGGCGTTGCCCTGGGCTGGGATAGGGGCGCGCCTTTGGCGCTGTGACCATTCCTTATACTGTTGGAGAGGCAGATATGAAGAGTATCCTGATTCCCGATGATGTCTACGAACGCGCTGCGGAGTTGGCGGAGCGGGATCATGTCTCGGTCGAGCGGCTTGTAGCAGCGCTCGTGAAGCAGCATGTCGGCGACTGGTCGAGGGTGCAGGAACGTGCTGCGCGGGGGTCTGTGGAGAAGCTCAAGCGGGTCTTAGCCAAGGTGAGTGATGTGTCTGCTGAGGCGGCGGATCAGCTTTAGCCTGCGCCTTTCAAGTCTTGCCCCTTCATGATTTCTGCACTTCGCCTTGATGGTGCGAACACATAACATAGACCTATGGCCAGTTGTGCCCGACACATAGAGTAAAAGTTCCTTCACTATTCACATAACCACATAAGTCAAATAATCGTTTATTCCCATGCACGCTCGTGAAGCTGCTCATAAAATAGACAACCTCAGCATCATTCTCAAGCCTCTTTAGGATTTCTGGTCCCATAACCCCCGTCTTAAGCTGTATGAACATTGGCATGGAGGGTGACGAGGGTAAAGTTTGTTGACGATCAGCTATTCTGGGGCGAGCCCAAAGCTCATCCTCGGCCTTAGATCTAACCGATCCTTCACTTTGTAATAGGTACACATAGACGGCATCTCTTTCATGGACTTCGATGCTTTCTCCTAGGTTGTTTTTAATATAAAACTTCATAATCAATGGCATCCCAGATTGGGCTTTCGGAATTGGATCAAAGCCGATCAACCCAATTGGGTTGATATGTGTGGGCTTGGAAAGATCTGACTGCGAAGGCGCCTTGACCTCAATAGAAACTGTTTTAGTTACTTGCTGGTAACGTGTCGAATCCTCCGGCGCAAAACTCACTGATAACGTGTCTATTCCCACCGGAAGTGTTGAGCCATAGGTTGGATTGTAGACAAATTTGCCATCGACAGAAGCAGTCGCGTTCAGTTCTCGTGACGATAGTGGCGTTCCGTAGTTTATGGGCTCCGGCGACTTCCATACAAGGGTTACGCGTGCGCGATCATCCTTTGGCTTTGTTACCTTGTCCAATTCACCCAATCCTGCGCCTACGCACAGAAGGATCAACAAAACCGTTATAAATCGAATCCAGCCATCTTTAATTCGCTTGCACACAATGATTGCAGCAGGAATACAACAAACCCAGGCTGCAATGAAGAGCCATGATAGATCCTTCATGCGCACGCCGAGAACTGTAAAGAGGATGGTCGCCACCAGTGAAACAAAACCCCAGAATGGGGCACTGTCCCAGAATGGCGTCACACTTTGCCGATGCTCTTGACTCATAAGCGCAATGCTCTCATGGTCGATACCAGAGCACAACGGTTCATCCGTTACACATTATATTCGCCTTATTTTCGCCTTTGTTGTATACTGCCTCTCTATGGACTTTCAGTTGGTGACGCCGTATCAGCCTAAGGGAGATCAGCCTCGGGCTATTGAGGAACTTGTGTCGGGGGTGGCTGCTGGAGAGCAGCACCAGGTGCTGCTGGGGGTGACTGGGTCGGGCAAGACTTTTTCGATGGCTAAGGTGATCGAGGAGTTGAACCGGCCGGCGCTGATTCTGGCGCATAACAAGACGCTGGCGGCGCAGCTCTATAACGAGTTCAAGCAGTTTTTTCCGTCGAATGCAGTTGAATACTTTGTGAGTTACTACGACTATTATCAGCCGGAGGCTTATATTCCTTCAGGCGACTTATATATCGAGAAGGAAGCTACCATTAACGAAGAGCTGGATAAGCTGCGGCTTTCGGCTACTCGTTCCCTTTTTGAGCGGCGCGATTGCATTATTGTCAGCTCGGTAAGTTGTATCTATGGCCTGGGTTCGCCGGAGGCTTACTACGGGATGCTGCTGCTGCTGGAAAAGGGCCAGCGGATTCACAGGAACGACATCGTCCGGCGGCTGGTGGAGATTCTGTATGAGCGCAACGATCATGACTTCCGGCGCGGGACGTTTCGCGTGCGTGGTGATGTAATCGAGGTCTTCCCTACTTATGATGAGCTGGCTTACCGGATTGAGTTGTTTGGGGATGAGATTGAGTCGCTTTCGCAGATTGACCCGCTGTTTGGCACGGTGAAGCAGAAATATGCGCGGCTGCCGATTTATCCCAAGAGCCACTATGTGGTGCAGCCGGAGCGCAAGGCGCAGGCCGTCGATACGATTGTGGCTGAGTTGACGGAATGGGAAGCGTATCTCGAAAAAGAAGGCCGTATGGTGGAGGCGCAGAGAATCCATCAACGTGTCCGGTTCGACCTGGAGATGATCAAGTCCATGGGGTATTGCCATGGGATTGAGAATTACTCGCGGCATTTTTCGCAGCGACTGCCGGGCGAGCCTCCGCCGACGCTGCTGGATTACTTTCCACGGGACTTTCTCCTGTTTGTAGACGAGTCGCATGTAACGATTCCCCAGGTGCATGGAATGTGGCATGGGGATAGGAGCCGTAAGTCGAACTTAGTCGATTATGGCTTTCGATTGCCTTCGGCGATGGATAACAGGCCCTTGAAATTTGACGAGTTTGAGAACCGGATTCACCAGACGATCTATGTTTCGGCGACGCCGGGGCCGTATGAGCTGACCAAGGCTGCGGGTGTGGTGGTGGAGCAGGTGATCCGGCCTACGGGCCTTGTTGACCCGGAGGTCGAGATACGGCCGGTGAAGGGGCAGATCGACGATCTGCTGGGGGAGATTCGGGACCGGGCAAAGAAGAACGAGCGGGTGCTGGTGACGACGCTGACCAAGCGCATGTCCGAGGATCTGGCCGGGTACTACACCGAGGTTGGAGTGCGCTGCCGGTATATGCATTCGGAGATTGAGACGCTGGAGCGGATCAAGATTCTGGCCGCGCTGCGCAAGGGCGAGTACGACGTGCTGATCGGGATCAACCTGCTGCGCGAGGGGCTTGACCTGCCGGAGGTTTCGCTGGTAGCCATTCTGGACGCGGACAAGGAGGGGTTTCTGCGCTCGACCGGGGCGCTGATCCAGACGATTGGCCGCGCGGCCCGGAATGTCGAGGGAAGGGCGATCTTGTACGCGGACAAGATGACGGACTCGATGCGGCGGGCGATCGACGAGACCGACCGAAGGCGGGAGATCCAGCGGGCATATAACGAGGAGCATGGAATTACCCCGACTTCGATTCTGTCGAAGCTGGACAACTCACTGGCGGCGATTTTGAAGGCGGAGTACGGCGATCCGCTGGAAGAGGCGGCGGAGGGGATGCCGGAGTTTACGACGAAAGAGGCGCTGGACAAGTATCTGGAGGGGATGGAGGCCCAGATGCGGGAGGCGGCGAAGAAGTTCGAGTTCGAAAAGGCGGCGCGGCTGCGCGACACGATCAAGGATCTGCGGGCCAAGGAGTTCCTCTTTGGATAACGGGTAAATCGTTTTTAGGTATTGAGTTTCCAGGCAACCTATGGTCCCTTTGGTACATCTGAGTTGTTCAGTTGGTAAATACCTTGCGATTGGACTTGCTTAGCTTTACGGGGCCGCGGGCGATTATGGAAACGATTCTGCTGGTTGACGATAATCCTCTGCGGGCGGCGATGCGTCAATCGTTGCTGGAAGGTTCCGTGCCTACCGTCGTAAGGGCGCTGGATGCCGCCGAAGCATTGTGCATGGTGGAGATACCCGAGTTCGCTCAAGGATTGGCCTTGGTGATTACAGGCCATCTCATGACCGGAATTTCAGGGCCGGAGTTTGTGGCCGAATTTCGTTCCAGAATGCCGCATGTTCCGGTACTGGTGCTGACGGTGATTCCAGATTTTGAAAAAGAGTACCAGGGCATCAGTGGCGTGTATTTTTCGCAGACACGGTCTCCTGAGGACCTTCGTTCGCTGGTGAGCAGGGTGATCGGTGTTCGGCAGAAACAAACAGCTTAGGCTGGGTAGCTGGACCTAAACCTCTGCAATCGCACAATTTAGAGATGAATTGATACGCCGACCCTGAAACGCCGGGTTTTGCGTTTTCTTTTGCGCGCTCTGATACAAACAGAGGGTGCAGGCGACATCTCGACGCGGTTTCTCTCTCATCTATTTTGGACTGGCCTTGGCTGTAATCGCGGCGGGACTGGCGCTGCGCCTGGTTTCTTTTGGGCTGCCAGTCTTTGTGGTGAAATATGGCGGTTCGGTGCTGTGGGCGGCGATGGTATATCTGCTGCTGGCAGCGCTTCAGCCACGGCGGAAGGCTTGGGTGCTTGGGCTGGCGGCGGCCATCTTTGCCGCGCTGGTGGAGTTGTCGCGGCTGTATCATTCTCCGGGTCTGGACGCATTTCGTCTCACCCTGGCTGGCAAGCTTCTGCTGGGGCGCGTCTTTTCTGCGTGGCATTTTCTGGACTACTGGGTGGCGATTGCCTGCATAGCGGTCATCGACTGGGGAATTCTGCGCAAACGCCGATTCTTGTGACGAGTCTAACGAGGGCGGTTTTCCATAGAATGGGATTTGCTTGGCAGGCTGCGTTGTCCTGCTCTGCAGCGGGTGCGACAATCGATAGGGAATATGTTGGCGGGTTTGGAGTTATAGGAACTATATGGCGGCATTTGGTAGTTTTGCGCTTCTGATTGGGCTGGCGCTGGCGGCGTACAACCTTTTCGCTGGCGGTGTTGCGTTGCGGCTGTTGGCGGTGGGCGGGCCTGCACGTATAGCTCCGGAGCGGCTGGCGGAGACGGCGCGGCGAGCGGGGATTGGCACGTTTTTCGCCGTGACGGCGGCGGCGTTTGCACTGATCTGGTCGGTCTTCCATAACGATTTCTCGATCGAGTACATCGTCGAGCATTCGAATATCGCGTTGCCCGGGGCTTACAAGTTTGCGGCAATGTGGAGCGGCCAGGAAGGCTCGCTACTCTTGTGGGCTTGGCTGCTGGCAGCCTATGGATTTGTGTTGCGGCTGACGCACAAGTCGGATGTGAAGCTGCACGCCTATGCGGGAACGATTCTAGCCGGGGTGCAGGTCTTCTTCCTGGTGCTGCTCAATTTCAAAGTGCCGCCGTTTGCAGGAGTGCTGGGCGGCATTGCTCCGGCGGATGGGAATGGGCTCAATCCTCTGTTGCAGTATCCGGAGATGGTGATTCATCCGCCGATGCTTTACCTGGGTTATGTGGGCTTCACGGTGCCGTTTGCTTTTGCTCTGGGCGCGCTGATGATGCGCTATCCCGGTGAGAAGTGGATTCACATTACACGGCGCTGGACGATGATGACGTGGATGTTCCTGACCATCGGCATCTTTCTGGGCATGCACTGGGCATATGCGGTGCTGGGCTGGGGCGGGTACTGGGGATGGGACCCGGTGGAGAACGCCAGCTTGATGCCGTGGCTGACGGGCACGGCATTTCTGCATTCGGTGATGATGCAGGAGAAACGCGGCATGATGAAGAGCTGGAATGTGTGGCTGATCTTTGCCACCTTCATGCTGTCGATTCTGGGCACGCTGTTGACGCGCGCGGGACTGGTCAGTTCGGTTCATGCCTTTGCGCAGTCGTCGATCGGGGGATGGTTTGTGACCTTCCTGGTGATCGTGATGGCGGTGTGTTTGTTTACCTTCATCCTGCAGAAGGATCATCTGAAATCCGAACACAAGATCGAGTCGCTGGTGAGCCGCGAGTCGAGCTTTCTGTTCAACAATGTGGTGCTGCTGGCGGCGTGCTTCACGATTCTTTGGGGGACGCTGTTTCCTGTGCTTTCGGAGTATGTGCAGGGGACGAAGACAACGCTTTCGGGCGCGTACTACAGCCATATCGCGGTGCCGATTGGCGTATTTCTGTTGATGTTGACAGGCGTTGGTCCCTTGCTGGCGTGGCGAGCTTCTTCGTTCAGGAGTTTGCGGCGAAATTTCATTCTGCCGGGGATT
>Ga0206868_10061_pt1 | contig 33818 bp, 42 predicted proteins | sample Alteio_BWOrgCont_38_FD_152901 | JGI IMG/M metagenome (GOLD analysis project Ga0206868, IMG submission 152901) | Enriched cells from forest soil in Barre Woods Harvard Forest LTER site, Petersham, Massachusetts, United States -... | ecosystem: Environmental > Terrestrial > Soil > Temperate forest >... | reverse complement strand
TCGGCGCGGATGGCACGAGCATCTCCAACAAGGCATTTTGCCGCAGCGGATCTGATCTGTTGTTTAACGGGGCGATCTTCGGAAGTGGAACGCCTCCGGGTGGAGCATCGGTTGGGGATTTCTACGCGAATGGTCGCGGAAACGGCACCGGTTACTACTGGGGACCATCGCTGTACATTGGGCAGGACTCAACCACGTCCTGGACAACCAGCGCACCATTCTGGAAGGCAGGGGCCTTCGAATCGAATGGCACCGCTTTTACCGTGCCATCCGGTTGTGGCACTGTGGGCTCAATCACCGGTGGAGCGTCGGCAGGGTCATTCACGGCAGGACAAACCGCGTGCGCGCCCGTCATCACATTCGCGACCGCAGCGCCGCACGGTTGGAGCTGCGGTGCGGCGGATGTCACCGCAGGCACCGGTATGCCGCAGACCGGTAGCACGACGACGAGCTGCACCGTGAGCGCGACCGTGACCAGCGGCGACAAGGTCATCTTCCATTCGGAGGCGTACTAATGCTCAGCAACCTTAAAGCAAAGCTTCAAGAGATTGGACGGAAGGCGACCGAGGGCATGACCGGCATCAAGAGCCCGGAACAACTCGTGGAATACGCGGCGGGCATGGGCATCAAGATCGAACTCGATGCGGTCGCCAAGGGGGACGAGGTTCGCGTGTTACGTGAGCTAATGAAAGAGCCGGGCGCGAAGTTCTACCGGCTCAAAACCGACAAATTCTCGGCCTTTGTTATCGGGCCGGGTGAGGTTTTATAAAAAGTGGTTGACACAGCATCTTAGGTGGTACTAAGGTGCGTCTCACAACCTGTTGTAGCCTACCGGCAGTTCCTCCTTCACATAATATCTGTTATCGGACATTGCGAATATGGCGGCTTTTCAGCGATGATTCGCGGCTTGTTAGACTTGCTCCTCGATGACCCGCCTTCTTTGCGTCCTTCTTTCCCTCCTAGCCGCCGCCGGTTGCGCATGGGCCCAATGGCAAATGCAGGACTCCGGCACGTCGGCTGGGCTGCGCGGAATTCATGCGGTCAGCGAGTCGGTGGCTTGGGCGAGCGGGACGGACGGAACGGTGCTCCGGACGGTGGATGGCGGTTCACATTGGACGAAATGTGCTGTACCCACGGGCGGAGAGAAACTGGATTTTCGTGGAGTTTGGGCCTGGGACGATCAGACAGCGCTGGCAATGTCCGCCGGCTCGGGAGAACTTTCCAGACTTTATCGCACGACTGATGGCTGCAAGAGCTGGACCGAGGTCGCTCGCAATCACGCGAAGGACGGCTTCTGGGACGCCATCGTGTTTCATCCAAGCCTGCACATGCGCGGAGGCGGCCCAGCCGTGTTGTTGGGGGACCCAGTCGATGGACGGTTCGAAGTCGATGGAATACCGGAGAAAGCCGCCAGGTTCATTCCGGAGATTGGCTGCGTGGCGAATGAAGGCGAGGGCCTGTTTGCCGCCAGCAACACGTCCGCGGTCATGTTCGAAAATGGTGATGTACTCATCGGGACGGGTGGAAAGAGCGGCGCGCGGGTGTTGCGCTGGTCGCCGCCCTGCGCGGATCGGTGCCCCGCGAAGTGTGTCGCTGTACCGGCGCCACTGGCTGGTGGCGCCGACTCCGCAGGAATCTTCTCGCTGACGTTCCGCACTTGGTATCACGGGATCGCGGTTGGCGGAGACTACAAGAAGCCGGACGAAACCAACGGCACCGCGGCGTGGACGGACGACGGCGGGTATCACTGGATCGCCGCCAAGGTTCCCCCGCATGGTTATCGATCGGCGGTAGCTTGGGACCAGAAAGCAAACCTATGGATCGCTGTGGGCACCAACGGCTCCGACATCTCGCATGACGATGGGCAGACATGGGAACGACTGGAAGGTGGGAATTGGAACGCGCTTTCGCTCCCGTTTGCTGTCGGGCCAGAAGGTAGAATCGGGCGACTATCTGGCTTCGCTGCTGAAACGAACTAACAGTTAAACAACAGCTTTAACTTTCAACCAACAGGGCACTGACTTCCCTGCTGCTACCGCTTCGTCACCTTGTAATCGGTGAACGCGAAATTCACGTCGAGCGTGCCGTTCGGGGTGGGAGTTATGGTTTCCACGTTCGACGGCAGGGCAAAGCCATCGACGGTCTCATAGTTGACCTTGATCACGATGTGCACTTTTCCCTGCGGTTGAATCTCGGTCAGGCCGTCATATCCCGAGAGAAGAAATCCCTTCGCGGTCTGCATCCAGGTGGCGTGCATGTCGACCGCCAGTGTGGGGGCGGAATAGTTCATCTCCTCCACGGCAAATTCAGGGGTAATCGTGGTGCGGACGAGGGCGTTGTCCTCGTGATACGTAAGCAAGTACTTGCCGCTGACGGACTCAACCTGGTAGGTGCTGTCGCTTTCCGGAAGCGGCGAAGCGTAGCCGAAGAACGACCACGTCTGGTAGAAACCACCGAGCATCTGCTCGACCCCGCCAACGGTTTTTGTCATCCGCGCGGTCAGGGACTCGTCGGCTGCAGGGAGATCGCTGTGCGTGACCTTGGCGCCCCCGTCGCCTGTAAAAGTCACATAGAAGTGAACCTGTTTGATCAGCGGGAGAAGAGGATCTTTCAGATCAACCTTCAGCTGCTGAAAGAATGCTTCCCAAGGCAGGCGCACCTCGCATGTGAATCCTGTGAGGCCCGCGGCTTGGACGCTGTAATGCTTTTCATGCGCCTGCTGGAGAACATGTTTCGCTTGCGCATCGGGCAAGACCTGGGTCGTTGCGAATGTTGAAACAATGGCGAGGCCCAAGAGCATGATGGCACGACGGCAAGCCTGCATAGATTGAGCCTTCGACGAAGATTTGTGGTGCGGGAACAATACGCCGGAGGGTGGAGCGTGTCCAGCGCGGCACGCGGACAACTCCGCGAGGAATCGCGTTCTAGTGTTTCTTGACCTGGTAATTGGTGAAGCTGACCGAAATTTCGATCGGTCCATCCGCACTCGGGGTACTTCCCTTCAGCAGGCTGGGGAGCGGCAGCCCGTCCACAGTCTGGTAGTCAATATGAACATCGAGGCGCGCCGAGCCTCGTCCTTTCAAATCGGTTTCTCCGTCGTAGCCGGAAAGCAGAAAGCCCTGCGGGGTTGTCAACCAGCGAGGATGCATGATGGCGGAGGTGTCGGTGTCCCCGTAGTTCACCTCTTCGACGGCGAAGTCATGGGTGATGGTGGTTTGCACCTGCCCATCGCCCTCGTGATACGTGAGCCGATACTTGTCGCCAAAGGGCGTTACCTGGTAGTCGCTGTCGGTCTCCGGGAGCGGCGTCGCAACGCCAAGGAATGTCCAACTCTTCAGGAAACCGGAAACCAGTTGCTCGATTCCGTTGGCCGTTTTGCGAACGCGGTCCGCTAGCTCTGCGTCAGCAGTTTGGATCTCGGGATAGGTAACGGTGGAGTCGCCGTCGGTGGAGAATTCAACGGTGTAGCGAACCTGCTTGACCAGCGGAATGGCCGGGTCCTTTGCATCGAGCTTTAACTCTTTGATGAAGGCGTCCCAATCGGGATGAACTTCGCAGTGAAAGCTAACGAGACCCGCCTTTGCCAAACCATTGTGCTTGTCGTGAGCCTGCTGGAGAACGTGCTTGCGCTGGGTGTCGTTCAATGCGGCGGATGCCGGCGCCTGAGCGAGTGCGAAAGTGGAGAAAAGAGCGAGTGCGCAGAGCGCGGCCGTTGGGCGCAAAGGGTTCATGGTGGGTCTGCGGAAAGATACGCTGATGGAAGCACGGGTGTCCAGCAGGAACGCGTAACCGAAGAGTCTGAGCTACTGCGTGAGCACGTGCGAGTGCATATTGCAGACCAGGGCTTCGTCGCCGTTGATGAAGCCAGCACGCGGATAAGCACAATGCAGATGGAAGGAATGGTTGAGCTGCGCATCATTCCAGAGCGCTTCGAGTTGGAGCGCGGCGTCCTTTTTTCCAGCGTCCCAAAGTACGGCGACCATCTCACCAAAGACGGTCAGACCCTGGTGACTGCCACGTGCGGACTTATGCGCTTGTCGCAGCATGCTTCCCACACTGGCCTCGAACATGTCGCGATCCGGCATACCGTTGACCATGAAAGTCGCAAGGAGTTCCTCGGCATCCACCATGGTATAGAGGCCTTCGCGGGCGTGGGCGCGGATGTCTACTCCGCAAATCTCAACTTCCCGGATGAGTTGGCTGCGATGTTCCGCGGTAGCAACCACCAGCACGGCGTCTCCAACGCGCAAGCTCGAGGACACTACACCGCAGAGGCGGGTGATGAGCGCCGAAGAGCTTTCGTAGATGTGTACCGAATGAATAGATGGCGCGGACATTGCGAGGACCCCAACTAGTCTTACCACGATACGCCGGTTTCGATAGGAACGCGAGCGGCCGTCGATTACCTCGTGTGATTCCAGGAGCTTGCCTTGCAGTTGTCAGCGAACCGCGGCTGGGATTGGCAAACTGAGTACCAGCTTGGGGTGGAAGAGCGTCCCGGCGATGCGCTCGGCCACACAGACCAGCTCCGCTTGATTGGCGAATACCTTTACCAGTTTGGCCTTGGAGAACTCCGGCAGATTGATGGAGCGGCCATTCCGAATGTAGGTGACGGTCTCCTCGTTCGCGGTCACGCAGGGAAGATCGGGAAGAACGCGACGAGGGTGAATGAGCAACGGCTCGATATTCCCCGTCTGGACGGCGATTTCTACTGCCTCTAGCGTGCTCGCTCCATCGATAGCGAACTCGGCTACAGCGGTGCGTCGCAGACTGGCTAGGTGAGCGCCACAGCCGAGGCGCTGGCCGAGATCGTGGGCGATGGAGCGAATGTAGGTTCCCGAAGAGACATGGGCCTGGAATCGCACCCGGTCTGGTGCATCGGCGGCGAGTATCTCCAGGCTGAAAATCTCGACCGGTCGGGGTTGAAGTTCTGCTTCAATCTTCTTGCGAGCGAGTTTGTATGCCGGCACGCCGTTAATCTTCTTCGCCGAAAACTGCGGCGGCATTTGGAGCTGGGGGCCGAGAAATTCCCTGCTGAGCTTTTCGATCTCTTCAAGTTTTACTTCAACTGGTTGGGGCGCTCCCGTAGGTTCGCCCTCGGCGTCATAGGTGTCGGTAGCAAAGCCGAAGCGAATCTCGCCTTCGTACGATTTGTTGGAGTGGTTATAGAACTGCGCCAGGCGCGTATAGCGACCGAGAACCACCGGCAAAACACCTGTGGCCATTGGGTCGAGGGTGCCAAGATGCCCGGCGGAGCGCTCGCCCAGGATGCGGCGCAGGCGCGCCACGACATCGTGCGAGGTCCATCCGCTGGGCTTGTCGATGACGATGACTGCGTCGAGAGACATTCTCTGCTATCGTGTACCTTGAGGCGGCGCGGGGTCAAATTTATGGACCTCAAGAGCCAAAGCCCTCGAATTTGGCCGACGTTAACACTGGCCTGAAGCCAACTCCCCTGCTCCACCGAGAACCATGATTCCGCTGAAAGACGACACCCCACGGTTCAGCACCCCGTACGTCACGTATTTCCTGCTGGTCTTCAATGTGCTGATCTTCTTCCTGCAGAAGTGGGTGGAATCGACGCAGGGCGCGGCGGCGTATGACCAGCTCATGGTGGTCTTCGGACTGATCCCGGTGAAAATTCCGATCGCGATTGCCGGCGGCCAAGTCCCGTTGCGGATGGTCGGGTTTCTTGGCGCGCGCTACATCACGCCCGTCGGGGCATTCCTGCCGATCCTGACCTCGATGTTCCTGCACAGCGGATGGTGGCACATCCTCTCGAACATGTGGGTGCTGTGGATCTTCGGCGATAACGTCGAAGACTATCTCGGCCATTTCATCTATTTGCTGTTTTATCTCGGCGCGGGGATCGCAGGCGCGCTGTTGCACGTGATCTTCAATTGGACGTCGGCGATCCCGACCATCGGTGCGAGCGGCGCCATCGCCGGCGTGATGGGTGCATATTTCGTGCTCTACCCGAAGGCGCGCGTGCTGACGCTGGTTCCCTTCTTCTTCGTGTTCTTCGTCTGGCTGCCGGCCTGGATCGTGCTCGGCTACTGGTTCCTGGCGCAATTCCTTGGAGGCGCAGCCACCGCGATTTCTTCGGCCCACGCTGCGTCGCGCGGCGGCGGCGGAGTGGCGTTCTGGGCCCACGTCGGCGGCTTTGTGACTGGGTTGGTGATGATCAAGCTCTTGCCGCAACGGCCTCGGCTTTATCGCTATAGCGGGTGGAATTAATTCTGCAGATTTGCCGGCTCGTTGTAGTGCGCTGCGACATCCTTTAAGTATTGGTCGATGGTCGCGGTGTGTCCCATGATGAAGCGGCTAACGAAGCGAAAGATCGGGTTGTAAACCTCGCCGTGTTCCGTGATCCGTAAAACTGAGCCGTTGCTCGTAGGCTGGATCTCGTAGGTCCAGGTTCCGCCATACGGGAGATTCTTGTCGGCGATGCGAACGACGCGGCGCGTGGGTGGCGTCGCTTCAACTTCTTCGTAGGTGATACCGCTGTTGTGCTGGTCGATCTCACGCCAGGTCGGACGGCCGTCGATACTGCCGATGGGCTCGAAGCTGTGGACGCCCGGACGCCAAGTTGGCGATCCTGCAATTAGTGCATAAACGTTTGCCGGCGTCTGATTCAGCGGCAGGCTGCGCGTCGCCGTATGCTGCTTTGGCAGCAGCAACCCGATGATCACGATGATTGCGACGATCAGCGCGAGGCATCCGACGATGAGCAGCAGCCATTTCATCGCTTAGAGCGCTCCGCCGGTTGGAGTGATGACAAGATCCTGCACAGTGGCATTAGCGGGAAGCGATAGCGCTGAGACCAGCGCGTCCGCCACGCTTTCGGCCGACATCATTTTTTCGCGTGGGGCTTCTTTCCAGAATTGTTGCCAGATTCCGGTATCCGTCGCGCCGGGAATGAAAGCGATGACGCGAATCCCGCGCGACCGCAGTTCCTCGCGCAGCGTATTGGTAAACGCCAGCAGTCCAGCCTTCGATGCGGCATAGGCAGACATGCCGGGGAACACCGTTTTTGCCGCGATAGAAACGTTGTTCACGATGGTCGATCCGCGGCGCAGCATGGGGAGTGCCGCGCGCGTGCAAAGGAATGCGCCGGTGAGGTTGGTATCAATAGCGGCGCGCCAGGTGTCGAGCGAAAGATGATCGACGTGAGCCGATGGCTGCGCGAGGCCAGCATTGTTAATCAAGATATCGAGGTGCGGAAAGTGGCGGCCAATATCAGCGAAAAGACTATCGACCGAGTCTTCGTCGCGAATGTCGCAGACGTGGCTCACGACCGAGCCACCGCTGCGCTTGATCTCATTGGATGCGTGCCGGAGGGCCTCTTCGTCGCGACCCGTGATGATGACGCTGGCGCCTTCTCGGGCAAGCGCATGAGCGATTGCGAGCCCGATGCCACGATTGCCGCCGGTGACAAGGGCCACCTGGTCTTCCATGCGCCGAAGCGGCGACGGCATTCGACGCGATTTCTTTACGGGAGCTACGGATTTGCGTGCTGAAGATTGCTTCGGCATGAGGTGGTGGTGATTCTAAACCCTGCCGCTACTGCACACCCGACGAGTGTCCTAATGTTTGGGGCTTTCCCACACCGGGTGCAGCGTGTAGTAAACCAGGTGATCGCCCGCGTCGTAGTAAAAGTCAGCCTTGAGATTCTCGGTTCGGTTGCCAATGTGCCGGATGTTGCGAAAGATCGCGTGATCTGCGCTGGCGCTGTGCGCTTGCCCCGGCGTCGGATCGTACGATACGTCGCCGCCGCGCTGCGACAAGTATGGCTCCAGGTCGGAACGCAATACACCAGCTAGCGCATGGTCGTTAATGTCATGCATCAGCTTGGCGGGGCCGTTTTCGGCTTTCTTCGCGACGCGCCACTCGTAGACAAGAATTAGGGCGAGCACAACCGCGATGGCCGTCATGATTTTCTGCGAATTCGTCATCTGTTCCGCTTGGTACTAGAACCCGTTGGATTTTCCGTTGCGCACCAGCGAGAGGAATTCCTCCCGCGTCTGCGGCTCACGGAACGCCCCAAGCATAGCCGATGTGACTGTGGATGAGTGCTGTTTTTCTACCCCCCGCATCATCATGCACAAGTGGCGAGCTTCGATGATTACGCCGACACCGTGGGGATCGAGCACGCGTTGGATGGTCTCCGCGATCTCGGTCGTCAGGCGCTCCTGCACCTGCAAACGGCGTGCGAAAACCTCCACCAGCCGCGGCAGCTTGCTCAGCCCGATGACCTTGCCCTTCGGGATGTAAGCGATATGAACCTTGCCGAAGAACGGCAGCATGTGATGTTCGCAAAGGCTGAACATCTCGATGTCTTTCACGATGACCATCTCGTCGTAGGTGACGGTGAACAAGGCGCCGTTGAGGATGGTCTCGGGATCCTCGTCGTATCCCTTGGTGAGAAACTTCAGCGCCTTCGCGTAACGCTCCGGCGTGCGGAGCAGTCCTTCGCGCTTGGGGTCTTCGCCGATGCGCTGGAGTAGCTCCGCAACGAGCTCTTCGTTCGTGGAGCTGGTCAGAGTTGTGGGTTCATTCTTCAATTTCATTCGTGGCGCCTATTCGCCAATAACCTCGAAGCTGTTCTGCGAGGTCTCTTCCAGTCTTACCTTCTCAAGATGTGTATTCTCAAGTCTTCGCTTCAGAATGTTGAATATCGCGATGCAGAGATTTTCCGTAGTCGGCACAATTTCGCGAAATTCTGGAACGCAATTCAAATTCTGATGATCGAAGCGCTCGAGAACGTGATGCTTTACCGTGCGATCGATATCCACGAGGTTGCAGATCATGCCTGTGGCCGCCTCGACTTGACCGCTGACCGTAACCTCGAGCGCGTAATTGTGCCCGTGGCCGAAAGGATTGTTGCACTTTCCATACACCGCGCGATTCTCGTCCGCCGTCAGCTTGGGAGTGTCGAGCCGGTGCGAGGCGGCAAACCAGTAGCGGCGCGTGAGATGGGCCTTCATGCTTCCCCGTAGAAATCGACCCAAAGGTTATGCATCTCATAGAGCCGCACCCGATGCAGTTTCGCGACGTGCAGCTTCCCTTCCAAGCGCTTCCAGATGGCGATCGCAATGTTCTCGGTGGTCGGAATCTGCGACTGAAATTCGGGGACCTCGTGATTGAGGTAGCGGTGGTCCATCGCATCGACCACCTCACGGTTCATGATCTCCTTTAACTCCTTGAGATCGACGACAAAACCGGTGGTGGCATCGACCTCACCCTTTACCGTGACCTCGAGGGTGTAGTTGTGGCCGTGCCCGTTGGGGTTATTGCATTTGCCAAACACACGCCGGTTCTCTTCCGCCGTGAACGCCGGATTGTGGTAATGGTGCGACGCCGAAAACTCGCACTTGCGGGTGAGGAAAACGGTCATGCCAGACCAGTTTAATTTAGATTCGCGCAGCGCGGGCGGGGGCTTTGCGGTAGGAGCGAATCCTCTTCCTGTTTTTGGCTCGCTAAACCTTCTCGGCGACGCGCTTCGTGGCAGGCTCCGGAGGCGGCGCGGGATACGAACGGCCCTTCCAAGTCACGTTTCCGCGCGCATAGCTGCTTACCGACCGGCGCAAGAGCCAGGCAAAGAGCGGCAATCCGAAGATCGCGAGCGACTCGGAGAAAACTCCGAAATGTGCCCGGCGTATGCGCTTCAGGAACTTCGTCCAGAAGGCTGCAGTCAGACCGGCGAATCCGGCGGCGAGCAGGAAGTGCTGGAAGAACGCTGCCGCCGTCGAGCAAGCCAGCATCAACGCGATGACTGCAAACTCGGTCATGCGCGTAGCCGCCAGTTCGCGGGCGTCGGGAAACAGCAGCGCAAGATTTTTAGTCCAGCCCTCGCGGAGCTGCCGGAAGCTGCGATACATGCGGGTCTTAACCGCATCGCCACCATAGCGGAAGAAGAGCCGTCCACCGGCTTCCTTGATCGACCGCGCGAGATCGACATCTTCAAGCAGGGTGTGCGCGATCGAAGAATGTCCGCCGATGAGCTCGTAAGCGTGACGCCGCACCAGCAGATACTGGCCGTTCGCCGCAGCGACCGACGAGCGCGGGTCGCTGACCTCTTTCGGCTGAAACGTGACAGCCAGTTCGGCGAACACCACGGGCATGATCGCGCGTTCCCAGAAGCTCTTTACGATCTGTTCTGGCGAGTACGAAAGCAGGTCGGCGCCGTGCTTCTCGGCCTCCGACACCGCACGAGCCAGGGAGCCGGGTTTGTGGATGGTGTCCGCGTCGGTAAACAGGAACCAGTCGCCACGGGCATGACGCGCGCCAAAGGCCACGGCGTTCGACTTGCCGCACCAGCCCTCAGGCAGCGGCGGGGCAGCCATCACGCGAGCGGCGCTAAAGCTCTCGGCAATCTTGCGGGTGGTATCGGTCGATCCGTCATCGACCACGATTATCTCGAACGGGATCTCTTCCTGGTCGACCAGCGACTTGAGGCAGCTTTCGAGGCAGGCCTCTTCATTGCGCGCAGGGATAATCACGGAGACGATCGGTCTCTGGTAGCTGCGGCGGATGCGCTTGCGGAAAGGCATAGATCTTGTAAACGGTTCCCACGAACCGGGTGTAGCTGGGAGAATGCTCCTTCGATATTATAAAGGCGTGAATCGCTTCAAATATTTGGTTCCAGCGCTGCTCGCCATTTTTCTTTCCAGCTGCTACCAGGGCACCCGTCCGGCCCAGATCGGCACCGAGGCCCCCCAGTTTACCGTGACCGACGCCGATCGCACCGTTTCTTTACGCGATTTGCGGGGCAAAACCGTCGTCCTAAACTTTTGGGCCACCTGGTGCCCGCCCTGCGTCGAGGAGATGCCCTCGCTGGTCCAACTGCAAAAGCAAATGGGCGATAAGGTCGTCATCCTCGCCGTCAGCATGGACGTGGACGAAAGCGCCTACAAGCAGTTCATCCGCGACCACCACGTGGACCTGCTGACCGTCCGCGACGCTGCCAATAAATCGAACGCCCTCTACGGCACCTACAAGTTCCCCGAAACTTACATCATTGATAAAGACGGGAAGATACGCAGAAAGTTTATCGGCGGAGCAAATTGGACTTCGCCGGATATCGAGAGTTATTTGGGGTCGCTGTAAGGCAAATCGCAACAACCAGAAGGCAAAACGGTTAGGCGGTTTGCAGAGGTTTCGGCCTACGGCGCGCCGAAGTCCTCATCGAATTGCTGTTCGAAGCTTCGTCTTAAAGTGGCATTCGCTGGATCCAAGAGGCAGGCGCGATACCCCTCAAGATGACCTTTGAGAGCTCTTGCCAGTCGCTCCGGGCTTATGCACAAGATCTTTTCTACGGGATGGTATTCCATTGCGGCGTCGCCTTTGGGCTGACCGAGCCCCACGCCTCGAGCAGTCCTCGATCTGTGATACAGGCCACACCTCGCATCCTTCCAGAGCACGTCGAGGAGTGTTTTCTGCTCAGTCTGCCGGAGCTTGCCTATCCAAGGAAATACGGCCTTGGCGCCCAACTTGAAGCATTCGTTGTCTTTCTTGCGGCTGCCACCCACCGGCGCTTGATACCTTCCAATCGTCTCAAAGTAACTGAGGCAGACATGTAGGACGGCAAAGCCGGAATGTGGGATGGCCGGTACGCTCTCCTGAGCCCCTAGCAGGCTTCCTCCGTTCGCCAGAAGATCAGCGACGTGTAATTGCCACCCGAACGCCTGCTGATAAAAGATATCAATCTTCTTGTCGATCAAGATTGGGCGATCTAAGTCACAATCACGGTCCTTCCACGTAATCCACACTTGTTCTATCCCCCGGGGATTGATTCTATGTCCGATATGCATCGCAAATGGTCGACTAGCGTGCTCGGTTTAGCAGCTGGATCACGGACCTGAAGGCCCGCTCTACCCCAGGGCGGCTACAGCCTCACTCTTCGCAGCCGCAGCGCGTTCGAGATCACCGAGACCGAACTGAAGCTCATGGCGGCCGCGGCGAGGATCGGACTGAACTTCCATCCGAAAACCGGATAGAGTGCGCCCGCCGCGATCGGTACACCGAGGGCGTTGTAGATGAACGCGAAGAACAGGTTCTGACGAATGTTGCGCATCGTCGCCTGGCTCAGCCGGCGAGCGCGCAGGATCCCGCGCAGATCGCCTTTCAGCAGCGTGATGCCACCGCTTTCCATGGCGATATCGGCGCCGGTGCTCATCGCAATCCCGACGTCGGCAGCGGCGAGCGCGGGTGCGTCGTTGATGCCATCCCCGGCCATGGTGACGCGCTTCCCTTCTTTTTGCAGCGCACGCACGACCTCCGCTTTACGCTGCGGCAACACCTCGGCTTCAAAATGCTTGATGCCTAACTGGCGAGCGACGGCTTCGGCGGTCAAGCGGTTGTCGCCGGTCAGCATGACGAGCATCAGGTGCTCTTCAAGTAAAGCTTTAAGGGCTTCGGGAGTGCTGGCTTTCACCGGGTCGGCCACGCCAAGCAGCCCCGCGGGTTTTCCGTCAACGGCAACAAACATCACGGTCTGACCTTGTCCACGAAGGGCTGATGCTTGCTTTTCTAGTTCAGCAATATCAATGCCGCCCTGCTGCAGGAAGTTAGCGTTGCCGACGGCAACCGCTTTTCCCTGAACCGTCGCCCGTACTCCCAAACCGGTTTGGGACTCAAAATTCGTGGCCTCCGCGATCGCTAGCTTGCGTTCTTCAGCAGCGCGCACAATAGCCGCACCCAGTGCGTGCTCGCTATTGCGTTCGACGGCGGCGGCCAATGCGATGAGTTCATCTCCACTCAACGGTGCGATCGGTTGCACCGACACGAGCGCAGGCTTGCCTTCCGTCAGCGTGCCCGTCTTATCGATGACAATGGTATCCACGCGCTCCATGGTTTCGAGCGCTTCGGCGTTGCGGAAAAGGACGCCGGCATGAGCGCCGCGTCCGGTGCCCACCATGATCGCCATCGGCGTTGCGAGTCCCAGCGCGCAGGGACAGGCGATGATCAGAACGGCGACGGCATTCACTAATGCATTGGCGAAGCGCGGCTGCGGTCCGACGAACATCCAGACGGCGAACGTCGCCGTCGCCACCGCGACCACCGCAGGAACAAAGATCGCCGAGACCTTGTCGGCAAGCCGCTGGATCGGAGCGCGGCTGCGCTGGGCTTCGCTCACTAGGCGGACGATCTGCGCCAGCATCGTTTCGCTACCCACATGCTCCGCCCGCATCACGAACGATCCGTTGCCGTTCAGTGTGCCGCCGATAACTCGGGAATCCGCGCGCTTTTCCGTCGGCAATGATTCTCCGGTGACCATCGACTCATCCACCGAACTCGACCCGGAGAGGATCACGCCATCGACAGGGATTTTTTCGCCCGGACGGACCCGCAAACGATCGCCGGTCTGTACTTCGCTGAGCGGAATGTCATGTTCCGACTCATCGCGCTCGATGCGGCGCGCCGTTTTCGGAGCAAGATCGAGCAATGCGCGAATCGCGCTGCTGGTGCGGCTGCGCGCTCGCAGCTCCAATACCTGGCCCAGTAGCACAAGGACCGTGATCGCCGCTGCGGCTTCAAAATAGACCTCTGGCACGCCGTGCTCTCCACGCAGGTTCGCGGGAAAAATCTGCGGCGCGATCGTCGCGGCGGCGCTGTAGAGATACGACACGCCAACCCCCATGCCGATCAGCGTGAACATGTTGGGGCTGCGGAATTTGAGCGACGCAGCGAAGCGCTCGAAGAACGGCCAGCCTCCCCACAGGACGATCGGCGAGGCCAGAGCAAACTCAATCCAGGCCACTAGCCGCGCATTCACGTGGGCCAGCGGGCCAACCATATGGCCCATTGCCAGCACGAGCAACGGCACTCCCAGCGCCACGCTCCACCAGAACCGGCGCGACATGCTTACGAGTTCAGGATTCTCCTCTTCAACCGCGGTGACCGTCTCCGGTTCCAAAGCCATGCCGCATTTCGGACAGATGCCCGGCCCACGCTGCCGCACCTCCGGATCCATGGGACAGGTGTAGATCGGAACTTGCGATTCCACTGGCTTCGGCGCAGCCGCTCCGATCTGCGTCAGTGGGGCGGCAGCGATGGTCACGGGAGCGTGCGACATCCCGCCCGGTTTGTAATTCGGATCGAGATATTTTTCCGGATCGGCTTCAAACTTCGCGAGGCAGTTCTTTCCGCAGAAATGGTATTTCCTCGAACGATAATCGAGCGCCCCGGCAGCGCGTTCGGGGTCGATCATCATTCCACAGACAACGTCTTTGACTCGCTCCAACCTTCTTCCTTCCTGCTTTGGCGCAAACCGCGCCCAATCGAATTCAACTTCGCGCGCCAGAAAATCTTCAAGCTCCGGCGTCAGTTCCTGCGCCACCCCGCCAACAAAACGCACCGCGTTCGGGCGCGCTGCGGGTGGCGGAACCTCCGGCAGCACGAGATCGACGACCTCGCACTCCGGTGAACCCACAGTATCGGATGTTGCGTCCTGCGTCTCCGATGCAGCGGCGGAGCGGCGCTTCCGCGCAGTAGGCGCCTTGGTTTTGGCACTCGATCGGGCGCGACGCTTTGCTGGAGGCGGCGCGGTGGATTCCCCGTCGCCAGCCGTCTCGACATCCGGTTTTTTACGTCGGGCACTCATGCACTATATTGATAGTGCACCGTTCGTCCCGCGGGACTTTAGAATTTAGCGAAGCGCAATTCGAGGCGAGAACCAAAATGACATCTGTGGACGTTGTATTCCGTTACGGGCAGCAACCAGGCGAAGCCGAGATGCGCGCCCTTGACAGCTTGCGCGAAGTCTATGGCATCCGTCGCATCCTGTTTAAAGAGCAGGAGCGCACCGTTCGCGTTGAGTACGACGCCACACGCTTGAACGAGCAAACGGTGGCGGCGCTGTTACGGCGGACAGGGCTCGATATTACCGAGCGGCTGCAGTTGATCTAACGCAAGGCCTTGAACCACTGCGGTTATTTAGCGCGCCGGGCGTTACAGCACGTTCGTCCTATTCTGCATCGTAAGTCGGGTGAGACACACCTCGGCCTTTGCCCTTCTCCTGGTTTCCCTTAGCTTTCTTGCCGTTGCACAAGCACAGGACGTTCCTCCTCCACCGTGTCATGCGGGAGCAATCGGACGCGCGATGGGACGCGACGGCAAGACCATGCTGCACGGCTTTGCGAGTGCACCGCGAAACGCGGTTCGCCTGAAGAACCTGGCGTGGGAGCTGCCGGCAGCAGCGGCGACCGGACTGCTGATTGCGAAGGCCGACCGGCCCACCGTGAATCGTTTCCAATCGTTGTCGCTACAGCACGACGCCGGTTTATGGTCGGACGTTGGCGTTGGGCTTGAGCTCGGCGCGGGCGGAATTGCGTGGGTCGCAGCGTGCGCAGAGGATCATCCGTCGGTGGCGAACTCGGCGTTCACGGCGCTCGCAGCCGCAGGGTTTGGGCAGGTGATCAACCTCGGGATTAAAGAGGGCTTTCGCCGGCAGTATCCGTACCAGCCCAACAGCACCGGCGCATTCTTCAGTCGAAGTCGCGCCGGATCGTTTACGTCAGGTCATGCGACCACCAGCTTTGCATTTGCAGCCGCGATTGCGCACCGATATCCGCATAAGCCGTGGGTGGTGTGGGGATCGTATGGACTGGCCGCTGGGTTGAGCGTGGCTCGGTTGCCGGCGAAAAAACATTACCCGTCCGACATCCTGGTGGGTGCGATCGTGGGTTACGCGACGGGCACGTACCTGGGAAATCATGTAACGCCGTAGTTAGAGGCCGAGCTCCGAAAGCCCTGGATGATCATCGGGACGTCGTCCCAGCGGCCAGTGATATTTGCGGTCTGCTTCCGCGATCGGCAAATCATTGATGCTCGCGATCCGGCGTTGCATCAGTCCGTGGTCGTCGAACTCCCAATTCTCGTTGCCATAGGAGCGAAACCAGTTCCCGGCGTCATCGTGAAATTCGTAGGCGAAGCGCACTGCGATTCGGTTGCCGTCGAACGCCCACAGTTCCTTGATCAAGCGATAGTCGAGTTCCCTGCTCCATTTGCGGCGAAGGAATGCGACGATCTCTTCGCGCCCGTGCGGAAACTCGGCGCGGTTCCGCCACATGGAATTGACCGTGTAGGCCAACGAAACCTTTTCAGGATCGCGGGAGTTCCACGCGTCTTCGGCTAAACGAACTTTTTGTATGGCAGTTTCGCGGGTGAAGGGCGGCAGCGGCGGGCGAGTGGAAGTGTCAGGCATGAGCGGGCTCTCCGTTCACCGAATCAAGATGACGGTTGGTTCGGGAGAGCTGCAGGAAGTTTTGTGACAAGAATTAGAAAGGGCGTTGGTCTGGGGCCTCTGGCCGAAACCCCGATCAACGCCCTTTCTTGCGCCACTTCGTCTGGTCTGGTAATAGCATCCCGCGTGCCAAAGCTGCGGGAGCCCTTTTCTGTTGCAAACACAGCGTTTTCCCGAACGTGCTACATGCGTCCACAAAGTAGCTTTTGCATGGCATGGGAAATTCTTGCCCATTCGCCCCGTGCATATTTTTCGCGACCCAACTTTGGTGCGATGCAGAGCTGCTGCCGTAGCGAATTTCCGCAACACTTGCGAACCAGAGCTGCGCGATAGAATGAAAGTTCTCAGGAAGCAAACGAAATGCTACGCAACAAAATCCTTATCGTTTTTTCAGGAACTCTTCTCTGTTTGTTCTTCGTCGCGTGCAGTCAAAAGGGCGATCCCTCGGTGGCACAACGTGCGGCCGCAACGCAACCGAAGGCAGTTGCTCCGATTGATCCAGCAAACACCGCGAGCGTAAGCGGAACCGTGCATTTCTCCGGCGCAGTGCCAAAGATGCAGAAGATCGACATGAGCATGGATCCAGGATGCCGCGGCGAGAATCACGTTGAAACCTACGTCGTGAATGACGGCAATCTGGCGAACGTGGTCGTATATGTGAAGTCCGGCTTGGAAGGCGGTTTCACTTACGCCGGAACGCCGGTCACCATCGACCAAAAGGGCTGCCGCTATCTGCCGCACGTTGCGGCGGTCGTGGTGAATCAGCAGGTGCAGTTCACCAACGGCGACACGGCCACGCACAACATTCATTCTTCTCCGCAGATCAACGCGAAGTGGAACGAATCGCAAATGCCCACCTCACCGACGATCACCAAGACATTCTCGAATGCCGAGATGATGATCCCCATCCAGTGCAACCAGCATCCCTGGATGAAGATGTACCTCAACGTGATGTCGAACCCGTGGTTCGCGGTGACCGATGAGGCCGGGCATTTCGATATCAAGGGCCTGCCGCCGGGCGATTACACGCTGGCCGCGGTGCACGAAAAGCTCGGCGAACAGACCTTGCAGGTGCACGTGGCCTCCAAAGAGGCAAAGTCCGGTGCAGATTTCACCTTCGCTGCCCAGTGATATAGAATGACCAGTTGTTTCGGAGCGCTTGACGCGCCGTGGTATCTTGTTGCGGCACGAATAGGTAGGATTTTCAGCGGCATACGGGGTTCGCTGAGGCGCTACCTAAACGATTTTGGGGAATTCAACCAAACAACTTAACCGGGCAGCCATTGCGGAAAGCGGTGGAGCGTCCCATTCCTTTGCGGCTAGTTTGCCAGGGAGCACGGTCCTGAGTTCACACGGGTTTTCGCCTCGCCAGCAGTTCATTCAAGCAGTCCAAACGCTTATCTCCAAGGAGACCGCATGAGTTCGGTGACACAACCGCTTGCGGTTCCCCGGCCAGGGTTCAGTTCGCTCGTCCGCGACTACGCCGAATTGACCAAGGCGCGCGTCACCACATTGATCGTGATGACGGCCTGGACCGGCGCATTCTTCGGCGCTGCGAAATCCGGCCTGCCCTTGGTGAGTTGGACTCTTTTCAATGCCCTGCTCGGCGTCGGATTGGTTTCTGGCGGCACCGCGGCAATGAACGAAGTCATCGAGCGCGATCTCGACGCGAAAATGCGCCGGACTGCAATTCGTCCGCTGGTCACTGGCACAATGAGCCTCGGCCACGGCATGGTCGTCGCGCTGGTGATGATGATCGGCGGCGCGGGCTATCTCGGCCTGATGACCAACTGGCTCACCGCGGCGTTGGCCCTGATGACCAGCATGGTCTACCTCATGGCCTACACGCCGCTGAAAAAGATCCACCCCATCTGCACCTCGATCGGCGCATTTCCCGGCGCGATGCCTCCAGTGCTCGGCTGGACCGCGATCCGCGGACGGCTGGACTGGGAAGCGGTCGTTCTTTTCGCCATCCTTTTCTTCTGGCAGTTCCCGCACTTCCACTCCATCGCGTGGCTCTACCGCGATGACTACGAAAACGCCGGCATCAAGATGCTGCCGGTCGTCGAACGTGATGGCCAGTCGACGGCGCGCGCGATCGTGGCGTATGCGATCCTGCTCTTTCCCGTCACCCTGGCGCCAAAGTTTTTGCACTTCGCCGGATGGATCTACTTTGCAGCAGCAATTCTGCTCGGCGGCTTCATGTTCTGGGCAAGCCTGCGCATGTTGACGATGAAGCTCGCCCCCAGCTCTCCGCACTCCAAGAAATACGCGCGGCAGTTGCTGCTGACATCGGTGACCTACCTGCCGCTGCTTTTCACGGTGATGATGCTGGATCGAACCATTTAACTGGGAATCTTGCAATCCTCCTTTTGAGCAGGGCTGATGCCCTGCTCTTTCTCCTTTGTGCTCTACAATGATCCTGTGAGTGTTTCCACAACAATCCTTCCGCCGAGCGGCGCCGCTGCTTTCACGGGTGTGCCCGTGATCGAAGTCCAGGACCTGCGCCACACCTACGACAAGCGCGTGGCCCTCGATGGCGTTTCGTTCAGCGTGCGTCCAGCGGAGATCTTCGGACTGCTCGGTCCCAATGGCAGCGGCAAGACCACCATGTTCCGCATCCTCTCGACGCTGATGCTGCCCACTTCAGGCCATGCATTGATCCAGGGACACGATGCCTCGAAGGATCCGGCGGCGCTGCGGCGCGAGATTGGAGTGGTCTTCCAGGCGCAGAGCATCGACGTGAAGCTGACCGCGGCAGAGAACCTCACGCATATCGGACATCTCTACGGACTGAGTGGCAACGCGCTCAAGCAGCGCGTGAATGAAATGTTGTGCCGGGTGCGACTCGATGACCGCGCCAACGAGCGAGCCGAGACGTTTTCCGGCGGCATGCAGCGTCGTTTAGAACTTGCGAAAGGCCTGCTGCATCATCCGTCGGTGCTGTTGCTCGACGAGCCGACGACTGGCCTCGATCCCGGCGCGCGGCGCGATCTCTGGCAGTATCTCCAGATCTTGCGCGACGAAGAGCGCGTCACGGTGATCGTCACTACGCACTTGATGGAAGAAGCTGAGAAATGCGATCGCCTCGCGATCTTGAGTTCCGGCAAGCTGGTGGCGCTCGGTACTCCGGCGGAGTTGAAGCAAGAGATTGGCGGCGATGTAATCGTGCTCGAGACCGACGATGCCGAGTCACTGGCGCATCGCATCACGCAGAGCTTCGGCGTAGAAGCCACAGCACTCGACGGCAAAGTGCGCTTCGAGCGCGAGCAGGGACACCGCTTCGTCACCGACGTGGTCGAGGCCTTCCCCGGCGAAATTCAATCGCTCTCCGTGAGCAAGCCAACGCTCGAAGATGTGTTCATCCGTCGCACCGGGCATCGTTTCTGGACCGAAGACGAACAGGCCAAGCAAGCCGAAGCCGCTGGTCAGAAGAAAAAGAAGAAGCATTAATATGGCGACCACCACGGCAGTAGCTCCTCGAGTCCAACCGATCAACCCCGGCGCGGTGATTCCCTCGCTCTCGCTGTGGCAACGCGAGATCGTACGCTTCTACCGGCAGAAGGCGCGTGTGGTTGGCGTGATCCTGTCGCCACTGCTCTTCTGGATCGTGATCGGCTCCGGCTTTGGCAACTCCATGCGCGGCGCCAACGGCACGGGCCAGCACTACCTCGATTTCTTTTTCCCCGGCGCGCTGACGATGATCATCCTGTTCACCTCGATCTTCACCATGATGTCCGTGATCGAGGACCGCAACGAAGGCTTCCTGCTCTCGGTGCTCGTCGCGCCGGTAAGCCGCTCGGTCATCGTGATGGGCAAAGTCCTCGGCGGCACAACACTGGCAACGATCCAGGGCCTGATCTTCTTAGTATTCGCACCGCTCATCGGCGTGCACTTCACACTGAACAGCTTTCTGCTGATCGTGCTGACCGTGTTCCTGGTTTCGTTTTCCCTCACCGCGCTGGGCTTCGCCATTGCGTGGCCCATGGATTCGACCCAGGCGTTTCACGCCATCATCAACCTGTTCCTCATTCCGCTGTGGCTGCTCTCGGGATCGCTGTTCGCCGTCAAGGACGCCTCGAAGTGGCTGGGCTTATTGATGAGGATCAATCCGTTGACCTACGGCACCGAGGCGCTGCGAGCCCTGATGTACCCGCAAGTCGCATCACCGGATTTCCCCGTCGGAATGGACCTCGCGATCCTCGGCGGATTCGCTGTGATAATGTTTGGCATCGCCTTTGCTCTCGCAAATCGGCGCACTACAAAACCAGCAGCCTAAAGAATGCAGATCGACCTCAGCATCTTTCCCATTATCAATGCCACCCTCAACGGCTCCGCGGCCGTGCTCATCGGCACCGGCGTGTACTTCATCAAGACCAAGCGGCCGGCCATCCATAAGAAGTTCATGATCTCCGCCGTGGTCTGCTCCTCGTTGTTTCTCGCCTGCTACCTCACTTATCACGGGCTACTCGGCGCGCAGAGCGGCTCGGTGCGCAAACACTTCGGCGGACCGCCGATAGCGCGCGACATCTACTACACCATCCTGATCTCGCATACGATCCTGGCCATCGTGATTGTGCCACTCGTGCTCATCACCCTGACCCGCGGGCTGAAAGCACAGTATCCGAGGCACCGCGCCATCGCGCGCTGGACCTACCCGCTCTGGATGTACGTCAGCGTGACCGGCGTGGTGATCTACTTCATGCTCTACCAGTTGTATCCGTAGGTCGCAAATGAGATCCGGAAGATGGCTGCGATTTTCGTCGTTTCTGCTCGCGATTCTTCCCGTGCAGATGCTGCTCGCCCAGGTTTCGAGCCAATACAAAGGCACTCCGTATCACGACGCAAACTACCACGCCGGTGCGCAAAAGATTCCCGGCTTGGTTGTATGCGCGTACTACGACCTCGGCGGCGAAGGCGTGGCCTACCACGATAGCGACGCGAAGAATAACGGCAGCGGCGCACTCAATCCCGCCGACGGCAGTTATCTGAATGAGTTCCGCATGCACGAGGGCGTCGACACTTCGTACACAAAGTTTCACGACGACATCGACAATAGTCCATACGACCTGGTGCAGCCTGCCCAAAACCTCCTGTACGTCGGTTGGACGGAACCTGGCGAGTGGTTCAACATCACGGTCGATGTCACACAGCCAGGCGATTACACCGCCGATCTGCTCTACACTTCCAACCGCGGCGGCACCATCTCCATTGACCTGAACGGCAAGGATGCGACCGGACCCCTGACGATCCCATCAACCTTCAACAAATCGGACCCCATTGCGTGGCGTCAATGGCATCACTGGAATATTGCGGCGGACCTTCTGCATCTCCGCCTCTCGACTGGAAGGAATGTGCTCACGGTGCACATCCTGACCGAGGGCAACATGAACCTGGCTTGGTTCGATTTCAAGCCGGTCGCACGCTGAACCGCATTCCCGACTCCCACCAAAGCAGCACGCCGCGATCATTCGCGCCGGTGCCCTTCGACTGATATATTGTCCATTCAGAAAACAGGAGCAATTTCATGGCAAAGAGCGTCAACAAAGTCATTCTGATCGGCAATCTAACGCGCGACCCAGAAGTGAAGTACACGCCGCAAGGGACCGCCGTGGCCAAGATCGGCATCGCCACCAACGAGCGCTTTAAGGACAAAGAAGGCCAGTGGCAGGACCGTCCCGAGTACCACAACATCGTCGCCTGGCAGCGCCTGGCCGAGATCGCGGGCGAATACTTAAAGAAAGGCTCGAAGGTTTATATCGAGGGCCGGCTCCAGACCAGCAGCTGGGAAAAGGATGGCGTCAAGCACTACAAGACCGAGGTCGTCGCCGGTGATTTGGTCCTCCTCGGCGGACGCGGCGAAAGCAGCGGCGGCGACGAAGGTGGCAGTGGATTCAAGCGCCGCGAACCCGCCGGTGGCGGCTTCGACCAGCGCCCCGCAGCCGGCAGCCACGAATTCGATTCCGCCCCAGCCCCAGCCGCCAACCACGGCGAAATTACCGACGACGATATCCCGTTCTAGATTCACCTACTGGCGCATCGGCAAAATAAAGCGTTCGTCACAACGAATGCTTTTCACTGCGTTTCGCGATTGCGAGAATGCGGTCCCGCACGGTGTCATAGGTCGGTGCGCCATCGAAGAATTGAATAAGGGCATGGGGATGGTCGATCCTGCCATCTGATAGAGTCAGGTCCGGTGCGAAAATATCGAGGGAATATCGTCGATCGCCCTTGGCCGCCAGTTCTGGATAAGTCTCCCGGAAGTCCACCTGGTCACCATCGTCGCTTTCGAGTTCGACCCTGAAGAGCTCGGCGCCTGAAGCATCTTGAATCTCCGATAAGAGATGGGTGTGGAAAGGACCGAAAGGCCGAAGAGCGTACCAGATGGCGACGCGCCCGCCACCCGGCAGCCTTTGCTTCTCCAGCAGGAAGATGTCGAGCTTCCCGGCCGGCGATTGGGGAGCCTGATTGTGCAGCGCCGCAAGCGCATTGATCTCCGCATCGCGCTCTGCCGACTCTCCGTTTTCCGCAGCGGCTCGCGCCAAAAGCGTTCTCGCTGAGCAGTCGCTGCCCTCATGTTCTTCGATAGGTTTCAGCAGAGCTATCGCGTAGGCTCTGTCTCCCGCTTCGATCGCGGCCTCTGCCGCCCTCTCGGCCATCGCAAGATGCGCCGGAGTGTCCGACTTAAGCTGAGCAAGTAGGCTACGCAGGTCCGCGAGCGCATCAGCATAGCGGCCAGCTATGAACATATCTTGCGAACTTAGAAATGCTTTTTTCTGCGCGTCAGTCAATTGCCCCAAGGAACCCTCAGGTGGATCACAACGCGTCGTGAGTTCCTGTGCGAAGAGGCTTGACTGCGCGATTAGCAGACCTGCGATCACCGCGGCGGTACGGAGCAATCTTGCGGGAACTGACATTCGCACCACCTCGGTCGGAAGAAGTTGCTTTGCACATCGTGACTAGGCAAGCGACCTAGTTGAAGGACCTAGCCGCCGCTTGGAACTTCGGATCATTCGCGTATTTCGTGAACGAATCGTCAGTCTTCGGGTCGGGCAACGATTCCCCCGGTAGCATGTTGGCCTTATGTTCATGAGCCTTCTTCAGGTTTTCGAGCGCGCCATCCAAATCGTTCATGCCTGCATCCGCGCAGGCGAGGTTGTAATAGAACATGGGATAGCTCGGATCCTGCTGAATGCCAGCTAAAAAGACCTTCTGGGCGCGCTCATTGTCGCCGGAAATGCCGTACGACATACCTAAGTTGTCGACCAAGACTTTCCAAAGAACTGGCGCCAGCGTGTCGCCGCCATTGTGGAGATCGAGGGCGTGCTGGTAGTACTTGGCGGCATTCGCGTAATCGTGTTCCTCATAGCGCGCGCTCCCGAACTCGAGGTATTCCATGGCGCGCGGCTTATAGTCCGGCAGAATCTTTACGCGGCTAAGGAACGTCTTAAGCGGCTGGACGTCACCCATGCGCGAAAGGTGGACCTCGGCCCAGATGTCACCGCCGGCGTAGTAGGTATGAATGATCGATTGATTAACCGGCTTGCCTTGAAATTCTGGTATGCGGTATTCGACGATGGCGACATCATTGAGTTCATATTGAGTCACGCCGACCAGCTTTGCGTTGGTCTTCTTCACGAACGAATCGCGCGTTTCAGGCCACCATTTTGCGCGGCACGCGGTTGCGCCACCCGGCCCGTCGGAGAGTTGCACGAAGATGGTCACCATACCTCCATCCTTGTCGGCGGCGCCGATTTGAATGCCGGAGCCGTCTGGGCGCAGAGATACCCCGCGGACTTGGAAGTTCCCTAACCGAACTTCGAGACCGCCGACCTTATCAGGTAGAGCGTAGCGGGCGATATCTGCGGGTTGCTGGCCGAAGGCGGGCGAGAGCATCAAGGTAATTGCGAGAAGGAAGGTCCCGGTAAGAATGCGGAAGGGATTCATGGAGAGAATGTACTACTAGAGAACGCACGGTTCCCTCAAAAAATGCCCGTTATTCCCGCGAGCCGCTCTCCGCTATACTTTCTCCCATGCCCTGCGAAGAACTCGAAAAACTTCGTACCACGGTACGCGCACTCAACGCGCAGATGAAAGAGTCGCGTAAGAAAACCGGCGCCAGCTCAGGCGATCGGCGCGACGGCCCGCGGCATGTGCATGGCAGCTCGCATGAGTTCCTGAAGCGCAAGATCGCGCGCGCAGCTGCGGCCATTGAACATCACGTTGCCAAGCATCGCTGCCAGGAAGCGGAATGACGAAATCCAAGCGCGTCTCCCACCTGGCTATCATTCGCAGCTCCAGCATTCATGCGGCGGGAATCTTCGCCACGCAGCCGATCAAGAAGAACACCCGCATCCTCGAATATGACGGCCCGCGCCTCTCCAAGGATGAAGCTGACATCGTGTACGAAGGCCGCGACGACACCTATCTCTTCGGCGTTGGCGACGGAACGCAGGTCATCGATGGCCACTCCATGGCGATGTTCGTCAACCATTCCTGCGATCCGAATTGCGAGACCCAGGAGTATGACGAACGCATTTGGATACAGGCCATGCGCGACATTAAGCCCGGCGAAGAACTCACCTACGATTACTACCTCTACGACGGCGACGACGAGGCTCCATGCTACTGCGGCGCAAAAACCTGCCGCGGCACCATGTACGGTGAGAGTCCATCCAAGACAATCAAGAAGTGACGGTCGCTAGTTAAGAGGGATCGTAGTTCAGGTTTTGGCCGAGCCAGCGCTCCACCTCTGCGACGCTCATCCCTTTGCGCTGCGCGTAATCGGCAACCTGGTCGCGGCCGATCTTGCCCAGGCTGAAGTAGCGTGATTCCGGGTGAGCAAAATACAAGCCGCTCACGCTCGATCCCGGCCACATCGCGAACGACTCGGTAATCCGCATCCCGGTGTTGGCTTCGACATCCAGCAAGCGCCAGAGCGGGCCTTTCTCCGTATGATCAGGGCACGCCGGGTAACCCGCAGCCGGACGTATCCCGCGGTACTTTTCGTGAATCAGATCGTCGATGCTCAACTTCTCGTTGCAGGAGTAGCCCCATTCGCAGCGCACCTGTTGGTGCAGATATTCGGCGAACGCCTCGGCCAGCCGGTCCGCAAGGGCTTCCGCCATGATCGCGTTGTAGTCGTCGTGCTCCGCCCGGTAGCGATCGCACACATCCTTTAAACCAATCCCACTGGTGACCGCAAAAGCGCCGATGTGATCGGCCAGCCCCGAATCTACTGGGGCAATGAAGTCCCCAAGAGACCGGCACGGATCGTTCCCCTCGCGGTCCGATTGCTGCCGCAGGAAGTGGAACTTCGCGAGTGCGTCGGCTCGACCGGCATCTTTGTACAGCTCCACGTCGTCCCCTACTGCATTGGCCGGGAACAGACCGTATACGCCACGCGCGCGGATCAGGTTTTCTTCCACCATGCGATCAAGCAAAACATTGGCGTCTTTGAAGATCTGTTGCGCCTGCGCGCCTTGTTCCTTGTGCTCAAAGATCCGCGGATAAACGCCCTTCAGTCCCCAGGTGTGGAACAAAGGCGACCAGTCAATGAACTCGCGCAGCGTCGCCAGCGAGACATTTTCCAGGACGCGAACGCCTGTGAACGTGGGAGTCGGGATGTCTTCGGCACGCCATTCGATGGGCGTGCGCCGGGCGCGGGCGTCTTCCAGCGGGGTGATATGCAGGCGCGGCGCGGCGTGGGCCTTGCGCAGGGCCTCGTAGTCCGCGCGGTGCTGCACTACGAACGCCGCCTTGTTCTCTTCACTGATAAGGCTGGTTGCCACCGGAACCGCGCGGCTGGCATCGAGCACATGCACCACCGGCTCGCTGTAGAACGGCGCAATCTTCACCGCCGTATGTCTGCGGCTCGTGGTTGCGCCGCCAATCAGCAACGGCAACTTAAACCCCTGGCGCTCCATTTCGCGGGCCACGTGAATCATCTCATCGAGCGATGGGGTGATCAGGCCGCTCAGTCCGATCAGGTCCGCGTTCACCGCCTTCGCACGTTCGAGGATCTTCTCGCATGGGACCATCACGCCCATGTCGATGACCTCGTAATTGTTGCAAGCCAACACAACGCCCACGATGTTTTTCCCGATGTCGTGAACGTCTCCCTTGACCGTCGCCAGAACGATTTTTCCCTGGGCCTTTACCGCTTCGCCCCGCGAAGCCATCGCCGCTTTCTCGGCTTCCATGAAGGGGGTGAGGTAAGCCACGGCCTTCTTCATCACGCGTGCCGACTTCACGACCTGGGGCAAAAACATCTTGCCTGCCCCGAACAGGTCTCCGACCACGCTCATGCCGTCCATTAGCGGACCTTCGATCACCAGCAGCGGACGCCCCAGTTTCGCGCGCGCTTCCTCCGTGTCCGCCTCAATGTAGGTATCGATTCCCTTGACCAGGGCATGCGAAAGACGCTCTTCGACGGTGCCACTGCGCCATTCTGCTTCCTTTTTCTCCGTTGTGCCGGTGCTGATTCCCTTCAGCGTCTCGCCATACTCCACCAGGCGCTCAGTCGCGTCCGGCCGCCGGTTCAGCAGGACATCTTCAACCAATACTTTAAGTTCTGGCTCGATCTCTTCGTACACTTCGAGCATGCCCGCATTGACGATTCCCATGTCCATGCCGGCGGCGATAGCGTGGTAAAGAAACGCGGAGTGAATTGCCTCGCGCACCTTGTTGTTGCCGCGGAAGCTGAACGAAATGTTTGAAACGCCCCCGCTGATCTTCGCGTGCGGCAGGTTGGCCTTGATCCAGCGCGTGGCGCGAATGTAGTCGAGCGCGTAGTTGTTGTGCTCCTCCATGCCGGTGGCAATGGTGAGGATGTTCGGATCGAAAATGATGTCTTCGGGTCGGAACCCTACATCGACGAGGATCCGGTAGGCGCGTTCACAGATGCGAATCTTGTCTTCATAAGTCGCAGCCTGGCCCTGCTCATCGAACGCCATCACCACCGCAGCGGCGCCATACTTCAAGATGGTCGCGGCATGCTCGCGGAACTTCGCTTCGCCCTCTTTCAGCGAAATCGAGTTCACGATGCCTTTGCCCTGCATGTTTTTGAGACCGGCCTCGATCACCTCCCATTTCGAGGAGTCGATCATGAACGGCACCCGGGCAACTTCGGGCTCACTCGACAGGAACTGCAGAAAGCGCGACATCGCGGCCACGCCATCGATCATGCCCTCGTCCATGCAGATGTCGAGGACGTTCGCGCCATTTTCGACCTGCTGGCGCGCGATGTTTACCGCTTCTTCGTACTTCCCTTCCTTGATCAGCCGGGCGAACTTCGGCGAGCCGGCCACGTTCGTCCGTTCGCCGATGAGAATGTACACGCCCTGCTGCTGGGTGAAGGGATGTGCCCCCGAGAGCCGCAATGGCTTGAATTCGGCGGGGGCAGCCACGCTTTCGCTATCGAGCAAGTTCGCGATCTCCTCTCGCTCCGATAGCCGTAACATGTTCGCGATGGAGTTTTCGCGGAGGCAGACCCTCGAGCGCTTTGGCAATGGCAGCAATGTGCTCGGGCGTGTTGCCACAGCATCCGCCGGCAATATTGATCAGTCCTGCGCGTGCGAACTCGCCGAGGTAGCGCGCCATGTCGTGTGGTCCGAAATCGAAACCGGTTTCCGCCAACGGATTTGGCAACCCCGCATTGGGATAGCAGGAGATCGCCACGTCCGCCTTTTCCGATAGGTTCTCGAGGAACGGATACATCAAGTCGGGGCCAAGCGAACAGTTGAGACCGACCGAAAACGGCCGTGCATGCTGCACCGCGTTCCAGAATGCCTCGACGGTTTGCCCGGAGATCATGGTTTCCCCGCCGCGTCCCACTGCAGCCGAAATCATGATCGGCAAACTTGTGCCGTCCTGATCGAACACTTCGCGGATGGCCACCAGCGCGGCCTTCGCGTTCAGCGAATCAAAGATCGTCTCAACCAGGAGAAAGTCCACTCCGCCGGCGATGAGTGCCCTCGCCTGCTGCATGTAGGCCTGCTTCACCTGGTCGAACGTGACCACCCGGAAGCCCGGATCGTCGGCGTCCGGCGAGTTCGAGAGAGAGACGGTGAGGGGTCCGATCGCGCCCGCCACAAAGCGTTGCCGCGAGGTCTCGATCGAAAAGCGATCCGCCCACTCACGGCATTGCCGCGCGGAGGTCTCGTTGATCTCCCAGGCAAGGTCGCCGAGGAACCGATCATCTACCACCTTCTGATAAAACTCCGGGTCTTTTCGCCCGCCCTTCTCGCGCGGGTCGTCGACGAAAAACTCGCTCTGGGCAATGCTCGTCGCACCGAAGGTATTCGTCTCAAGGATGTCAGCGCCCGCCTCAAGAAAACGGCGGTGAATATCGCCGATCATCTTCGGTTGGGTCAGCGAGAACAGGTCTCCATTGTTCAGCAGGCCCTTGCTCGAGTCCGTAAACCGCTGGCCGCGGATATCCGCCTCGGTCATACCATAGGTGCGGATGGTCGTACCCATGGCGCCGTCAATAATCGCGATGCGCTCTTCGAGGATCCGTTCGAGCGGATGCTGTTCAGGTTTCGTCATGACTCTTCGGCTCCCTATGGATATTTGCTTATTCGATGCTCCAGCGAGCCTTTTGGAATTATAGCGATGCGTAGCGGCAGGTTCAGGCGCTCAGGAGATTGATCCGTGTTCCCCTCTTGTACGTGAGCTGGCACAGCAAACAAAACCGGCTGCATCGAGCAGCCGGATTCTCGTCTTAAATGGGAGTGAGACTACTTCGCGGATTCCTTCTCCAGGCGCTTCTCTTCGCGCGATTCCTGGCTGAAAACCTCATTTGCGCCCATATGCGCCGGCTTGCCCGAGAGCAACTGTTCCTTGCGATACACCAGGGTGCTGGCGTTAAACGTCGCCAACTCGAAGCCGTGGCCGTGCGTGATCGCGTCCGTGGGGCAGGCCTCTACGCAGTAGCCGCAGAAGATGCATCGGTTGTAATCAATGTTGTAAACCTTGGCGTAGCGCTCGGCACCGCTGACCCGGTTGGTCTCGGTATTCTCCGCCGCCTCGATATAAATACAGTTCGACGGGCATGCCGCGGCGCACAGGAAACACGCCACGCACTTCTCCAGGCCGTTTTCGTCACGCTGCAGCACGTGCATCCCGCGGAAGCGCTCCTGGAACACCGCACCCCGCATTACGCCTTTGCCGTCCGGATAATTCTCGACCGTGGTCGGCTTGAACATTTCGCCGAAGGTAATGCTCATCCCCTTCGCGATCGCGCCAATATTTCGCAGATAACCCATAAGAATGAGTTCAGTATAACGAATCGTCCCGGCGATAACCAACTGGTACCAGCGGCCTAAACCCAGTGACGAACCCCAACTTTTCCGGCAACCCGCATTGCCCGTTCGCCGGACCGTGCATATACTCTCCCTCGTGAGACCCCGGCGCGGACTCGAACTTTGGGCCTTGGCCGTTGTGCTTCTGGGCGTGCTCGGTACACTGCATGCGCAGGGCGCGATGGACAGCAAGGCTACGCCCGGCAGTCAGACCTACGTTGTCTCGCTTCCCTCGCGTTGTTCGCACTCTCCGAAAATTGAAGTAAGCCTGGATTCGCAGGATCCGCAAGCGCGAGCGATCCTCGCCGATACTTCGCGACCGTTGCGGTCAAGTTCGGTCGCGAAGATCGACGGGCTGACCGCAAAGCTGGTCAGTCCAGATGGCTGGGAGGTTTCGATCTCCGTCGATCCGGCAGCGTGCAAGATGTATTGCACCTACCATCGCAAGCACGAGTCGCTTCAGCCTCTAACCCGGATCGATCTCGCGCCCGCGCCGTCGGCGACCGTCCGATTGTGGGGACAATACAGCCCCGCCGCGACCATCGTCGTCGTCGACCCAACCGGCCACCGGCTGCCCGACGTTCGACGTGCTTCGTTTACGCCGCCCGAGCATTCCTGCTTGCTACGCAAGCTGGCAACGGTTGCCGCTCCGAGTGGCTACGTGGTGCACCTCTCCAAGGCGGAGTACGTTTATTCCGCGTACGTCCATCCCAATCCTCCCGTCTCTGCTGCTCTTCCTCTGCGGATCTAATCTCCACCCCTCCATCGGTTCGTAGCCGGCATTCGTGTCGGTGCGCCTGATTGCTGTCGCGCTCGTGTCAATTGCGCGGCGGCCGACCCAACCGATCAGCCAACAGTTTTGCGGAGGAGTTTATGGAACAGCAGGTCCCACAATCGCGAGTGGTATGTTTGCACGCGGCCGCTAAGCGTCTTCAAGTCCCCGAACGCACCTTGCGATACCGCGCCAGCCGAGGCCGCGTCCCCGGAGCGTTCAAGCAGGGCAAGCTCTGGAAGTTCGTCGTAACGGCGCTCGAAGGCCCGCGCCAGTGTCGCCAGGAATTCTTCATGAATGCGGTAGGCGGTGAGCGATGAAGTCCAAGAGCAGCTTTATGGCGGTGGCGCTCTGGATTCTTTCGGCAGCGGTCGTGGCGGCAGACAAGCCGCCGCGTCCGGCTGACGATGGCATTGACCACAAGGCCGGGGAGCCGCAGATCCAGCAACCGCTCGAACGCAAGAACTAGCTGCTTGCGTTCCGATCGGTGGGATTTTGCGTATATCCTGATGTGACTTTGATACGCACGATCCCACGCGTTTTGGCATTGCTGGTCGTCGGAACCACTCTGCTCGCAACGCAACAAACTCCGCCGGCATCGACCCACGTAGGCGCAACGGAGTCGTCCGCGGCCAGACCGCCGACCGATCCCGCCACGCTCCTGAAAGCGGTGGTAGCGAATCAGAAGCATTTGGAAGAGGCCCGCAAGAACTACATCTTCCATCGTCGGGACGAAGAACAGGACACCGACGAGCAAGGCAACGTTAAGAAAACCACCGTCAGCGACTACGAAGTCTTTTTCGTCGGCAGCTGGCAGATCGAACGCCTTCTGGCCAAGGACGGCAAGCCGCTGAGCGACTCCGAAACGAAGAAGCAGGATGACCAGGTCGCGAAGGAAGAGAAGAAGGCGCGCGAACGCATCCAGAAAGAGGAGTCCGGCGCTGAGCCCGACAAGGAAGAGATCACGGTCTCGAAGTTCCTCGCCGCCGATCGCTTCTACAACCTTCGCCGCGACACCCTCAACGGCCACGAGGTCTACGCCTTCGACTTCGAGCCGCGCGCCGATTACAAGCCCCACAACATGTCGGAGAAGATCCTCGAGTCTCTGGGCGGCACGCTCTGGGTCGACGAAGACGCCAAACAGCCGGTGCGCCTGGAAGCCCACCTCCTCGAAGGCATGAAGATCGCAGGCGGTCTCGTAGGCTCAGTCAAGAAGGGCGCCAACCTCGTCTTCGAAGAACAGAAAGTCAACGACGAGGTCTGGATGCCCTCCTACGGCGAAGTCCACCTCGACTACCGCATCCTGTTAAGCCGAAAAGTAGCGAACGTCATCCTGCGCTACAGCGACTACCGCAAGTTCAAAGTGGAATCGAAAATCACCGGCTACCAGGAGATGAAACCGGATCAGCCGCAGAATTGAGCCTTGGGGTTACTCCAAACTTCCCTGCTCCACCACCACGTTCTCCCGCACGATCAACCGATGTGCGCACATCTCCTTCAACTTCGGCAACACGCGTTGCACGTGCTCATCGATGTCGACGAAGATCAACACCAGCGGCAAATTTCCGCCAGCATCCACCAGCGACGCCGTCTTCACGCGGCTGCGGCCGATAAATCCCGCCACCGCGTGAAATACAGCGGCGCCGTAGACATTCTCAGCCCGCAAATAATTCAGCAGCTCAAGGTACAGCGGACGGCGCTGCCAGCGGTCGGATTCGTTGAGGTAGATCGTAACCTGGACGGCCATGGCGTTGCTCATTGTATGTCGAACTCTGGTTGGATGCGCCGAATCAATCTCGCGTCGTTCCCACTACAGCGCCCGTGCAATCGCCGCTCCCGCCAGCACTCCAGCCAGGCACAGAATGTTGTTCGCCAGCACGTTCCCCGCGAACAGCGACCAGTGCCCTTGTTCGAAGTACACCATGCTCTCGAACGCATAACTGGAAAACGTGGTGTACGCGCCGCAGAATCCGATGGCAATCAGCAACCGCCAGCGCGGATCGACGAAGGCTTTTTCCGTGGTGTAGACCAGGAAAAGCCCGAGGATGAAACTTCCGCTGATGTTGATGAACAGCGTTCCCCACGGGAAACCGGTGCCGAGCATTTTCGCCGTAAACCGGCTAAGAAAGTACCGCGCGCAGGCGCCAAAAATTCCGCCCAGGGATACCCAGAGATATTCGCGAAGTGCCACGATGGAGTCCTCCCACGTCTTGTCGGTAGGCGTTATCAGCTCGCAGCGGATTGCCACGGCGGTTAGGGGCGAACTCCATCGCCTCAGGAATTGTGCGACATCAGTTTAGCAAGGCCGTGCCGCCGCTCGTCAATCAACTTCTCTACTTCAGTCCCGCATGATCGGACGCCACCTTCGCGATCACCGACCAGTCCACGTTTTCGCCGTGGTGAGCGATCGCGGTCAGCATCTGGTCATGCAGCAAGCTCGCCATCGGCAACGGCATGTTCTTCGCTTCGCCCGCAGCGATTGTGAGTCGCATATCTTTCAATCCCAGAGGCGCTTTGAACGCCACCGGCTCGTAATCCCCATGCGCGATCTTCATCCCGTAATTCTTGTAAATCGGCGCAGCGAACAACGTGGTAGTTAAAAACTCCATGTACTGCACCGGATCGACGCCGTACTTGCGGACCAGCGCCACCGCTTCCCCCATCGCTTCCAGCGCGGAAGCGATCAGGAAGTTTCCCGTAAGCTTCACCACGTTCGCCTGCGCCGGGTCTTCGCCGAGCTCGACAACTTGCTGTCCAATCGCATCGAGCAGCGGCCGAACATTCGCGACCGTCTTCTTATCTCCGGCCACCACCACCCACAACTTCTTCGCCGCCGCCGCTTCGGGTCGCCCGAAGACCGGCGACGACACGAAGTGCTGCTGCCGCTCCCCATGCAGCTTTTTCAACTCTTCCGACATGGCCACGCTGATCGTGCTGATCGACATGTGCGTAGCGCCCTTCGGCAGCCCAGCGAGCAGCCCGTGTTCCAGCAGCTGCCGCAGCGCGTTGTCTTCCGCAACCATCGTACAAACCACTTCGTTCCGCGAAGCCTCGCCGACATCCTTGGCCAACGTGGCGCCCAATTTCACCAACGGCTCCGCCTTCGAGGCCGTCCGGTTCCACACCGTCACCTGATGCCCCGCCTTAATGAGATTCGCAGCAATGGGCTCGCCCATGTTGCCAAGTCCTAAGAATCCAATCTTCACGTTGATCTCCCCCCACAATGGATGAGTGAACACCGCATTGGGTTGAAAAAGCTTCGCATTCCCCAAACCGGCATGTCGCAGAGATATATTCCCAAATGGGAACGAATTACTGTTGCTTTTCGCCACACTGCGCAAATCCGCATCAATAAAGGCTGTTGCGCAACGCAACCGCTTAAAACAACTACAGCTTTTTGCCTCGCTCACACCGCATCACGTCCCCACGTGACCTCTATCACCGCCCCCTTTTCCGCGCAGCGTAAGACTCTCCCTGGAAGCACCTAGGTGCATGT
>Ga0206868_10060_pt1 | contig 33825 bp, 24 predicted proteins | sample Alteio_BWOrgCont_38_FD_152901 | JGI IMG/M metagenome (GOLD analysis project Ga0206868, IMG submission 152901) | Enriched cells from forest soil in Barre Woods Harvard Forest LTER site, Petersham, Massachusetts, United States -... | ecosystem: Environmental > Terrestrial > Soil > Temperate forest >... | reverse complement strand
AGAAATCGCATTACGCTACAAACGAACCTTATCGATTACAATAGCAGTGGGCTGGCTAACGTCCTGAAACCGCACTAATTGGCAGAAGTCAGGAGCCTAGGTTGCTTCGCTTTGCTCGCAATGACAGTGATAGGGTGAGCTGTTACCTCTCAAAAGCCTGGGTTGCTTCGCTTCGCTCGCAATGACAAAGATAGGGGTTAAGCTACTACATTCACCGTTTTTGAAACGTCTTTTTTGCAGATTCTGCGACAACAATAAATGAATGGGATACAACAGATTTCAGTTGAAAAAATCGCGATGAAGCGGGTGGCTTTTTTTGGCCTAGTTTCTCTAGTTTATCAACAAGCACTTCAAATTTATTGCGCGGTGAAAAAAAATTAGTATAGTTGTCGAAAACAGGTTGAAAAGTACTTTTACTGCTTCTTAATGAACTAAAAATTTGCTCTTTCTCTATACGCATACTGGCTTTTGCTTTTGTGATTGCTATTTTTATTTCATTCAGTTGCACCGCAGAAGCATGCCCTGCCCGTGATTTCGCAACAACCTCCAGTACCTTATTTAAATGCTTAGCTGTTTCAACATAGTGATTATCGCGCGCATAATCGCGCATATCGCGTAATTGCGCCGTAGATTCAATCAGTTCTGCCGCAACTTTTTTTAATTCCGCTTCCCCATACAATGCTTTTTCCTCATCTTTATCATACGGCATGGTACCACCTCAGTCTGAAGTCACAGTCCTATCAACTGAAGTATAGCAGGCATTTTTCATTTTAATTGGAGGGCGTATTGAAAAAAAAGCAATATAATTAGATCTTTTCCCACACAGGGTTATCCCAGGGGCCAGTGATAACATAGCGATAAGTGGTTACTTTAGAAACAGCGCTGCTTGCGACTTTCTCTACTAACCACGTCACAGCACCTACTATTGGCCCGCCAGCCAATGTGGCCACAATGGGAATACTGCCTGTTACATAAGGTGTGACACTTAAGATGAGATCATAATCTTTTAAAGCCAAGCCAACTCTTCCCTTCATCTCAATGCGCGCAATAGGGCCATCAAAATAAGTATCTTGCGTCACGGCATTGCCATTTTTTAAAGTAAAATAACCTTGCATCACATCAAAGCTATATCCTTTCTCAAATAGATCGGTAAAATCCAAACTTAAACGACGTGGTAATGTTTGCAAACTGACAATATTCAACATGCGGCCAAACCCTACTTTCGCATTCGTTGAACTACCCAGATTAATCACTCTGCCTTTACCCATCTTTAATCCAATATGGCCCGTCATACTGGTCAATGCCACTTTGTAAGGCACATCTGACCAAACCAAATTAAATTCTGCATGGCCATCATCTACTACAACATTAGAAGAACCCAATCCAAAATGATCGAGTAATTGAGTCGTATTTTTAGCAGTCAGCGTACCTTGCAAGTGCGTTTGATTTTTATTGTTTTGCGACGACCACTCACCTTGAGCATTCAATTTAGCAAAACCCATGGTCATTTCGAGCTGCTGTATTTGCAAACCTGTCTTGCTAGGCGCCACATCCAGCGTAATATGCCCAAGCGGTTGATCACGAAAGCGCACATCGTCACCTATAAAAGAAAACGCTGGTATTGTTTTTGGATCTAGAGAGAGCTCACGATCTGTTGGTGTCAAATAAAGATGGCTTAATTTCGCGTGAATGATTGATTGAGGGACATTAATAGGCAACCAAACTTGGCCCGATGTATCAATGCCTGCCATATGAATTTGTCCTGTTACTAACAAACCTGGCTCTGTTTGCCAATGTGCGACACCATCACTACCTAAATGCATTTCCCCACTTTTAAATTGCCAACCTTGCGTTGATGGCGCATAAGTAAGCGCTGCAGTGAGTAATGCTCCATACGTGATTTTAGTTTGAAGCGGTTGACCCTTTTTAAAATCCGCCAACAATTGAAAAGCGCGAGGCTCGTCTACTTTTTTAGAATAAGGTTCCATCAAATGAATCGTCACCCCTGTTAAATCAGAGTGAATTAACAATTGGCTTGGTTTCGGATATTGATGAGACACCATATCAAGCTCTGCCGTATAAGCCGTTTTTCCTTTAATAAACGATGGGAATGGCATCTTTAACCAGTTTTGTAATGTCGGTAACGCAAGCTCTCCTCGCAATATTGCTTTTACTACAGGCGGCATATTCGGTGCACGAACAGTATTAATCGTTAGCTGAATGGGTTCATTGAATAATTTTCCTTGCATCTGCGTTGTATCAATTGCTTGCTCTGTAAAATGTAAAATGCCTGTCATCCGATCTAAGGTTAAATTCCAATTGGGCAATTGCAATGTAGCAGATGAAATTTTAACATCCCCTTTGACCTTAGTTTTTTCGGGTGTTTTGACCGGAATAGTGAATGCTAAATCCAGGCCCATTTTGCCGGCCAATTGCATACCCTCCAAATCTTTACCAATGGTTTCACGCAAAGGACTTTCTTGAATAAAACGTAACCCTTGCGAAAGATATGCCTGATTGACAATCACCCGCAAATTCAAAATTTGAGGATGTGCGGGGCCTATATAAGGGATACTGCCATGTACTTTAGTCAACGGCACATTAAAAAGCTGCCCTGATTCCATATCCGCTATCATTGCATTTCCCGAAAAAACTAATTTGCCATACACATGATGTATGGTGGGCCAGCCTGGTGCATATTCAAATTCTAAATCTTTTACTGTTGCGCTTATTAAAAACTTCCCTGCGCCATGATCAAAAGGAAAATCACTTAATTTTCCCTGCACTATCGCTTTACCCGAATCCACTTGTCCATCTTGAAAACGATTATGAAACCAATCCACAAAAGAGGGATCAAGCATTTTAATGGGTAGGTAGTTTTCAATTTGCGCTACGCGGGGAATAGAAAATGTGCTGGCTATGTTTAAAATAGGGAATGCATTTTGCGGAAGAGCCACTGTCATGTCTGTTTTAATAGTGATATCACTGTTACTCACTTGGAAATTTTTTGTATTGATCAACCAAGTATGAGCAGGGTCTTGTTGCCATTGTATCAGTCCCGAAACAGTATCAAACTGCAAGGGTTTTTCAAAAAGAGAATGGAACGTCAGTATACTTTGCTGACCACTCAAAGTACATTGACCCTGTTTTCCATCCCAAGAAAAAACGCCGCTCATGTTTGTCATACCAGGCCACGTTTGCCAAGCATTCAGAGTCAGATTAGAAAATTCTGCAGAGTAAATGTTATTTTCTGGCTTAGACCAATCATTTGACTGCACTTTCAATGACCGCACTTCACCTGTAGGATTAATAACTAGAAAAAATTTCTGCATTTTTTCTGGCAATAAACCACTGGCTAATGCCAATGCACTAGCATCCGATAGATCCAAATAGCCTACTTGCAATGTCATTTTATTTTCGGGAAATAACAGAAGAGAAAATTGTGTTACTGGCCACACATGCTTTGGAAAATCAATTAAAATATCTTCGCCTGTGATGCTTTGACGGTCTCCATCACGTTGCCAACTCACATGCCCACTGAGATGAGGAATGACCACTTTCTTTTTAGTGAGCAATGACTGAAGTTGCATTTCATATAATTGAAATTGGTTATGTATTTTTTGTAATTGACCATGCTCCCATGTGATCCAGCATTTTCCACTGCCTATACCTTGCTTAATTTGTAAATTTTTCCAATTTCTTTCACCCATCCATTGCGACAATGAAACATCTTCTAGTTCAAGATACAGTTGCGCATGGGAAGTATTATGCATAATATCAAACGTATCACCATGCCATTGAAGATCCATCACGATTTGCGTTGGAATAGTCTGATTAAGCGTTGCTTTGCCCGTTAAGGTATGTTCGGTACGTGTATTATGAAGACTCAATGCTATTAATGTCACAGACCGTTTTAATCCTTCTTCAGGAATAAACTGGATATCAATATTGCGCAACGACAAATGAGGTTGTGAAAAAATCCATGCACTCATTGCATTGCCAGGCACGGCAGCCCCTGTCACATTATCCGTAAATACAAAATTATTTAATCCTGGAACTTGCAGTTGCCCTGATTTTTTTTGGTAGAGCGTCAAACGAACACCGTCAATCTTAATCGATTCGGGTATAGGCTTGCGTTGCAATACGCTTTGAATAATGCTTAAATTGACTTTCAGTTTTCGAATTTCTACGATCGGACGATGTGTTTTTTGATCTAATACGGCCACTTGTCCAAACGCTAATTCAGGTTCTGCTAGTCGCCAGGAAACAGTGATTTTATGGATTGTAATAGGCACTTGCAGCCAAGCACTTGCCCACTTTTCAAAATCAGCACGGCGTTCATTTAAATAAGGCGATAATAATTGGCCAATACTGACTGCCGTTGCCGCTATAATAACAAACAAAGCGATGCAATAACCCAGCCATCGCATGGCTTTCCGTAGTAACGTGATCACCCTCTATTCCTTGTCTGACAACGGTAAAATGTCGTAGTGTTCTTGTACGTAAGATGACTCTACTCTTAATTTAATAGGTTTACCAAGTGCTAATTCTATTTCTGCCAACCTGCTTGCTGCATGCGTCCGTAAATAATCCACTACAGCTAATGCTGCTACAATTAAAAACCCTGGCCAAGAGAAATGACGGGCAGTTTGCTGTAACTCACGCACAATTTCGTAGCTCATGGTTTCCAGTGATTTCACCGTACCACGATGCTGACAAACCGGACAAGTCACACAAAGTACACGCTCTACACTTTCCCTGGTGCGCTTACGGGTCATTTGCACCAATCCTAAGCGGGACAATTCGCTGATTTCTGTCCTCGCACTGTCTTTCGCCAACGCAGTCGTCAATAATTGCAACAATTCTGCCTTGTGCTGTGGTTCCACCATATCAATAAAATCAATGATAATAATCCCACCTAAATTTCGCAACCGCACCTGGTGTGCAATCACATTGACGGCTTCTGCATTCGTTTTAAAAATAGTTTCTTCTTGGCTACCGCGCCCCAAAAATGAACCTGTATTCACATCAATGGTCGTCATGGCTTCCGTTTGGTCAAAAATCAAATAGCCGCCTGATTTTAAATAAATTTTACGATGCAATGCTTTTTGTAATTGTGATTCGATGGAATAAATATCGAAAAGAGGCTGCACGCTGGGATGATACTCAATGCGATCAGCTAAATGGGGTATTGTTTGCTGGGCAAATGCGCGCATTTCAGTAACTGCGGTAGATTGGTCAACACGAATTCGAGTGATATTATCAGTAGCCATGTCACGCAATAAACGCAGTTCGATGGGAATTTCAGCGTACACCCGCTCGCCTGTTTTTGCTTGATGGCTTCGGCTAACAATATCGGCCCAGCGTTTGGGTAGTAATGTTTGTTCTGCTACGATGTCCGCAGGTGTTGCTGTCGCAGCAGCGGTACGAAAAATATAGCCTCCTGTTGCGTTTGGCACAAGGATCTGTAATAAACGGGCACGCAACGATTCATCTGTGATTTTATGTGACACTACTATCTGTGATGTATTGGGTGTAAAAACAAGATACCGTCCAGGCAAAGTAAATTGGGTCGTAGCGCGGACGCCTTTTGAACCCAGCGAATCTTTATAAATTTGCACCAGGAGATCTTGCCCTTGTTGCAACAAATCGCGAATATCTGCTTCTTTTGTTTGACATTGTATATCACTGACATGCAAAAATGCGGCTCGCTCTAATCCAATATCGATAAAAGCGGCTTGAATACCAGGTAATACACGATGTACCTTGCCTTTATAAATATGACCAGACAACCCTTGACGAGCACGGCGCTCGATATGAATTTCTTGTAACACACCATCAGCTATCAATGCCGCTCGCACTTCATCTGGCGTTATATTTAAGAAAATTTCTTCAGCCATTTAAGAGTACGTCCATCCACGTAACATACTGCATACCCAAGGCCACAATAACATACTGGTAAATGCACAAGACCAATATAGCCAACTGCTGGGTAATGCACCTAGCGATCCTTGGATGCAAAATAAAATAAATTGGTATAGTAGAACCAAAAAGAAGAGAGTCAATCCTTGTTGTAATAAGGGGAACATGCGAAATCGGCTATGCATGCGCGTTACTAAATAAATAACCATAATCAAAGCAAATGCATGTTCACCCAGCAGCGTATCGCCTAACACATCTAATAAAATGCCCATGACACAAGCCGTACCTATGTTGACACGTTCTGGCATCATCATCGCCCAATAAATCAATGTCATTAACACCCATGCAGGTCGCAACCCAATTGCCCAGTTGGGTATCGGTAATAACGTCAAGATTAACGCAATCAATAATGAGATAAAGATAATCCAGCTATTTCTATGAGTATTGGTCATCGTTTCACTCTATTTGCATTAATAGCTGGCCACACGAGTAAGACGCCGCGGCTACGATCGAGGTGCGCTGCGGGATTGACAGTGATCGTGGCAAATGGCAATCCAGGATTCAACGTCACTGACGTTACTTGGCCCACAGGGTAACCTTCTGGAAAATGCTCTCCCATACCCGATGTAATGAGTACATCACCTTTGTGTATATCGGCTGTTTGCGGCACATTGAGCAAACGCAATTGACGTGAGTACGCATCACCCACTGCAATAGCACGCACACCGTTACGTGCCACTTGTACGGAAAGCCCACTGTGCGGATCGTTGATGAGCAAGACGCGGCTCGTCAGCGGGTCAACTTGAGTGACTTGCCCCATCACGCCATTCGCATCCAATACAGGTTGTCCTACGAATACATTGTCATGACTGCCTTTGTCTAAAACAACCTGGCTAAGAAAAGGATCAGCGGAAACAGCGAGTAACTGCGCGATGAGGACTTTGCCTGAGATTTGGGTAGAAGAGCGCACCAGTGCTTTGAGTTGGTCATTTTCTAATTCGATGGCTAAGAGGCGCTGAACTTGCTCACGCAATCTCAGCTGCTCCGCTTTTAAATCTAAATTTTCTTGGACGAGCGAATCGTGGGTACTGATGGTGTCGTGTAATTTATCGACTAATTCAATGGGCCAGCTAACGGCATACTGGAGCGAAGCCAGCGGCACAGAAAGAGCAGCGCGAATCTGCGCCATTGCAGCGACGTGTTTGTCGAGCACCATGAGCGTGAAACTAAAGACAAGGAGCAATAAAACTCGGAAGCCAGATTGGGAACCTTGGGTAAAGATAGGTTTGATGGGATGCTCCTCCGTCTAGGTTTTTCAAAGTGTAATGGGTATATGAATAGCATTGCAAGTGAAACGCGTTGCGCAATTTTTATATAATAAAGGTGAAGAAATAAGTCGCTTTACAGCCCACCAAAGCTACGAGAAGAAGCACCAGCCTTCACAGATGGGCCCTCTTCGTTATTATCAAACTCTTGGAGTCGATCTTCTTCCGGTGCTGTTACTGTACTTTCCTTGATACGATCATCCAAGGCTGAATTATTGATAGCATTTTCCTTCAATGTCGTCTCAAACATGTGACGTATTGCTTCTGGTGAATAATCACTACCATACTCTTGTTCTTCCAATCCCAGATCTTCAACATACTGCTCCACTGCCTCCAGAATTAATTTTTTCCTAACCTTAAAAGAATCCTCTGTTTCCAAATCTAGCTCATTATCAAAATGAGTGGCAGCATGCGCACATAATTCCCTCATTGCATTGTCAAGTCCATCATGTTTTTTATCCTTAATACCAGCAATCAGTTTTGCCTGCAAATCGCCACTGACTTTCAATTCTACCGAACGCACATCTGGTGATACAGCGGCTGATGGGGGCAATGTTCCGCTCAACAATTGTGCCACAGTACTAAGCGTGGCGGGAGCGGGAGCTGGTTCTTGTGATGGCTCCTGTGTTTGTTGGACAGGAACAATAGTAGGTGGCTCGGAGGAAACAAGCTTAGATGGCTCTTTGGGGGAAGCCGCCTCAAACGCATCCCTTTGTACATCAAAAGTATTTCCTAGCTCAACCGCATTGTTATATTCAGCACGTGCTAATCTACGTGTAACATCAAGCGTACCGCCCACTGCAACGGCTGCCCCTACGCTCGCTCCCACGGTTGTGGCAATACCCGCCGTGGTGGCTGCCGCTGCCGTTACACCCAAGCTGATACCACCCGCCACACCTAATAGAGGTAAAGCAACGCCTGCTGTCAATACAACAGCCGCCGCTGCCAAAATGGCTATACCTAAAAAAGCACCAGCACGATAATAGGCTCGATATTTTTGATACTTAGTACCAGGCTTATTAAAATCTGCTAACTGCTTAGATTGAGCGTAAGTGTTGCCCATCTCTTTTAGTTTTGCAATCATATCTGGCTCTAGAATTTTTTCATCCTTAATCCCTGAAGAACCTGGGCTATTATCATGAGCCACTAAGAGTTGGTGACCGCTGGCATACAATTGACAAAATATTTCGACAAACCGTGCGCGATCTGGATTCCCATCAGTGAAACTGGGAACGCGATACGAATTGCCAAGTGTTTTTTGTTCAATCATATAAATGAGCATGGCATCTGCCATGATTTCTTCGACGCCTTTACGGTCTTTAGAGCTTTTGCAGTGGCCCGTAGAATGGCCCATTAACCGGGTTGCCACATCGTAAAGGGCAGCGACATAGAGATTAGGATTCTCGCCTTTTTCAGGCTTTATCTCCCCTGTTTCTAGCCCTTGTTTCAAGCTTTCTAATTCATCCACAACGGATTTTAATTGCTTGAGCTTTTCTAGCCTGCCATTTTGCTTTGGATCACCATTCTGACTTCTTACCCGGTCAGACATCTTAGTGTGAAACTTTCTGGCAAACTGGATAAAGTAAGCATCAGGTTCAACAACCTTTCGATGTCCGTTAAGAGGCACATTCAAAGAAATGAGCTCAACTGCGTCAGTTTGTTTCTTGTTGTTATCACCTAATTTAATTTCTTTCTTAACTTGGTTTAATGCGAGTTTTTTTTCCTTATCCATCCTGGTATTACTTTCTTTGCCTCCCCGTGGGTCTATCACCGTGGCTTGCATGCCCTTGCCCTGATCTGCCGGTGTTAACAAGCCTCCCGAGAAAAAAGGCAATCGTAATTCCTGGGAGGGTTTTACTCCCCACCCGTCCTCAAATGCTTTCATCGCATCATGGATATCGTGATCCCACATTTGCTGCAGATTGTCAGTCGCACTCGCTTCACGCTCTGCTTTATCCTTCATGTTAAAACTGCTGGGATTACCTTGACGGCGTGCACGTGTATGAGAAACCACTACTTCTTCTAATGTTGTTTTTTTACCCTCGGGAGAAATTGCAACACATCTGCGTTTCACTATAAGCTCATGCATCGTCGCATTCACTTCACCGGGAATTTGACGCAAAACAGTCGGATGACATTTTTTGTAGTTGCTCCAGTCACCGGTAAACCGTTTCGGAACAATTTCCGTTAGCGCTTCTTGCGCCCAAGCATCTAATTTTTTAAACCATTTAGGTGGATTTTCTCCATGAATCGTGAGTAGCATTTGTTTTTGTTGGAAGGTCAATTCAGAAATAATAGGCGTTTCGATTTGCTCTATGATTAACGTGTATTCAAGCGTATTACCTTGCGCATCAAACTTTGGTGGTTCGCCCTCATCAGCTACCACCGGTCTTTCATATTTAGTTGATCGAATAGGACGCGGCACATGCTGCCAAACATACATAGATTCCGCCAAAGCGATGGATTTTGCTTTCAAGCCTGCTTTTTCAGGTAATTCTTTTTCATAAAATTGATAAAGATCGGCGCTGAAATCGGGGTCAGTTACGCTGAGTGCTTTATATTGTTCAAGCGCTGCTTCTTTACTTTTTATCAATTGTTTTATTGCTGTTATTTTTTGGTATTTTTCTTGTTCGGTTAATTCACTATCATGCTGAATCGCGTAAATTGCACCGTTGGCAAAACTGATCATTCGAATTCTGTAAGCTTCGTAGGTGTCAAAAGGGAAATCGTTTGGGGAGTTGTCATAGCTTATACTTACCTTATTCGCATTAACATTATTAGCAGACAGGGTTGTTTTATCGTAAGCTACATTATTTGTGGGATTTTTGTTGTCTTTTTTATGTTTATGGAGGCCATAGTCGCTCGGAAGAGCAAGATAGGAAGCCATTTCAATACGTTGTAATAATGATAATGGATGCTCTTTTTCAGATTTTGCTAACAAGACATCTTCAAGAAGTGTTGAATTAGTTTTAATATTTTGGAGCACCCAACGTTTACTGTTCTTGTCAAGTTTATATGATACCTCCATCTGAGCAGGGATATAACCAATGGCTTGTCTATTCTCTTTATCTTTTAATACAAACCCATTGGTTGTGACTTTGTAGTAGACATCATCGTTTTCATCTTTAGAAAATTCAAATTTCGTTCTATCTTTATTGATTAAGGGTAACTCAGTTCTCTCTCCACTCAATGTTGTTATTTCAGTATTAGGAAGACCTAGATATTGCTCGTAGTGACACGCCAGATCCTCTAGTGTCATTCCTAGCTCATCGGATATAAACTGACGCAGCTCTAACTCATCCTTACTATCTACCATGCTAATCGACATCGGTTTATCATTAACAAGAAAAGTTCTTTTAAGATCTCTTTTGAGCTAATCTACAGCTACTTTGGTTTCTAGGGGAAGACATTTGACCCATTCCGTACGATAACGATTTACAAGTGTTTCTAATGACATATTCGTTGCATTTTGAATAACTTGAGACCATGTGGCTGGGTCATGCTTGTCTAAATCAATAGCTACAAACTTTTCATCACTAATGACACCTCGCTTAAGATCTTTTTTCAGATAATTCATCGCATCACGATAAATTTCTACAGCTTTCTCTTCTGACATTCCAAATTTTTCAAAAAATGTCGATTTGTCTTCTGAAGTGCAATTATCTAGATCAATAGAGACTTTGTCGTTACCAACATATAGCCCTTTTTTGAGATCCTCTTTCATGCAGGCTGTTACTATATCGTCTGGAACTGGTTTGAAATCCTTTTCTTCCTCTGATATCACTTTACTTCGCCAACCGATGAATCGAGGAACGCCGTATGCAAGCCTTTCCGGCATATCCCGAAGCTGTTCTGGAGTGATGGTCTTTAAATCTGGCATAAACGAAGCTCCTGCAAGAATTAGGTAGCTTGATTAAAGTATAGATGTTTTTTTAAAAACCGGCAGGGCGCAGAAAAAGTACATTGAGAGATAAGTTGTAATGTCGTTTTTTCAAATTAATCATATGGTTAAATGTGTATTCGAGCGTTGCGCAAATCAGGTTTTGCGCAACAAAGCCGTGTATTCGTCAGTTGACCTGTTGATCAATTGAAGCCAGATATTGCCCTGACGTCATCCTAGCCAGGATGCCGCCCCGCACTAGACAGAAGCAGTAACCTTATTCGGCATACTGGGTAGGATCCAGTTTTTTAGCAGCTCAGCGTGTGACTTTGTTAATCCGCTAAAAGACTGGATCCTACCCAGCAACGCCTTCAGCCGCGATTGCTTCGATCACGCACGGGGGGCGTTACTGGATGACGCGGGGGCAATATCTGGCTTCAGTTGATCAACGGGTTAGGGTCTGTTGACAATTCTACTATGCTGGTGTGTAATGCCTAGCGAATTGTCAACAGACCCCAACCAAATACATACTGAAACTTATTCTTTCGAAAGAAAATCCATCCCAGAAGTATCCACCATTTCCAATGCCTTGCCACCACCCCGTGCTACGCAAGTCAATGGCTCATCAGCAATGATCACGGGTAATCCTGTCTCTTCCATAAATAAACGGTCAATGTTACGCAACAACGCACCGCCGCCTGTCAAGATCATACCGCGTTCAGCGATGTCAGAGGCTAATTCAGGTGGTGCTTGTTCTAATGCAGCGCGTACGGCGCCTAAAATACCAGACAGAGGTTCTTGTAATGCTTCCAAAATTTCATTGCTGGTAAGCGTAAAGCTGCGTGGAATGCCTTCGGCCAGGTTACGCCCACGCACTTCCATTTCCAACACTTGGTTAGCAGGATAAGCAGACCCAATGTCATGTTTGATTTTTTCTGCAGTGGATTCACCGATCAAAATACCGTAGTTACGGCGCACGTAACTGACAATCGCTTCATCAAATCGGTCACCGCCAATGCGTACAGAAGCAGAATACACGATACCACTTAATGAAATAATAGCCACTTCAGTGGTACCACCACCAATATCCACCACCATTGAACCACGTGGCTCATCCACTGGCATCCCCGCTCCCATCGCTGCTGCCATGGGCTCCTCCAACAAAAACACTTCTCTAGCACCAGCGCTAATAGCAGATTCACGAATTGCTCGACGTTCCACTTGGGTAGAACCACACGGTACGCAGACCAACACTCGTGGGCTGGGCCGTAAGAAGCGGTTTTCATGTACTTTGTGTATAAAATGTTGCAACATTTTTTCGGTGACATAAAAATCAGCAATGACACCGTCTTTCATAGGACGAATAGCGGTAATATTACCCGGGGTACGACCCAGCATGAGCTTGGCTTCGCTACCCACCGCCGCGACATGCTTCGGCCCATGTGCACTCGGATTTTGGCGAATTGCCACCACAGAAGGTTCGTTGAGCACAATGCCTTTGCCTCGCACATAAATCAATGTGTTAGCAGTACCTAAGTCTATTGATAAATCGTTAGAAAAATATCCACGCAATCTCTTTAACATCACTGGTGCAGCCCTCTGGTTCTCAATACGGATGATGGATTCTAATAGATATAAAATAAAGTAGCTAGCATAACCAAACCTATCCGCATTATAATCCCTTCCTTCACGATTTCAGGAGCTACACCTATGTCTCTCACCGTAGACGATGTCAAAAAAATTGCGCATTTGGCACGATTGAACTTGGCAGAGGAAGAGAGCACCCTTTACACGACACAACTTTCCTCTATTCTTCACTTTGTTGAACAAATGAATCAGGCAGATACAACCCAGACTGAGCCATTAGCCAATCCATTGGATCTTAACCAACGCCTGCGTCCTGATAGGGTGACTGAGCATAATCAACGTGCTGCATTTCAAGCGATCGCACCGCAAGTGGAAGCGGGTCTGTATTTAGTGCCCCAAGTGATTGAAGGTGAATAAGATGTTAAATAAAAGTATTGCTGCACTCGGCCATGATTTACACACTAAAAAAATATCGAGCACGGAATTAACGCAATTTTTTCTCTCACGCATCAAACAATTCGATGGCGAATTAAATAGTTTTATTACCGTGACAGAAGAACAAGCATTGCAAGCCGCAAAAGCGGCAGATGCACAACTGGCTCAAGGTAAAGCGGGTGCATTGACGGGCATTCCTATCGCACAAAAAGATATTTTTTGCACGCAAGGTGTAAAAACAAGCTGCGGCTCTAAAATGTTAGATAATTTTATTTCACCTTACGATGCCACTGTCATTAAACGCTTTAACGCAGCGGGCATGGTCATGCTAGGTAAAACAAATATGGATGAATTTGCCATGGGTTCTTCCAATGAAAACAGTTATTACGGCCCCGTGAAAAATCCATGGAATGTAGCGTATGTCCCCGGGGGCTCCTCGGGCGGCTCTGCTGCTGCAGTAGCCGCTTATCTAACACCCGCCGCTACGGGCACCGATACAGGTGGTTCTATTCGCCAGCCTGCCGCGCTATGTGGTATTTCGGGCATTAAACCCACTTATGGCCGAGTATCGCGCTATGGCATGATTGCTTTTGCTTCAAGTTTGGATCAAGGCGGGCTTTTTGCAAAAACAGCAGAAGACTTAGCATTACTTTTGAATACCATGGCAGGCTTTGATGAAAATGATTCAACCAGCGCTGCTGAACCAGTGCCTGATTACACCGCTAGCTTGAATGATTCCTTACAAGGTTTGCGCATTGGAATACCCAAAGAATTTTTTAGTCCTGCATTGGACAAAGACATTGGCAGCGCCATAGAGGCTGCTCTAAAAGAATATGAAAAGCTGGGTGCAACGCTTCATGAAATCCATTTGCCAACGACAGCGCTATCTATTCCAGCTTATTATGTCATTGCACCGGCAGAATGTTCTTCTAATTTGGCACGCTTTGATGGAGTACGTTATGGTCATCGTTGTAAAGATCCCAACGATTTAGAGGATCTTTATAAACGCTCTCGCAGTGAAGGTTTTGGTAAAGAAGTCACACGTCGTATCATGATTGGTACTTACGCTTTATCGACAGGCTATTATGATGCGTATTATCTTAAAGCACAAAAAATCCGCCGCCTTGTGCGACAAGATTTTGAAGCTGCTTTCAAAGAAGTGGATGTGATTGTAGGCCCAACAACGCCGACACCTGCCTTTAAGTTAGGTGAAAAAATCAGTGATCCATTAAGCATGTATTTATCCGATATTTATACCATCGCTGTGAATTTGGCAGGTCTTCCTGGCATGTCTATTCCCGCTGGGTTCACACAAGGGTTGCCCATCGGCATGCAATTGATCGGCCATTCTTTTTCCGAAGCACGCTTATTGAATGTGGCGCATCGTTATCAAAAAGCCACTGATTGGCATATCAAAACACCGGAGGGCTTTTAAAATGGAATGGGAAGTCGTCATTGGTTTAGAAGTACATGCGCAACTCGCAACGCAAAGTAAAATTTTTTCTGGCGCGGCCACTGCATTTGGCGCCGAACCCAATACACAAGCATGTGCCATTGATTTAGGATTCCCCGGCGTATTGCCTGTGCTTAATAAAGAGGTAGTGAATATGGCTATTAAGCTTGGGTTAGGTATTCACGCTGATATTGCTCGGCAATCTGTGTTTGCGCGTAAAAATTATTTTTATCCTGATTTACCTAAAGGGTATCAAATCAGTCAATATGAATTACCCATTGTCAGCAAAGGCTATTTGGATATCTTATTGGATGATGGCACTACTAAGCGCATCCATATTACACGTGCCCATTTAGAAGAAGATGCAGGCAAGTCTTTGCATGAAGATTTTCATGGCATGTCGGGTATTGATTTAAATCGCGCTGGCACACCTTTACTGGAAATTGTATCGGAACCCGATATGCGTTCCGCTAAAGAAGCTGTAGCTTATTTGAAAACGTTGCATTCACTCGTGCGATATTTAGGTATTTGCGACGGGAATATGCAAGAAGGTTCTTTTCGTTGCGATGCCAACGTGTCTATACGACGCAAAGGTGATCCTCTTGGTACACGCACTGAATTAAAGAATATTAATTCCTTTCGTTTTGTGGAACGTGCTATTCAGTACGAAGTGGAACGGCAGATTGCCTTGGTTGAGGGAGGTGGGAAGGTACGACAAGAGACACGCCTATTTGACCCTCAAAAAAATGAAACGCGTCCTATGCGTAGCAAAGAAGAAGCTAACGATTACCGTTATTTTCCAGATCCTGATTTGTTGCCATTGGCAGTCACTACAGAACAAATCGAGCAAATTCGTCACGCTCTTCCGGAATTGCCACAACAAAAACATCAACGTTTTATGGAGCAATATGGCTTGAGTGCTTATGATGCAACCGTATTGGTTAGTTCACGCGCGATGGCTGATTATTTTGAGGAAGCTGTTATTGCTTCAGGCAATCAAGCTAAGCTAACGGCTAATTGGGTAGCAGGGGAATTATCGGCAGCGCTCAATAAATCGGATATCGAGATCACAGCAAGTCCAGTGACCGCAGCTAATTTAGGTAAATTAGTATTGCGCATTGCAGATAACACTATTTCTGGCAAGATCGCTAAAACTATTTTTGAAAGTCTCTGGAATAAAGAAGGTGATGTAGATCACATCATTGAAAAACAAGGCTTGAAACAAGTGACTGATAGCGCCGCTATCGAAGATTTAATCGAGAAAATCCTCGCTGCGAATCCACAACAAGTGGCTGATTACCGCTCGGGGAAAGATAAATTATTTGGATTTTTTGTGGGGCAAGCGATGAAAGAATCAGGAGGAAAGCTGAACCCGCAACAATTAAACGCTATATTAAAAGAAAAATTATCCTAGAAATTGAGTAACAGCTCACCCTATCGCAGTCGCAATGACAAGGATAGGGGTTGAGCTATTACACAGCGATAGGGTGAGCTGTTACGACTGCCTTTACTTAAGTAAGGCAGTGCCATTGATCATAGAAATCAAAATTGTTTAAACCAGACCACGCAACGAAATCATCATTGCATACCCCGCCCCCCCAAACATCACAATCGGCAACAGCGCCGCGACCAGCGGAGGAAAATGGCAAACAATACTTAACTGTCCCAACAATCCCGTCAAAATATAAAAACCAAACCCCACTATTATCGCAAATAAAATTTGTCTACCTATACTCACCGAACGCGGTGCCGCAAATACAAATGGCACAGCCAATAAAATCATTACTAAAATCGCCAACGGCTGAAATACACGCTGCCAAAAGGCCAATCTAAATTCACTCGCCTCTAAATGATTTTTTTCTAAAGTACGCGAATAAACAATCAACTCAGGCAAAGACATCGAATCGGGTTCAACAATGCCTACATTTAATAAATTCGGTGTTAACCTTAAATTCCATGTGCCCGTCGCTATTCTGTCACTCTTCGTTCCTCCCGCAGTAAAGAGAGTTTTTGCCAAATCATTCAATATCCATTGACCATTCACTAAATCAAGTGATTTCACATAATACGACGCTAGCAAGTGATGCCCTTCATCAAATTCATACCGCGTCACCCCTTCTAAACGCGAGTGCCCTACCATACGATCGATATGCAAAAAATTATTCCCTTCATGAATCCAAGTACCATAACGTGTCTTCACCGCTTGGCCATTACTCAATGCGGTGGATTTATGTTTCTCCGCCAATTTTTCTGCATGTGGCCCCACCCATTCGCCCAAAATCATCATGAAAAAAATCATTATCAACGCTACGCTAATGACACCCCCTATTATTTTCCACACAGAAGTACCTGCAATACGCATGACCATTAGCTCATGACTGGCCGACAATAGCCCTAATCCCAGCACCCCACCCACTAGCACCAACAAAGGAAAAAGCTGGTACACTGTATGCGGTAATTGTAATAAAACATACACTATAGCGTGACTAAACCCATATTCACCGACACCGATATCATGCAGCTCTCTCAGTAAGCCAACAATAAAACTCAACGCCAACACCACTACAAATACAATGGCTGTCGACATCAAAACCCCTTGTGCAATATAACGTTGAATTATTTTCACTGATTTTTTCTCACAAAAGAGCATTGCCATATAAATGCCATGGCAATCAATAAAACCAAAATACCATGCACCCACCAAAGCCCTATGCCAACAGACACTGTTTTTTGTTCCACCCAATCTCGTGCCACAAAAAGCATTTCGACGTAAACCACATAAATCAAAATAGCTGGAAACAAAGAAATATAACGACTTTGACGTGGTCGCACATGACTTAATGGAATCGCTAGCAATGCCAATAACAACACAGACAAAGGCATTGAAATACGCCATTGTAATTCTGCCGCATTTCGGACATCTCGAAAATAATGCTGCCATAAAATATGCGTGGGAATCATTTCTTGTGCTTGATGCTGCATTTCCATGGTTTGATCAGGGATTCTCACCGCATATTTTTTAAATTGAATAATTTTATACGCATTTTGGCCCGGTGTCCCTTCATAACGATAGCCATCTTCAGCAACCACGAAAGAGTCTTTAGATACAGGATCGGTGACTTGATATCCTTTTGCTGCCGACAATACTGTCCATGCATTCCCCGTTTCATCAGATGCTGCATTTTTTTGTTCTGCCACAAAAAGATTGCGGGCTTGATGGTGGTTACGGGTAATGCCTTCAACATAAAATATGCGGTTTTCATCGCCGCTGGATTGAAATCGTCCTGGCTCTAAATTATCAAGTACATTGCCAGACGTGAGACCTTGCGAAATTAGTTTGTCTTTTTGTGCCGCTATTAAGGGATTAATCCAAAGGGTAAGAACTAGAACAATGGCCGTCACAACACACGCCAATGAGATCGTTATTTGCACTAGCTTGAGCATCCCTAAGCCCGAAGCCTGCATAGCACGCAACTCATTGTCTGCGTAAAGCCTGCCATACGTCGACACTATTCCCAGATAGAGACCAAGAGGCAATAGCAGTGCCAATAAAAATGACACCTCAAACCCCATAATGTGTAACACAGCACTCGCCGCGATTTTGCCTGATGCGGCGTAACCTAAAAAACGCACCAGTTGGTTACTTAAAAAAACGAGCAATAGGACAAGGGTGACTGCTAGCAAAGCATGAGAGACTTCTTTAATGAGATAACGAGCAATAATCATTTAGCACTTCTGTCTCAAACAATGTAAAATCCTTCGATTATACTAAATGATGCACTTAGGAGCTAACATGAAATTCAACCTGGATTCAATGGACATCACCAATCAAAAGACAGACTGTGTCATCGTCGGCGTATTTGAGCAAGCAGAATTGACCCCCTCAGCGACGCAGGTTGATAAAGTCAGTAAAAATTATTTAGCAAAGCTATTAAAACAAGGTGATTTTCAAGGTAAAACAGGACAAACTCTCTTTTTACATCAAGTCCCTCACATGGCAGCGCCCCGCGTCCTCTTGGTCGGTTGTGGCAAAAAAAATACCCTCAAAGCCAGCGAATATCGCCAAATGGTAATGAGCAGCATCAAGGCACTGAATACGATCAAAATCAAGCATGCCACCTCTTGCTTAACAGAACTGGAGGTTGAACATCACGATTTGCCCTGGAAAATTAAGCAAACCGCCTTCATCACGGCAGAAACACTCTATTGTTTCGACCAATTTAAAAGCAAAAAAGAACCGAAACCGACTGTACAAGAAATCACTCTGCACATCCCTCATAATCAACAAAATAAAGCCTGTGAAATCGCTTTAAAACAAGCCCTATGCATTAATGATGGCGTCGAGTTCACTAAGAATTTAGCCAACTTACCTAGCAATATTTGCACCCCCACCTACCTTGCTGCACAAGCCAAAAAATTGGGCCAACAATACAACCGCTTGAGTGTTCGCGTATTAGAAGAAAGCGCCATGGCAAAATTAGGTATGGGGGCTTTACTGGCTGTCTCTAAGGGCAGCGCCCAGCCGGCTAAACTGATTTGCCTGGAATACAAGGGGAGCACAAAAAAGCAGGCGCCTATTGTGTTAGTAGGAAAAGGTATTACCTTTGACACAGGCGGTATTTCATTGAAACCCGCCGATGCCATGGTTGGCATGAAATACGATATGTGTGGCGCTGCCACAGTCTTGGGTACCATTAAAGCCGCAGCAGAATTAGAATTGCCCCTACATTTAGTGGGCATTATTGCCGCCGTGGAAAACATGCCTGGCGGTAATGCGACTAAGCCTGAAGACATTGTGACCACTCTTTCAGGACAAACCGTTGAAATTCTGAATACAGATGCAGAAGGACGCTTGATCCTGTGCGATGCATTAACTTATAGCGAGCGCTATCACCCTGCTGTCGTCATTGATATTGCTACCTTGACTGGCGCTGTCGTGATTGCTTTAGGCCAACACGCCACGGGATTATTGAGTAATCATGAGCCACTAGCGAAGGATATAATAGAAGCCGGTATTGAAAGCCATGACCGTGCGTGGCAATTACCTTTGTGGGATGAATATCAAGAACAATTAAAAAGTCCTTTTGCAGATATCTCGAATGTCGGCGGCAGACAAGCGGGCACTATCACGGCCGGTTGCTTTTTATCGCGCTTTACAAAGAAATTCCACTGGGCACATCTCGACGTAGCCGGCACCGCTGCCATGATGATGGGCGGCGCTGAACGACGTTACGCCACGGGAAGACCGGTACCTTTGTTAATGCAATATTTAATCAATAGAGAAGCCTCTCGAAATGCCAAAGATTGATTTCTATCTCATCCCGGAGCCCAGTGAAACAAAACGCTTGGTTTTTGCTTGTCGTTTGATTGAAAAAGCATACAAGCAACAACACCGCATTTATATCAATGCGGAAAACCAAGCAACGGCGCATCAATTAGATGAATTACTGTGGACTTACCGCGAAGATAGTTTTCTGCCACACAATTTGCATGGTGAAGGGCCAGAGCCTGCGCCACCCATTCAGATTGGCTATGATGTGGTACCTGAGAAACAGAGAGATATCTTAATCAATTTAAGCACGACAGTCCCTGAATTTTATATACGATTTGCGCGCGTCTTGGAATTAATTTCTAACGACGCGGAAGCCCAAGCAACCGGTCGTGAGCGCTATAAATTTTATCGTGCTCAACGTCATGAAATCACTACCCATAAATTAGAAACACAGACAGAAGTATAATACAATGGATAAAATTTATAACCCACACTCAATTGAACAACCCTGGTATCACACTTGGGAAAAAAATAATTATTTTGCACCGCAAGGTGAAGGCGAACCGTATTGCATCATGTTACCGCCACCCAACGTCACCGGCAGCTTACACATGGGACATGGTTTTTGCTTCAGTATTATTGACATATTGATTCGTTATCACCGCATGCAAGGACGACGCACACTTTGGCAAGGCGGTACTGACCATGCAGGAATTGCAACTCAAATGGTGGTTGAACGGCAACTCATGCTGGAAGGTAAATCACGGCATGATTTAGGGCGCGATGCCTTTGTTGAAAAAATTTGGAGTTGGAAAGAAGAATCCGGTGGAAATATTACGCGACAATTACGACGTTTAGGTGCATCCATTGATTGGTCGCGTGAATGTTTCACGATGGATGATCATCTCTCTAACGCAGTCAGTGAAGTATTTATTCGTTTATATGAAGAAAATTTGATTTACCGCGGTACGCGCTTAGTTAACTGGGATCCTAAATTATTGACAGCCATTTCCGACTTGGAAGTGGTCTATCATGAAGAAGAAGGTAAATTATGGCATATTCGATATCCCTTGGTGGATTCGGATGACTTTATTACTGTCGCCACCACACGCCCTGAAACGCTTTTAGGTGACCTAGCAGTCGCTGTGCACCCTGAAGATGAACGTTATACCCGTTTCATTGGCAAACAAGTGCAACTACCATTAACAGGTCGCACGATCCCTATTATTGCCGATGATTTTGTAGATAAAGAATTTGGGAGTGCCTGCGTCAAAGTCACGCCTGCGCATGATTTTAATGATTATGCAATTGGTCAACGCCATCATTTAAAACCCCTCAATATTTTTACGCCCGATGCACATTTGAATGCAAGCGCTCCCAATGCTTATCAAGGCATGGAACGTTTTGCAGCGCGCGAACAAATTATTCATGATTTGGATGTGTTGGGTTTAATAGAAAAAACAGATAAACATATTTTAAAAGTACCGCGCGGCGATCGCTCAGGCGTGATTATTGAGCCTTATCTCACGCAGCAATGGTTTATGAAAATGGAATCTTTAGCAGCCCCTGCCATTACTGCCGTTGAAAATGCTTCAATGAAATTTGTGCCTGAAGGTTGGAGCAAAACCTATTTTCAATGGCTGCATAATATTGAAGATTGGTGTATCAGCCGACAACTCTGGTGGGGGCATCGTATTCCCGCGTGGTATGATGAAAATGGTCAAGTGTATGTGGGTCGTGACGAATTAGATACGCGGTTACGTAATCAAATTCCTTCTGATGTCTTATTACAACAAGATCACGATGTACTAGATACTTGGTTTTCTGCGGCGTTATGGCCTTTTTCAACGTTAGGCTGGCCTGAACAATCAGCAGACCTCAACGCCTTTTATCCAACGAGTGTGTTAGTCACGGGTTTTGATATTATCTTTTTTTGGGTCGCACGCATGGTCATGTTAGGACTTAAATTAACTGAGAAAGTGCCTTTCAGAGAAGTCTTTATTACCGGCTTGATCCGTGATTCAGAAGGCCACAAAATGTCTAAGTCCAAAGGCAACGTATTAGACCCCTTGGATTTAATTGATGGTATTGAGTTAGATAGCTTAGTACGTAAACGCATCCATGGCTTGATGCAGCCTGCGATGGCACAAAAAATAGAAAAAAGTACACGCCAACAATTTCCAGAAGGGATTGCTGCTTATGGCACTGATGCATTACGTTTTACTTTTTGCGCCCTTGCATCGTATGGCAGAGAAGTTCGTTTTGATTTAGGGCGCTTGGAGGGGTATCGCAATTTTTGTAACAAAATCTGGAATGCGGCGCGTTATGTGTTAATGAATACGGAAGATAAAGAAATATCGGGCACTAGAGCATTATCATTACCCGATCAATGGATATTATCACGACTACAAGATACTATTCAGGCAGCACATGATGCACTCGCACAGTATCGTTTTGATTTATTAGCGCATACGTTATATGAATTCACATGGAATGAATTTTGTGATTGGTACTTGGAATTGTCCAAACCAATATTAACATCGGCTACGAGCTCAGAAGAACAATTGCGCGGCACGCGTCATACGCTGATTTTTGTGTTAGAGCAAGTGTTACGCTTACTACACCCTATTATGCCTTTTATTACAGAAGAAATTTGGCAACGCGTAGCGCCTTTAGCAAGCATTCAAGGCGAGACTATCGTGCTACAACCTTATCCAAAATTGGATGCGGCTTTAAAAAATACTGTTATTGATAATGAATTGGAATGGGTCAAAAAATTCATTATCGCTATCCGCACGCTGCGTAGTGAAATGAATATTGCGCCCGGCAAACTTTTGCCTGTTTTCTTATGCAAAGGTGTTGCAATTGATAAAGAGCGCTACAGTAATAATGCTAATTTAATTTTAAAACTGGCGAAACTGGAAAGTTGTACATGGCTATCCGAAAATGAATCCCACCCTGAATCTGCTACTGCACTAGCAGGTGAATTAGAAATTCTCATTCCAATGGCCGGGTTGATTAATAAAGATGAAGAATCCACGCGATTAACCAAAGAAATTCTAAAATTACAAAAAGAAATGAAACGCGCTGAAGATAAATTACAAAATCCACATTTTGCGGATAAGGCACCACCTGAGGTCGTAGAAAAAGAACGCGAAAAATTAGCGGAAATGACTGTGACTTTGCGAAAACTAGAAGAGCAACACAACCGTATTAAAAATTTATGATGTAGTTTCACCCTATCATATCTCCAAATATTGATGTCGATTCTCATTTTTTTGTGTAAACATATGGGTATTTGTGCCTATGAATAAATCTGTTAGCTGTTTATGATTTAATAATACGCGTATTTGATGGATGAATATAAAAGCTTTTATGGCACTGAAATAAAATGGCATGAAATACAGAATACAGTGATCACATTTATTAAGAACGAATTATTATGAGACTAATAGAAGCTGAAAAAAAATTATTGCGCTTAAAACAACCCATACTGCAAACAAGTGATGTGGCCGCTTATTTTAAAATTAATAGTGCACACGCTAGCAAAATATTAGGACGTTTAGTTCAAGCAGGTAAATTTGTGAGTTTGATGCGAGGGAAATGGATTACTTCATCTCAAATCGATCCTCTTATTTTACCAGAGTATCTAACATCTCCTTTTCCTGCGTACGTTTCTTTACAAACAGCACTTTATTACCACGGAATGATTTCTCAAATTCCCAATACTATTTATGCTATAAGCCTCGCACGAACCCGTCAATACGTCACTTCGTTAGCAACTATTTCTATCCATCATGTACATGCTGATTTCTTTTTTGGTTTTGAAACACAAGGCCACATTAAAATAGCAACTGCAGAAAAAGCGTTGATTGACGTATTATATCTAACAGCAGCTAAATCAAATTTATTTAAAGCGCTACCAGAGTTGGAATTTCCCTCTGATTTTGATTATAAAAAAGCAGAAAAAATCATAAAAAAAATACCATCTAATATACTAAGAAAATTGGCTAGTAATAGATTGGATGCGCTTACTAAGTAATCTGGGAATTTTTCACAACCAAATCAATTTCTTTCAAACAAACTAACAAATCTTCTAACTTCCCTAACGGCCACATATTCGGTCCATCAGAAGGGGCATGATTAGGATCAGGATGAGTTTCCATAAAAATACCGGCAACCCCGGCTGCCACTGCAGCGCGTGCTAATACAGGAACAAATTCACGTTGTCCTCCAGTGGCATTGCCTAATCCGCCGGGTAGTTGTACTGAATGAGTTGCATCAAAAACAACAGGACAACCTGTATTGCGCATAATCGCTAGCGAACGCATATCAGACACGAGGTTATTATAACCAAAACTCACACCACGCTCACAAACCATGATGTGATGATTTCCCACCGCAAATGCTTTTTCCACTACGTTTTTCATATCCCAGGGCGAAAGAAATTGGCCCTTTTTAATGTTTACAGGCAACCCTTGCTTTGCGACACGCTGAATAAAATTCGTTTGCCTACATAAAAACGCGGGGGTTTGTAACACATCGACTACAGCAGCCACTTCTTCAATGGGAATATCTTCATGCACATCGGTTAACACAGGCACGTGAATAGTTTTTTTCACAAGCTCCAAAATACGTAACCCTTCTTCCATCCCAGGGCCACGATAACTGGTACCTGATGTACGATTTGCTTTATCAAAAGATGATTTATAAATGAAAGGAATATGTAACCGCTGTGTTAATTCTTTTAATGTACCTGCTGTATCAAGCGCAAATTGCTCGCTCTCAATCACACAAGGTCCTGCGATTAAAAAAAACGGTTGGTCAAGGCCAACTTTAAATCCGCATACCTGCATTATTTTTCTCCTGCTTAGCAGCGCGAATAAAACCATTAAATAGCGGATGCCCATCGCGCGGCGTCGACGTAAATTCAGGATGAAATTGACAACCAACAAACCAGGGATGATCAGCCAATTCAATCATTTCCACTAAATTATCTTGTGAGCGACCCGAAATCGTCATGCCAGCTGCCTCAATGGGTGCCAATAACAGATTATTCACTTCATAACGATGTCTATGTCGTTCTACAATTTCACGCTTGCCATAGAGTTTCTCTACGAGAGAACCAGAAGCTAATTGACAAAGCTGGCCGCCTAATCGCATGGTGCCACCTTTATCAGAATGCTCATTACGTATTTCGATTTCACCTGCCGCATTTGTCCATTCAGAAACTAACGCAATGACAGGGTATGGCGTCAAAGGATCGAATTCAGTGCTATTGGCTTGCTCCATCCCTGCTTTATCACGTGCGAATTCTATGATAGCAATTTGCATCCCTAAACAAATGCCCAAATACGGTATTTTGCGCTCGCGTGCATAACGTGCCGCCATGATTTTACCTTCCACCCCCCGTTTACCAAATCCACCGGGCACAATAATGCCATCCATACCTTGCAATGCATCAGCGCCTTTACGCTCAATTTCTTCCGAATCAATATAGTGAATCGCAATACGAGTGCGCGTTTGAATACCCGCATGCAGCAATGCTTCTGACAGTGATTTATAAGATTCTGTTAAATCCACATATTTACCGACCATCCCAATTTTTACTTCTGCATCGGGATGACGATAAGCCTCCACTACTCTATCCCACTCAGTTAAATTAGCCGGTTTGGTTTGAATACCCAAAATGTCGATGACAATGTCATCTAATCCTCGCGCATGCAATTCATGTGGGATTTGATAAATAAAGTCTACATCTTGCAAGGGAACAACAGCACGTTGTTCCACATTGGTAAATAATGCAATCTTTGAACGCGCATGATCCGAAATTGGCCGATCAGAGCGACACAGTAAAATATCGGGTTGGATACCAATAGAACGTAATTCTTTCACAGAATGCTGGGTAGGTTTGGTTTTTAATTTCACCTGCAGTGGGAATGTAAGGCACTAAAGTTAAATGGATAAATAAAGCATGTTGGCGACCTAACTCTACCCGCATTTGACGAATGGCTTCTAAAAAAGGCAACGATTCAATATCACCGACAGTGCCACCAATTTCAATCAACGCGACGTCGACATCCCCCGCACCTGCAATAATACAACGCTTGATTTCATCTGTAATATGGGGAATCACTTGGACTGTTCCGCCCAAATAATCACCACGGCGCTCGTTACGAATGACATTGGCATAGACACGACCACTCGTAAAATTATTTCTTTTACTCATGGTGATGCGCACAAAACGCTCATAATGCCCTAAATCTAGGTCAGTTTCTGCCCCATCTTCAGTAACAAAAACCTCTCCATGCTGCAACGGATTCATAGTGCCTGGATCCACATTGATGTAAGGATCCAGTTTGAGCAAGTTTACCTTCAGCCCGCGCGCCTCTAGGATCGCACCCAGTGAGGCAGATGCAATGCCTTTGCCCAACGATGAAACTACTCCACCTGTAATAAAGATATATCGCGTCATAAACCCGCTCCACCTAATGACAGCGACTGTAACAAAATCAAAATCTGGCTGCAATCAAAACCATTGACTCAAACTCCTTCTCCCTTTACGCTTAACCCTTGTCATAAAATTTGGAGAAACAGTATGTTGCTTAAAATTTTTGTAGCGTTGATTGTCATTGCCGGCATAGCAGTAGGTGTAGCCGCTCTGGTCTTACCACGCGATCAAATTGTACATTTAATTGTTTTCCGTGACTTCTTTGATATATCGTTACCCATCTTGGCATTCGGCGCATTGGTTAAATACTTATGTTCCTGTGGTCGATGCGCTAGCTGCAAATGCACTACTAGCAAATAACGCGCAATTCACTCATTTTTCGTGCCCGAGCCCGCGTGCGTGCCCGGGCCCGTCTTTTCTTCTCAGAGCCTGTTGATTGACAACCGCAACCCCGGCGCTGCCGCGTAACGCCCATCCAGAAAAAAACCCACCACCGCAACCAACGTCTCACACACATACAACAAAGGTAATCGGTCACGCTCCCAGGGTGGCACATTCCACTCCTGCAACAAATGCTTTAACGATTGATGACAACGACGCTCGGCAAAATAACACTTTTCTCCACCCTGACGAAAACGCACCGTGACTTGCTTCGTATCCATACGCAAGCCAGCATGATCAGTTAAGGATGCACGTAATTCTCCAACAGAAGGAATCACTAAAGGTTGAGACAAATCCCAAGAAAATACTTGAGTAGCATCATGGTGAGCTAAACAGGGCATCGCATAAAGCACATCACGATAACGACGTAATTCAACGCTACCCAACTGAATATAAGGTGATTTATCCTGCTTGGCTTGCAAAAAATCATGCTGGATTTGACGTAACTTCACGGCCGATGGAATCTCAAACCCCGATTCAGTCAACCAAGCACGCAACACTTGCCGTTGACGAAGCGCATCTAATGAACGTAATTTGTTAATCGCCAATGCGTTTTTTGCATAGCGACAAGCAATCATATCCTGACGCGCTAGATCTTCCACTAATGCCTGGGTTTCTGCACAATTCTTTGCGACACGTGCCAAGGTATTAGTAACGGTGGGCCAACGTTGCTGTAACACCGGTAAAATAGCATGTCGCAAAAAATTACGACTATATTTTTTATTTTCATTCGACTCATCGTCTATCCATGTTAAACCATGCTCTTCTGCATACTGCTTCAATTCGGCACGCGGTATAGAAAGCAATGGTCTTCCATGAAACCCCGCTGCAAACGCTTTCAATACAGGCATGGCAGCCAACCCTTTAGGGCCTGCACCACGTAGCAATTGCAACAATACTGTTTCCGCTTGATCATCTTGCTGATGCGCTGTTAACAATATATTTTGTGATGCTAACAATGCTGCAAAAATAGCATAACGACGCTCGCGCGCTATTTCTTCTGGACTATCACCGCTCAGCGCTTTCGCATCAATCGATTTTTGAACCAATTCGATTTGTAAATCAGTACAGATTTTTTCGCAATGCATGGCCCAATCAGACGCATGGGCACTCAGACCATGATGCACATGAATCGCCTTTATTTGAAGAGGGTATTGTTTACGAAGCTCGGCACAAAGATGTAGTAACACATGCGAATCGAGACCACCGCTATAACCTATCCAATAGGTTTTATCCAAGCCTTGCGCAAGACAAAATGTCTTAACACAGTTAAACAACAAGGCCATAAGACATTAAGCGCTGATAACGCATTTCAATCAATGTAGCTGTTGGAAGGCCCTGTAATTCCATCAATTTTTCTGCTAAAACAAGTTTTAATTTCAACGCCATATCATCATAATCACGGTGTGCACTGCCCAGTGGTTCTGGAACAATTTGGTCAATCAACCTAAGCTCTAAATTTTGTTCAGCAGAAACACCCATGGCTTCTGCCGCTTGCGGCGCTTTATCTGCACTTTTCCATAAAATCGACGCACACCCTTCAGGTGAAATCACGGAGTAAATAGAATACTGCAGCATTAACACACGATCACCGACACCAATGGCTAACGCACCACCAGAACCACCCTCACCGATGACAGTACAAATAATCGGTGTTTTTAAACGCGACATGACAAATAAATTACGTGCTATGGCTTCGCTTTGATTACTTTGCTCCGCTTTAATGCCCGGGTAAGCACCTGGGGTATCAATAAAAGTAAAAATAGGTAACTTAAATTTCTCTGCCATTTGCATCAGGCGCAGCGCTTTACGGTAATCTTCTGGATTGGGCATACCAAAATTGCGCTCGATTTTTTCTTGCGTTTTACGGCCTTTCTCGTGTCCTAATACCATCACCGGTTGACCATTAAATCGGGCTGTGCCCGCTATAATAGCCGACCCTTTAGAAACGGAACGATCGCCGTGTAACTCATCAAATTCGGTGAATAGCCGGGTAATATAATCAACCGCATGAGGCCGCTGCGGGTGGCGCGCTAATTGGGTAATTTGCCAAGGACTTAGATGTGAGAAAATATCTTTGGTCAATTGTCGGCTTTTGACCTCTAGGCGAGCAATTTCATCACTGAGGTTAATAGCGCTGTCTTTATCCACCATGCGCAATTCTTGAATTTTCGCTTCAAGTTCAGCGATAGGCTGTTCAAAATCCAAAAAATTTAAATTCATTACATTGTTACTCGGAATAATAAATGCAAATGGGGTATATGATATCTGAACTACAGCTACCTCGCACCTTTAAATATCGGAGAAATGGCGCTAGAATGCGTTAACCTACACTAAGGTACCCTCATGGAACCCCGTTTTATTCATTTACGCCTGCATACTGAGTATTCTTTGATCGATGGCCTCGTCCAAATTGACCGTTTGATTGATAAAGCACAGCAATATCGCATGCCAGCCGTTGCTGTCACTGACCAAAGCAATTTATTCAGTGTGGTAAAATTTTACCAAGCAGCAATGAGTGTAAAAATCAAACCCATCCTAGGTGCTGATATTTGGTTAGAAAATAACAAAACTCCCAAAGATCCTTATCGCCTGACATTGTTTTGCCAAAATGATCGCGGGTACAAAAATTTATTAGAATTGATTTCTCGCAGTTTTGTAGCAGGACAGGCTCATGGCAAAGCCATTATTCAACGCGCATGGTTAACAGAATTTGCCGATGGTTTAATTGTATTATCCGGCGCAGAAGAAGGCGATTTAGGTCAAGCACTCTTGGCGCATGACACGATACAAGTACAACAATTACTTGATTTTTGGTTACAGTACTTTCCCAATCGATATTACATAGAATTACGGCGCACCGGCGGTACCCAGCAAGAAAATTATATCGATGCCGCATTGACTATCGCAGAAACACATACCCTCCCTGTTCTTGCAACAAATGATGTACGTTTTATAGAACGCGATGAATTTGAAGCACATGAAGCGCGTGTCTGTATTCACGAAGGTTTTGTTTTAGCGGATGCACGCCGACCGCGACGCTATACTGAACAACAATATTTCCGCAGCGAACAAGAAATGCTTGAGTTGTTTGCGGATATTCCAGAAGCACTCGCTAATACAGTAGAATTTATCAAACGTTGCAATGTAACACTGACACTAGGAAAGAGTTTTTTACCTCGTTTTCCCGTGCCCCCAGGATTTACGATTGATTCCTATCTTTGTCATGCAGCACAAATAGGATTAAATGATCGTTTAAAAATTTCTTTTGATATAAATGCAACCACTTTTAGCGAGCAGCGCCACCCTTATGATGTGCGCCTGCAAACCGAGCTGGATGTCATTAATAAAATGGGCTTTGCAGGCTACTTTTTAATCGTCGCTGATTTTACGCGTTGGGCACGCGAAAATGGAGTACCTGTTGGGCCTGGTCGTGGCTCAGGCCCCGGCTCTCTGGTTGCCTATGCTTTAAAAATCACAGATCTTGATCCACTACAACATGAACTATTGTTTGAGCGTTTCCTAAATCCAGATCGTGTATCGATGCCTGACTTTGATATTGATTTTTGTATGGAAGGGCGCGATCGCGTCATTGAATATGTGATGCAAACACATGGCCGAGACGCAGTGGCGCAAATTATTACTTACGGCACCATGACAGCAAAAGCAGTTATTCGTGATGTGGGACGTGTACTAGGCATGAGTTATGGTCACGTCGATAAAATTGCAAAATTGATTCCTTTTGAAATCGGTATGACGCTTGAAAAAGCATTAGAACAAGAAGATTTACTGCGCGAACGTTACGAACAAGAAGAAGAGGTTCGTACTTTAATTGATTTAGCGCGTAAATTAGAAGGTATTACACGTAATGCAGGTAAACATGCAGGTGGCGTGGTCATTGCGCCTTCAAAGTTAACAGAATTTACCGCACTCTATTGTGAAGAAGGTCAGACCAATCACTTGGTAACACAATTTGACAAAGATGACGTGGAAGCCGTTGGCCTCGTTAAATTTGATTTTTTAGGTTTACGTACACTCACCATTATTGATTGGGCAATCCAAGAAATTAATACCAAACAAATAGCAGCCATTGATATCCAACTCATTCCATTAAATGACCCAGACACTTTTACGCTATTAAAAGCTTGTAAAACCACAGCCGTATTCCAGCTTGAATCACGTGGCATGAAAGATTTAGTCAAGCGTTTACAGCCCGATTGTTTTGAAGATATTGTAGCGTTAGTGGCATTGTTTCGTCCTGGGCCACTCCAGTCCGGCATGGTGGATGATTTTATTAATCGTAAGCACGGCCGATCCAACGTGCTTTATCCTCATCCACAATTAGAATCTATTCTACGCCCAACTTACGGTGTCATTTTATACCAAGAACAAGTGATGCAAATTGCGCAAGTACTCGCTGGTTATTCATTAGGCTCCGCCGATTTACTACGTCGCGCGATGGGCAAGAAAAAACCGGAAGAAATGGCGATGCATCGTGAAACTTTCTGCAAAGGTGCTGTGGAGCGCGGTGTAAATTTTGAAACAGCCACTTCTATTTTTGATTTAATGGAAAAATTTGCGGGTTATGGATTTAATAAATCGCATTCCGCTTCTTATGCTTTAATCGCTTATCAAACCGCATGGCTCAAAACGCATTATCCGGCAGAATATATGGCAGCGGTATTATCAGCAGACATGGATCATACAGAAAAAGTGGTGCATTTTGTAGAAGAATGTCAAGCATTGAATTTACATGTGAGCCCGCCCAATATTAATCGCAGCATTTATCGATTCAAAGCGATTGACGCTAAAAATTTAGTCTATGGATTAGGCGCGATTAAAGGTGCAGGCGAAGCAGCCATTGAAGCCATTGTCACTGCACGCGCACAAGGTGATTTTAAAGATTTATTTGATTTTTGCAGACGTGTTGATTTACGTAAAATGAATAGGCGCGTCTTGGATGCCTTGATTAAAGCAGGTGCCTTTGATTTAATCGCGCCTCATCGCGCTAGCACAATGGCTAGCCTAGATCGTGCCTTACAATATGCTGAGCAAACTTCGCGAGACAGCGCCATAGGGCAACATGATTTACTAGGGGACATAGAGGCAGAAACGAATGTGATGGACTATATGGTAGTACCTGAATGGAGCGATCAAGAGCGTTTATTTGGAGAAAAAGAAACACTTGGATTGTATCTCACAGGACATCCTATTCATCGTTATTTATCTGAATTAAAGAATATAACCGAGGGACGCATTGCTGACTTAAGGCCCAGCTCAAAAACAATTGTCGCAGCAGGAATGATTGTTAATCTACGCACTATTCAAACAAAGCGCGGTGATCGTATGGCCGTGGTGACATTAGATGATGCAACAACGTCCATTGATATGTTGTGTTTTGCTGAAAATTATCAAAAATACCGCGAATTATTAGGTAAAGATAAGCTAATTGTCGTGGAAGGAGAAATCAGCACAGATGATTTCAGTGGAGGGTACCGTTTGCTCAGCCGTGAGATTTTCTCAATGGACGCTGCACGTGAACGTTATGCCAAATATTTAAAAATCCGCCTTTCTCCTTCTTTTGATGTGGCACAACTTGCTCCTTTGTTAGAAAAATATCGTGGAGGACGTTGTCGTGTCATGGTGGATTATTGGCGAGCAGATGCAAAAGCCAGCCTGAATTTGGGTGAAACTTGGCGAGTGAGATTGACAGATTGCTTGTTAGATAAGTTAAGAGAAACATTTTCGACAGAAAATGTGGAGATGGTGTATTAACCGATGGCCTCTAAATGCTCCACAATTAATTGTACTTTACATTTGTTCCGAAATTCATTCACATCCATCCGGTAAACAACACGCACATGCTGACATCGATGGTTAGGCCATTGACTAATATCGGCGTTAAATGCGATGGCATCGAGCATTTTATCTTCTTTCGCTAACGTCATTTTCAAATGCTTACCGGCCAATAATCGCTGTTCCATTATCTCAAATACACCATCAAATAAAGGCTCTGGAAATGCCTGTCCCCATGGCCCCGCTTCACGTAACAATTCAGCCAACTCTAATGTTAATTCATGCGGCTGCAATTCACCGTCGCTCAGCAATATGTGCTGTAAATCTTCTTCTTTTATTTGACTCGATATAACCTGATCAAACACTTGCGCAAACTCATTAAACGCTGCACGCGGCAACGTTAAACCGGCAGCCATTGCATGCCCACCAAATTTCCCGATCAACCCAGGATGCTGAGTGGCTACGTGCGCTAATACATCACGAATATGCACACCTGGAATTGAACGCGCAGAACCTTTTAATTCCGTTTCATTCGCCAATGCAAATACAATCACAGGACGGCGCAAGCGATCTTTGATGCGAGAAGCCAAGATGCCAATAACGCCTTGGTGCCATTCAGAATTAAATAAACAAATGCCATTGGGTAATTGCTTTTGATCAAGCTGGATTTTCTTTAAAAAATGCAGTGCTTGCTCTTGCATATCTTGCTCAATCACACGACGTTCATCATTTAATTGATCTAGTACTTTTACCATTTCACGTGCGCGCAATAAGTCATCGCAAAGCAAACTCTCGATGCCAAGCGACATATCATCCAAACGTCCAGCTGCATTTAACCGTGGCGCAACAACAAACCCTAAATCAGCTGCCACCACACGTCGAGGATTTCTATTCGCCAACTCTAATAATGCACTGATGCCTGGCACACAATGCCCCGCACGAATACGCCGCAACCCCTGATGCACAAAGATACGATTATTATGATCCAGCGCAACCACATCAGCCACTGTGCCTAATGCAACCAAATCCAATAAATGCGCCATATTGGGTTCGGAGATATTTTTTTCGGCAAACCATTGATGATCCGTTAAATAACGCCTCAAAGCGAGCATGACATAAAAAATAACGCCTACACCGGCGATACTTTTACTAAGAAATGGATCATTGGGTTGGTTAGGATTGACAATCGCATCTGCGGGAGGCAATGTGTCCGCAGCCAAATGATGGTCAGTAATAATGACTTGCATCCCTAACTCTTTGGCA
>Ga0206868_10059_pt1 | contig 33870 bp, 31 predicted proteins | sample Alteio_BWOrgCont_38_FD_152901 | JGI IMG/M metagenome (GOLD analysis project Ga0206868, IMG submission 152901) | Enriched cells from forest soil in Barre Woods Harvard Forest LTER site, Petersham, Massachusetts, United States -... | ecosystem: Environmental > Terrestrial > Soil > Temperate forest >... | reverse complement strand
GCGACCATAATTCCTCCATGAACAAGGTCAGCGCCATCATCGCGGGACGCAGGAAGGTCTCGAGCAAAATGACGGCGGCGATAATAGCGCTGCCGATCGCCTCGATATGCGTGAATTTTTTGGTCAGATAGAGGCTCATAAAACCCCAGGACGCAAGGTTCACGACCGGCCAATACATCATCTCGACGATGCGTGGCCACGATCCCATATGTAAGTAAATATGCCGTAACGCCAGCGCCGCAAAGCGGCGCAGCAGCAGAATAGCAGGAGCCTGACACTCAGGCTGCAGAGGTGCGATTGCGGGCGATGTCAAGAAAGACCTCTTCAAGATTAAGGCGGCTGTAGGTAGCAAGCAGTTGGGATGGCGAGCCTTGTGCGACGATGCGGCCTTGCTTCATCATGATCACATCGTCGCACATGCGTTCGACTTCGGTCATGTTGTGCGAGGCCATGAAGATCGTGGCGCCGGTGGTTTGGCGATATTCCATCAACAGCCCGCGCACCCAATCAGCGATGTCGGGATCGAGCGAGGCGGTTGGCTCATCCAGCAACAGCAAACGCGGTTTGTTGATCAGCGATTTGGCAAGCGAAGCGCGGGTTTTTTGCCCCGCCGACAGCGAACCATGGTGCCGGTCAAGCAAATGCGCGATCTGCAACTGCTCCGCCAGTTCGGCGATGCGGGTTTTCATCTGCGCGACGCCATAGAGATGGCCATAGACGATCAGGTTCTGCCGAACTGTGAGGCGGTTGGGCAGATCGACATAGGGCGACGAAAAATTCATATCGCGCGCGATGGCGGCGCGTTCGCGCAACAGATCGTGCCCGAAAATCGAAATACCACCGGACGTCGGTGCGAGGAGGCCGAGCAGCATCGACATCGTCGTGGTTTTGCCCGCTCCGTTGCCGCCGAGCAGGGCCGTGATGCTCCCCGCCTCAATCGCAAGATCGAGATTTTCGACGGCGACAGTGCCGTCGAATATTTTGCGCAACCGGGAGGTTTGGATGGCGAGGGCCAAGGGGTTCATTTCCTGTCATGCGTTGGATGAGCGCCTTCGATTTTATCTTTGACAATAAAATAATCTTCCAGCTGACGGCGTAACTCGCCTTTTTTAGCGCGTGGCAAAAAGCTGAGAATCATTTCGGTTTTGGCAATAACCTTGCCGTCGCGAATTTCGATAAGGGAAAGATTTTTAAGTTTATTGAGATCGCGCGTCAGCGTTTTGTTTGTTTTGCGGGCGTAAAGACGGGCAATCTCGGGACTTAAATCCGGAATTTCGCTGCGAGCATGGGTGTCGATATTTTGACTGAGGGCGAGAATAAGTTGTATCTGTCTGAGGGTCGAAGGGTTTTTCTTGGATCCCAAAATCCCCTCCACATAATTGCGCCACGCCAAATGCCATTGCTGAAACTTGACGAACAAAAGCTGTTCCCGCAGCTGATCTACGAAACCTTCAACGGCATACTCAAGGAAGGGCAGGAGGTTGCCGCCGTTTTTCGAAGATTCTTCCAGATGTCTATAATAAGCTGTACGGGTTTTGTTATAGTGGTTGCTGAGAAGATGCGCTGCGGGTGACGGCACGCCCCCTTCGATCAAGAATCGAAATTCCAGCATGCGCGATGTGCGGCCGTTGCCGTCACCGAAAGGATGGATCCATGCGACGTAGACATGGGCGACCACGGCCTTGATAATTGCACGGATCAGGGGTTCATCGTTGATCGCGCTAAACGCTTCGCCGTTCAGCCATACGCAGAGATCATCGATAAGTCCTGCCACTTCTTCCCATGTTGGTCCGATATAGGTTGATACTTCAATTTCACATTCGCGATAATGACCCGGCGTGACGTAGTCGGCAACTTCGAGTCCATTGAGAATAATCTGGTTGGTGCGCCGGATGTCTTCAGAAGTGATGTGCCGGTCTCCATCCTTTTCAATCTCGCTCATGATTATGTTGGAAGCTGTAAGAATATTTTTGATTTCTTTTGCCAGATACTGCTGGGACTTTGGCAGTTTGCTTTCTCCCTTGACGATCTTAAGGGCTTCCTTCTCGGAAAGCGTGTTCCCTTCTATGGCTGTCGTTGCCAGGGCACCCCGCGCCAGATAAATGGAGTGAAGCTTTTTGGCAATCTGTGGTTCGAGCGGCACGCCCGCCAAATGCTGGCATTTCGATTTCGCTTCGCCGAGGCCAAGCCATAGGCGCGGCGAAGCTTTGGCAAGCTCGAGCCTGAAACTTATCCACGGATGCGTCGCTTCATGTTTCATCACAAGCACTCTTTTTTTTGTCCTATTTTATGTCAACACAACCTACTGATAAACATGACATATATAGATTATATTATATATTATGTCCATTAAAATTTCCTTACCTTTGTCTCGCTCTCTGTCCATGCAACAGAACGCCGCCGCGGTGGAAACTTTGTGTTGTGCTTGACGCACCCCCTGTTGGCCAAGCATTGTAGAGCGATGCAAGCTCTCAAACTCTCTCCCGCCACCCTGAACCGCGATTTTCTTGACCTTGATAAGGTCGAGCCGTCGGAGGTTAAAGCCATTCTGGCGCTCGCGCATAATCTCAAGAAGAAGCCGCTCGCCTTCCGCCCAATGGAGGGCAAAACGCTCGCGCTGATTTTCGAAAAGCCCTCGACCCGCACGCGTGTGTCGTTCGAAGTCGGAATGCGGCAATTGGGCGGGCAGGTGACGACCTTGTCCGGCGCGGAAATCCAATTGGGGCGCGGCGAGACAATTGCGGACACAGGACGCGTGTTGTCGCGTTACACCGATATCATCATGTTGCGCACGTTCGAGGAGCATAAGCTTTATGAACTTGCCGAAGGCGCCTCGGTGCCGGTTATCAACGGCCTCACCAACCAGACGCATCCGTGTCAGGTGATGGCCGATCTGATGGCGGCGGAGGAACGGCTTGGTTCTTTGAAAGGCAAAACGGCGGTCTGGCTTGGCGACGGCGGCGACAATGTTTTGATCAGCTGGATTCACGCCGCGCCGATTTTCGATTTGACCATCCGCGTCGTCTGTCCGCCCGAATTCGTGCCCGCGCCGGAGATTCTTATCGCTGCGCAGAAAAAAGGCGCCAAGGTGAGTGTCAGTGCCGATATCGAAGCGGTTCAGGGCGCCGATATCGTCCTCACCGACTGCTGGGTCTCCATGCATAACAGCGACGCCGCCGCGCGGCATGAACGGCTTTCGCCCTATCAGGTGAATGCCGCTTTGATGAAACGCGCCGCACCGAACGCCATTTTCATGCATTGCTTGCCTGCGCACCGCAATGAGGAAGTCACCGACGAAGTGATCGACGGCCCGCAATCGGTCGTGTGGGATGAGGCCGAAAACCGCCTGCACGCGCAGAAGGCGATCATTTGCTGGTGCATGGGCGTCAGTCCGTAGTAGGTTCCCTGTCATGCAACAACCTGTCCGTTCCTCCTCATCTTCCCCTCTGCGCCTGACATTGCCCGATGGCAATGTGAAGGAATTTCCGGCGCCCGTGACCGGCCTCGAATTGGCGCAATCCATCGGCGCGGGCTTGGCGAAAGCAGCGCTGGCCGTCATCGTCGATGGCGAGCAACGCGATTTGATGCGCCTGATCGACAAGGACGCCAAGATTCAAATCATCACGCGCAAATCGCCGGAGGCTTTGGAGCTGATCCGCCACGACACCGCGCATGTGCTGGCCGAAGCGGTGCAGGAACTTTTCCCCGGCACGCAGGTGACCATCGGCCCCAATATCGAAAACGGATTTTACTACGACTTCGCGCGCGCCGAGCCTTTTAGCACCGACGATTTCCCGAAAATCGAAGCAAAGATGCGCGAGATTATCGCGCGCGACACGCCGCTGGTGCGCGAGGAGTGGAAACGCGATGAAGCGATTAAATTCTTCGAAGCCAAAGGCGAAAAATACAAAGCCGAACTGATCCGCGACCTTCCTCCCGATCAGGTCATCACGGTTTACAGCCAGGGCACGTGGAAAGATTTGTGCCGTGGTCCGCATATGCCGTCGACCGGCAAAGTCGGCACGGCGTTCAAGTTGCTGAAACTCGCAGGCGCTTATTGGCGCGGTGACAGCAAGAACGCGATGCTGCAACGTATCTATGGCACCGCATGGCGCGACGAAGCGGAATTGAACGCGCATCTGACGATGCTTGAGGAAGCGGAGAAACGCGATCACCGTAAGATCGGCAAAGATCTCGACCTGTTCCATTTTCAGGACGAAGCGGCGGGCAGCGTTTTCTGGCATCCGAAAGGCTGGACGCTTTATCGCGCGATTGAAAACTATATCCGCCGGCGCCTGACCAAGGCCGGTTATGTCGAAGTGCATACGCCGCAGCTTTACGATAGCTCGATCTTCAAGGCATCCGGCCATTGGGATATGTATGGCGATAATATGTTCAAAGTTGCGGTGAAGCACAGCGATGCGCAAGACGCTCCGCCGCAGATGCTTGGCCTGAAACCGATGAATTGCCCCGGCCATGTGCAGGTGTTCAAACAGGGCATCACGAGTTACCGCGAATTACCGATCCGCATGGCGGAGTTCGGCAATTGTCATAGGAACGAAGCGCATGGTGCGATGCACGGCCTTATCCGTGTCCGGCAATTCGTGCAGGACGATGCGCATATTTTTTGCACCGAGGATCAGATCCAAAGCGAGAGCCAATCCTTCTGCGAATTGCTGCAATCGGTTTACAAAGATCTCGGCTTCGAAGTCGCACGCGTTCGTTTGGCCGACCGTCCCGAAAAACGCATTGGCACGGATGCTGCGTGGGATAAGGCGGAAGGTGCGCTGCACGCCGCGCTCAAGGCCGCGAAGCTTGATTATGACCTCAACAAAGGCGACGGCGCATTCTACGGCCCGAAGATTGAGTTTTATCTGAAGGACGCCATCGGGCGCGAATGGCAATGCGGCACCTTGCAGGTCGACCCGAATATGCCGGAACGGCTTGACGCGGTGTATGTTGGCGAGGACGGGCAGAAGCATCGCCCCATCATGCTGCACCGCGCGATTTTGGGATCGCTGCATCGTTTCATCGGCATCGTCATCGAACATTACATGGGCAAGTTTCCACTGTGGCTGTCACCGGTGCAGGCGGTCGTGTGCACGATCACAAATGACGCCGATGCTTATGCCGATGAAGTGCATACGGCTTTGTTCAAGGCAGGCCTGCGCGCGCAGATTGATACGCGCCCTGAGAAGATCAACGCGAAAATCCGCGACCATAGTTTGCAGAAAGTTCCGCTCATCCTCGTCGTCGGCAAGAAGGAAAGCGAAGGCCATACCGTTGCGCTGCGTCGCCTCGGCGGCGAAGCGCAGGAAGTCCTGCCGCTCGACGAGGCCGTGAAGCGATTGGCGGCGGAAGCTTTGCCGCCGGATTTGGCGAGCAAATAGAGCAAGGGAACTGCCCCATGTTTCATCGACACTCCAGGGGAAACAGTTGCGGCATGAACGCACGAGTTCCTCTCCCGCTTGCGGGAGGAGCTGGGGGAGGGCAAGTAAATCAGCAGCACCATCCTATCGGCTCCATCATTCTCTCAGTCCGGGCTGGCATGACCAGCCCGGAAGGAAACCTCATTCGCTGCCTTCGCAGTGGGCCCGCAAGCGGGAGGGGGACTCAAGCATCTCTGCGGCAACGTCTGGTCTTCTTGATCTCAATTTGCTTTTTTCTTTCTTTTACCTCGGTTGTTCAAGCTGCGCCTCCCTCCGGCTCCTTCTTCCCCATCCTTCCTTTCGACGCCGCACCCGACGCGAAGCCGTCGTTGCTGCCGATTGCCAGTAATCATCCGCTCGATGCCGATCACACCGGCCTGACCCGCGCCATTATCGTCATCCATGATTTTTCACGCGACGCGGGCAGGGCGCTCGCCACTATGACGGCGCTGGCAGGGGACGAAAACAGCGCGACCATGATTATGGCGCCGCAGTTCCTGCTCGACTCCGACATTACCCGCTTTGCCGATAATCTGCCGGACAAAGGCCGGGATTTTGCGCGCTGGTCGATCGGCGGTTGGGGATCGGGCGCGGACTCGCTGCCCGCGCCGCCGCAGAAAAGCATCAGTTCCTTCACCGCACTCGATCTGATGCTGTTGTATCTCGCGGATCATGCGTCCTTTCCGGATATGAAGGAGATTACGGTTATCGGCCACGGCGAAGGCGGCGATTTCGTGCAGCGCTACACCGCGACGGGACAAGCGCCGGATTTATTGGCGCAGCAAAAACTGCCGGTGCATTTCGTCGTCGCCGATGCTTCATCCTATCTTTATCTCAATACCATTCGCCCGCGCGAAAAACGGCAGGGGTTTAGCCCACCCGACGAGGCCGCGTGCAAAGATTACAATATCTGGCCTTATGGCCTCGATGGGTTAAACGCTTATGCAAAACGCGCAGGAATGAACGCGATCAAGACGCGTTTCGCGATGCGGCAGGTCGCCTATCTGGTCGGTGCGGATGCTGGCAAAAACGATCCCGCGCCTGACACCGGTTGCGCCGCTTTATTTCAGGGCGTCGATCGCCCGACACGCGCGGTAAATTACGTCACCTATACCGGCCTGTTGTTCGGCGAAGCTGCGGCCAAGCGGCAAGACCTGACGGTCGTTCCCGGCGTCGGCTATGACGCCGACGCGCTTTACAGTTCGACATGCGGGATGACGCTGTTGTTCGGGGACGGGGACTGCACGCCGCCGACGCTGAAATCGACTGAAAATCCTTGATTTTGGTCTGATTATTCGTTACATTGAGCATATGAAAACGCGGCTCACTCTCTCTTTTACCTATCGTACCTGGTTCCGGTAACACCGGACATACGCGCTCTTTCTTTCATCCAACATTCAAATCACGTATAACCACCGGATCATCCGGCGAGAAAGCTATGATTATGACCGCACAAAACTGGACCCCCGACAGCTGGCGCGGCAAAGCTGCGAAGCAGATGCCCGTCTATGCCGATCAGGCGAAGCTTAAGGCCGCCGAAGCGCGGCTTGCCAAACTGCCACCCCTGGTTTTTGCGGGCGAGGCACGGCGCCTCACGAAAAAACTCGGTAAGGTTGCGGAGGGCGAGGCTTTCCTGTTCCAAGGCGGCGATTGCGCCGAAAGCTTCGCTGAATTTAGTGCCAACAATATCCGCGATACCTTCCGCATGATTTTGCAGATGGCCGTTGTCCTGACCTTCGGCGGCGGTATCCCCGTCGTCAAGGTCGGCCGCATGGCCGGGCAATTCGCGAAGCCGCGTTCCGATGATATCGAGACGCGCGGCGATGTGAAATTGCCAAGCTACCGCGGCGATATCATCAATGGCATCGACTTCACCTCGGCGGCGCGCGAACCCGATCCCGAACGCATGGTGCAGGTCTACAATCAGGCGGCATCGACTTTGAACCTGTTGCGCGCTTTCGCGCAGGGCGGTTATGCCGATCTGAATGAGGTGCACCGCTGGAACCTTGATTTCGTCGCCAACAGTTTGCAGGGCGAACGTTATGAGGAGCTTGCGGGGCATATCGGCGAAACCTTGCGTTTCATGGCGGCGTGCAACATCAACAGCGAAACCTCGCCGCAAATCCGCGAGACGGATTTCTTCACCTCGCACGAAGCGTTGCTGTTGCCCTATGAACAGGCGCTTACGCGCGTCGATAGCACGAGCGGCGACTGGTATGATGTCTCGGCACATATGCTGTGGATCGGCGAACGCACGCGCCAGCCGGACGGGGCGCATGTCGAATTCCTGCGCGGCGTCAAAAATCCGATTGGATTGAAATGCGGCCCGTCGATGAAGCCGGAGGATATCTTGCGCCTGATCGACCTTTTGAATCCTGCGAACGAACCCGGACGCCTGACTCTGATTGCGCGTATGGGCAGCGACAAGGTCGCGGCGGGATTACCGCCTTTGGTACGCGCGGTAAAGGCGGCGGGGCGTTCCGTCGTCTGGTGCTCCGATCCGATGCATGGCAACACGCATATGTCGTCGACAGGGTACAAGACCCGCAGCTTTGACCGCATCATGCAGGAAGTCCGCGATTTCTTCGCCGTGTGCCGCGCCGAAGGCGTGCATCCCGGCGGCATTCATCTGGAGATGACGGGGCAAGAGGTAACAGAATGTACCGGCGGCACCTCGGCCGTTACCGAAACCGACCTTGCTGAACGCTATGAAACGCACTGCGACCCGCGCCTCAACGCGACGCAGGCGCTGGAACTTGCTTTCCTGATGGCGGATAATTTGAAGAAGGAGCGGCGTGGCAGCGAGGAGGTTGCTTAAACCATCAGACATGGCGCTGGATAAGCCTGGATCATCTTGTCATGTGTCATAATGATCAAGTCGCCAAGCATCGCTTGCGCCACGATCATCCGGTCAAATGGATCGGGATGCAGATTGGGCAATGCTCCTGCCGCCAGCGCATGATGTGCATTGATGGGCAGAATTTCCATTCGTGATTGTTCAAGGATCACCAGCACATCGTCAGGAGCGGTTAGTTTGCCTGCGTTCTTTTTAATTGCGATCTCCCACAGACTCGCGACGCTGACGGTGATATCGTTGCGTTCATAATTTATTGTATGACGAGCTGCGGACGATAAAGGTGAATGATCGTCAAGCCACCATAGCAGCACATGCGTGTCGAGGAGATATTTCACACACCATCTCTCGGAAAAATTTCGCTGGCATCGAATAACTTTTGAATGTCCGTGTCGGCTTTGTCATAGTCGGGCGCATACCGAATTTTGTCGGTCCATTGACCACCACGCCGCGGCTGTTGAGGCATAGATTCTTTGTAAGGCGTTAAATGCGCGGCAGGTTTTCCATTGCGGCTGATGACAATATCTTCGCCCTTCTCGACGCGTTCGATCAGTTTCGAGAGATTTGTTTTCGCAGCATGTATATTAACGGTTTCCATTTAAACTAAGCTTAGCTAAGTCTTATGTTTATGTCAAGAAAAAAGGCTTTTTTCGATTGCTTAATTCTGGATTGCCCTTTATCTTGCCTTTCCGTTTGAGCTTAAAGACGAAAACGGCTCCCAGACAAGTTGAGGAACATGACCAGCCCATCGTTTGAAAAACGAGCGACTGCGCCTACGCGCGAAAGTAAGCCCGCCGATGCGACGGGAGTTCTCGTTCTTTCCGATGGATCATTGTTTTGGGGGCACGGGCTTGGCGCTGAAGGTTCGACGGTGGGTGAGGTTTGTTTTAATACCTCCATGACCGGCTATCAGGAAATCACCACCGACCCAAGCTATGCTGGGCAGATCATCGCCTTTACCTTTCCGCACATCGGCAATGTCGGCATAAATATGCAGGACATCGAAACGGAAACGCCTTTCGTGCGCGGCATCGTGCTGCGGGAGGCGATCACGACGCCGGCTAACTGGCGCGCGGCGGGGCATCTTGAAGATTGGCTCGACCGCAGCAATCTGATCGGATTGTCCGGCATCGACACGCGGGCGCTTACGATCCGTATCCGCGACCTAGGCGCACCGAACGCGATTATCAGCCATCGCCGCGACGGCAAATTCGATATCGAAGCTTTGGTAAAACAGGCGAAGGCGTGGCCGGGGCTTGATGGTATGGATCTCGCCCGTGACGTGACCTGCAAGCAAAGCTACGAATGGAACGAGGGCATCTGGAAATGGTTTCCCGAAGGCCACAGCGCCTTTACCAAAGGCGGACAGAAGCTGCGTTTTCATATCGTCGCTGTCGATTACGGCGCAAAGCGCAACATCCTGCGCTGCCTTGTCAACGAGGGTTGCCGCGTGACGGTCGTGCCTGCGACGGTGACGGCGGAAGAAATTTTGGCCTTGAAACCCGACGGCGTTTTTCTGTCGAATGGCCCCGGCGATCCCGCCGCCACCGGCATCTATGCCGTGCCGGTAATCAAAACATTATTGGAACGGGAGATGCCCATCTTTGGCATATGCCTTGGCCACCAAATTCTCGCGCTTGCGCTCGGCGGCAAGACCACAAAAATGCAGCGCGGCCATCGCGGCGCGAACCATCCCGTCAAGGATTTACTGACCGGCAAGGTCGAGATCACGAGCCAAAATCACGGCTTTATCGTGCTGCCGGAGTCTTTGCCGACCACGGCCGAGGTCACGCATGTGAGTTTGTTCGATGGAACGAACGAAGGCTTGAAATTGAAAAACAAACCGGCCTTTTCGGTGCAATACCATCCAGAGGCATCGCCGGGTCCTCACGACAGCCATTATCTCTTCAAGCGTTTCATCGACATGATTGAAGCGCATAAGGCTTCGCGGAGGGCGGCGTGAGTACGATTGCTGCCCGCATCAAAGCTTTTGAGCATGTGCGCGACATTCCCTATCGTTTCAATTTCCGCGATCGTTCTAAAGATACGACATCCTTGAGCAAATCGGGCATGTTGAAAAAGCTGTTGGCCGATTTCGGTGTCGCAGCATATGGTGTGTGCTGCAGCTATCGTTGGGATAGTACGCGGATGCCTCCAGAACTGGTCGCCAAGGCGCCACATCCGGAAAGTCAGCATCACTTTCTCCACGCGTTTATCCCAGAAACCCGAAAGTGGGTACGCGTGGATGCCACCTGGGATTCCGGTTTGAAGGCTGCCGGTTTTCCGGTAGCCGAATGGGACGGTCTCGATTCGACTATCTTGGCTGTGACACCTCTCGAAATTTTTTCGCCGGATATGAGCGCGATGACCTCTTACGAAAAAGAAAATGATCAGGAGAGATTTTGGCATATGATGCAGATGACTTACGGGGCTTTTTACGACGATTTAAATCTATGGATCGAATCGCAACGTACTCCGCTAACTGGAAGAACAAGTCCTGGCCCTGCGGGGAGAGATAATGGCTAAACGCACCGACATCAAGACCATCTGCATCATCGGCGCTGGTCCTATCGTAATCGGACAAGCGTGCGAGTTCGATTATTCCGGTGTGCAGGCCTGCAAGGCCTTGCGACTGGAAGGCTATCGCGTCGTCCTTGTGAATTCGAATCCGGCGACGATCATGACCGACCCGGAAACGGCGGATGTCACCTATATTGAACCGGTCAATCCCGAAATGGTCGCGAAGATTCTGGAGCGCGAAAGGCCGGACGCGCTGTTGCCGACGATGGGAGGGCAGACTGCGCTCAACACCGCGATGGCTTTGGCGAAGGATGGAACGCTGGAACGCCTTGGCATCGAGCTTATCGGCGCGAACCGCGAAGCGATTGAAAAAGCCGAAGACCGTTTTCTGTTCCGCGAAGCGATGCGCAAAATCGGACTCAGTTGCCCGAAGAGCCATGTAGTTAAAACACTGCAGCAGGCGCAGGAAATCATCGCCGATATCGGCCTTCCCGCCATCATTCGCCCCAGCTTTACCCTCGGCGGCACGGGCGGTGGCATCGCTTACAACCGCGCGCAGTATGTCGAGATTGTCGGCAGCGGCCTAGCCGCCAGCCCCGTTCATGAGGTTCTGGTCGAGGAATCCGTCCTCGGCTGGAAAGAATATGAAATGGAAGTGGTGCGCGACAATAAGGACAACTGCATCATCATCTGCTCGATCGAAAATATCGATCCGATGGGTATCCATACAGGCGACAGCATCACGGTGGCGCCTGCTTTGACGCTGACCGATAAAGAATATCAGATCATGCGTAATGCCTCAGTCGCATGCTTGCGCGAAATCGGCGTCGATACCGGCGGATCGAATGTGCAATTCGCCATCAATCCCGAAGATGGCCGCATGATCGTGATCGAAATGAATCCGCGCGTGAGCCGGTCTTCGGCACTGGCTTCCAAGGCGACCGGTTTCCCGATTGCCAAAATCGCCGCGAAGCTCGCCGTCGGTTATACGCTCGACGAATTGAAAAACGATATCACCGGCGTCACGCCTGCCGCGTTCGAGCCGACGATTGATTATGTCGTCACCAAAATTCCGCGTTTTGCTTTCGAAAAATTCCCCGGCACTGATCCGACGCTCACCACCGCGATGAAGTCGGTCGGCGAAGTGATGGCGATAGGCCGCAATTGGCAGGAATCGATGCAGAAGGCGTTGCGCGGCCTTGAAATCGGCCTAACCGGTTTCAATGAAATGCGGTCGCTAAAAGATGCCGATATCAATGCTGTTCAGGCCGCTCTGGCGAAACCGACACCCGACCGTATTCTGGTGATCGCCGAGGCGTTGCGGCGCGGCATGACGGTGGCGCAGATCAACGCGATTTGTAAATACGACACTTGGTTCCTTGACCGCATTGCCGAAATCGTTGCAATAGAAAAAGATATCAAAGCCAAAGGCTTGCCGCAGAAAGCTCAGGAACTTCATGCGCTCAAAAGAATGGGATTCAGCGACAGGCGCATCGCGCAGCTGACGGGCGTTCAGGCATCCGATGTCGCCGATTTGCGCGCCATGCTCAATATCCATCCGGTCTTCAAACGCATCGACACCTGTGCGGCGGAATTCGCTTCGCACACGCCTTATCTTTATTCGACTTACGAAGGCAATGGTCTTTCGCCTGCGGCCTGCGAGGCGGAGCCGTCGAACCGCCGGAAAGTCATCATCCTCGGCGGCGGCCCGAACCGCATCGGGCAGGGGATCGAGTTCGATTATTGCTGCGTGCATGCGGTGATGGCGCTGCGCGAGGCCGGCTATGAAGCGATCATGGTCAATTGCAACCCGGAAACGGTTTCGACGGACTATGACACCTCCGACCGTTTGTATTTCGAACCGCTGACCGAAGAAGATGTCATCGAGATCGTGCGCAAGGAACAAAGCAACGGTGAGCTTCTCGGCGTCATCGTGCAATTCGGCGGGCAGACCCCCTTGCGCCTTGCGCACGCATTGCAGCAGGCGAACATCCCCATTCTTGGCACTTCGCCCGACGCCATCGACCTTGCCGAAGACCGCGAGCGGTTTCAGGTGTTACTGCAAAAACTCAAGCTTCAACAACCGGCGAATGGCCTTGCGCGCAGTATCGAAGAAGCGGAGAAAGTCGCCGAGCGTATCGGTTATCCCATCGTCGTGCGTCCGTCCTATGTGCTTGGCGGCCGCGGGATGGAGATTGTGTATGATGTCGACGCTTTGCGCCGTTACACACAGAAGGCCGTCCATATTTCCGGCAACAATCCGGTGCTGATCGACCATTACCTGCAGGAAGCGATTGAGGTCGATGTCGATGTCGTTGCCGACAAGGATGACGTGTTCGTCGCCGGTATCATGGAACATATCGAGGAAGCAGGGATTCATTCCGGCGACAGTTCCTGCGCGTTGCCGCCGCATTCGCTGCCTGCCGGTATCGTCAATGAAATCGCGCATCAGGCGGAAGTCTTAGCGCGCGCTATCGGCGTTGTCGGCCTTATGAATGTGCAATTCGCGGTCAAGGACGGGACGATTTATATTCTGGAAGTCAATCCGCGCGCGAGCCGCACAGTGCCGTTTGTGGCAAAAGCCATCGGTGTGGCTATCGCCAAAATCGCGGCGCGGTTGATGACGGGTGAAAAACTCAAGGACATGAAGATTAACCGCTGCTTGCCGACGCATCTGTCGGTGAAGACGCCGGTGTTTCCTTTCGCGCGTTTTCCCGGCGTTGATGTCGTGCTGGGACCGGAGATGCGTTCGACCGGCGAGGTCATGGGATTGGACCGCAATTTCGCGCGCGCATTTGCCAAAGCTCAGATGGGCGCGGGCATACGCCTGCCGTCGAAAGGCACGTGCTTTATTTCGGTCAAGGACCATGACAAGCCTGCCGCCATCACGATGGCATGGCAGCTTGTCAATCTCGGTTTCACGCTGCTCTCGACCTCGGGTACGGCGCAGGCCCTGCAGGAAGCGGGCGTGCCGGTCAAACGCATCAACAAGGTCTTCGAAGGCTCGCCGCATATTGTCGACGCGTTGATCGACGGCGACGTGCATATGTTGATCAACACCACGGCGGCAGGGTCGCAAACTTTGGCTGATAGTTTCAGCCTGCGCCGCACGGCCCTCATGCAAAGTGTGCCGAATTACACGACCATTCCGGGTGCCCGGGCGGCGATTGAGGCCATTTCCGCGATCCAAAGTGGCAGTCTTGAAGTCACGCCGCTTCAGGCGTATCTTAAGGTCTCTTGAATAGGGTGCCTGGTTCCGGCGCTTAATTGCGGCGGAAGGGTGTTTTTTTTGTTTTTTGCGTAGGTGCTTGATGGCTGACAAAGTCCCGATGACCAAGCTTGGCTTCGACCGGCTTGAGGAAGAACTAAAAAACCTGAAGAGCATTGAACGTCCTGCCGTCGTCAAGGCCATCGCGGCCGCGCGCGAGCATGGCGACCTGTCGGAAAACGCCGAATACAGCGCCGCGCGCGAACGCCAGAGCTTCATCGAAGGCCGCGTCGAGGAATTGGAATACAAAATCAGCCACGCCGACGTGATCGATGTCTCGAAGCTTGACGGCAAGGATGTCAAATTCGGCGCGACCGTCACCCTGATCGACGATGATAGCAGCGAAAAAGTCGTCTACCAGATCGTCGGCGAAGACGAAGCCGATATCAAGGCCGGCCTTCTTTCCGTCACCTCGCCCCTCGCCCGCGCCCTTATCGGCAAACAGGTCAAAGACACCGTCGAAGTCAACACCCCGAAGGGCGGGAAGAGTTATGAGATTGAGCGAGTGGCATTTAAGTAGGAGGCAGGAATCTACGGTTTCGGTGTCGCATTCATAACCTTTACCGCCGCATCCTTCGCCAAATTTCCTGCGTCGTTTGTCAACCCAACGGTCCGCAACGCGCGGATGGTTTCAACGGTGGCGAGCAGAGGTGGATCGTCTTTGCCGCCTGCAGTCGCCAATAATCCGATCACGATCGCTTCGCCTTTATGGGCGGCGGCGGCAGATTTACGCAGCCTGTCCATGACAAAGGCCGGCGGCATAGCGATTTTTTCGTAAACAGCCGCATCGGCGCATTTCGCCCATGCGTCGTCGCTGACGGGGAAACCTGCGGCATCGAGCAAGAGAAGAAGGGCCGAGGCTGTCGCTTTTTTCGTGCGCGCATCGCTTGCATCCTGCTGCGCGTCCGTATGCAACGTCGCCGTCAACCATACGTCAAGATCATTCGCAAAATCCTTATCCGATTCAAGGCCGGCAAAAGCCACCATCGGCCACAGGCTTTGCATGTCCGATGCCACCTGCGGCATACCGCGCGCTGCGCCCTTTGCAAAATCGATCCAGGCCACGGCGTTGATGGTTTTTCCGGCCAACAGATAAATCCGCGCGATAGCGGCGGCATTGGCGTTAAAATCGGACGCAGGCTGAACCTCGCCGAGCATCGTGCTCATCAGCGGAAGGATAGAACCACTCATGGTGTTGGTATCGAGGCTCTGCAAAAATTTGACGGTCTCATTGACGCGGTTTTGCTGGCTCTTTTCCTGTTGCGACGCCTGATACAGCAACGCGCGCAACATGGGGCCTTGTTCGCCCGCGATGTTGGCGCCGGACAGGGCGTCGGCGGAGAAAGTCTGGCTTGAATAGACGGCGGCCAAATCCGTCGCGTTGATTATTCCCTTGGCAGCTGCGCGTTCGGCAAGCGCGAGCCGCGCATTGTCGTCGGATGCCTTTGTCTTCAGCAATTCAGGAACAAGCGCAGGATCGGGGCGCGCATAGACTTCGCCACGTATGGGTAAATCCGTCAAACGCAGAAGCGCCAGATTTAGGGCGGTTAGCGGCGTCAACTGCCGCGGCAAATTTTTGCCGCCCGCGATGATGTTTTTCTCGGCCAGTGCAAAAAAAGCCTCGTCATGCGCGTCCTGCGTATGCAGAAGATCGAGGCTGACTTGCGCCGCTTTCACGTCTTTGGCCTGAAGTTGACAGACAATCATAAGTTTCAGCCAGTCGCTGCCGGTGTTTTTCTCGACGATGGCAGGGAGTTTGGCGCACACATCGGCGGCGGCCGGGCTGACCAACGCGGCTTCGGCGGCTTGCCGCAAGCTGATAGTATCAATCTGATCGGGGCTCGCGAGGCTGGCGAGAACCCACGCCTCGCTCGCCTTGCCGAGAGCCACGAGTTTATCCACGCGCATGGCGGTGAGCGTCTGATTGCTGCCGGGGGTTCCTTCGGGCGCCGCGGCGGTCGTAAGCAGAAAACGCTCCGCCAGATTGTTGAGCGACGGAAACACTGAAGGCAGCGTCAGCATCGGCAGAAAATGCTCGACGAAAACACGCGATGTTCCTTTCCAAAGCCCCGCGCCGAGGCCGCCTTCATCGTTGGAGAGTGTACCGATCGAATCTTTTTTGATCGTGTTTAAAGGTGCGATTTCGACAGGCGGCGTGACGATAACGGGCGGAGGCGGCGGGGGCGGCGCCAGCGCCAATCCCGACGATCCGTCCTCGGGCGCAGTGATAACAATCGGCGCTTGATCCTGCGCAGCCGATGGCGGCAGCGCGAGAGGGGCGGCGGTTTGGGCGAGAGCGGCCTGTGCGATAACATTCAGGCACAGCGCCGCCAGAATAATCCTAATGCGGAATACGCTCATCGGACAGTACCAGATGCGCTTGTTGGGGCGGAGGTTGCAGGGGCGCATTGGCGAGCCACACCGCTCCGCCAGCAAGAATGACAATCAGCGCGAAAGCGCCGAAGGCAAACAGGAGTTCTTTGCGCATGCGATACCTCTCTTTCGGCGCTTGCTTGCGCCACCGATGGTCAATGTGGGATAGTCGATCAGGAAAATGACACATCTTCATACCACACAAATGCCGAAGCCCCAAAGCACGATTGCGCTGGTCGGCATGATGGTCGCAGGCAAAAGCGCGGTAGGCCGCAAACTGGCGGCGCGGCTCGGCCTGCCTTTCATCGATTCGGACGCCGAGATCGAAGCCGCTTCCGGCATGACCATCAGCGCGTTTTTCGAAAAGCATGGCGAGGCCGAATTCCGCAAAGGCGAACGGCGCGTCATCGCGCGCCTGTTGCAGGGGCCGCCTGCCATTCTGTCGACCGGCGGTGGCGCGTTCATGGATGCGGAGACGCGCGCCCTGATCCATGAAAAAGCCATTTCTGTCTGGCTAAAGGCCGATCTTGAAATTCTTGTTAAGCGCGCGGCGCGAAAAGAGGATCGCCCTTTGTTGCAGGGCGGCGATATGCGGACGCGCCTGCAAACCCTGCTTACTGCGCGTGAACCGGTTTATGCCACGGCCGATATCACCGTCGTCAGCGATGAAGGACCAATTGACGACATGATCGAACGTGTGCTGAATGCGCTTGACGCTTATCATAAAGAAGGCGCATCGCCATGACCGCTACTGTTTCCGCATCGATATCCCCCGCGCAAGTATCTCACCGCGTGGTGCCGATTGATTTGCCGTTGGCGACGGGGACTCGGTCTTATGACATTGTCATCGGCGACAAACTGCTGGCTGAGACCGGCAAGCTGATTGCCGGACGTCTGGGGCAGCGCCGTTGCCTGATTATCACCGACAGCAATGTCGCACCGCTTTATCAAAAGAGGCTCGAAGCGGTTTTGGCATCCGCCGGCCATGCCGTTTTGCCGGCTTTGGTCGTTGCCGGGGGCGAGGGGAGCAAGGATTTTGCGAGTTTACAGAAACTGCTCGATCAAATTCTGGCGTCGGGTGTCGACCGTAAAACATTGATTCTCGCCTTGGGCGGCGGTGTGGTCGGCGATCTGGCCGGCGTTGCCGCGTCGCTCGCGATGCGCGGGCTCGATTTCGTGCAGATACCAACGACCTTGCTGGCGCAGGTCGATAGTTCCGTGGGCGGCAAGACGGGCATCAATACTGCTGCGGGCAAAAACACGGTGGGGGCCTTTTATCAACCGCGTCTCGTCGTGGGAGATGTGTCGCTGCTCGACTCGCTTCCGCATCGCGAGCTTGTCGCAGGTTATGCGGAAGTCGTGAAATACGGGTTGATCAAGGATGCGCCGTTTTTCGGCTGGTGCCGCACGAACGGAGCGCGGCTCCTCAACGGTGACCGCGAAGCGCAGATTTATGCCGTCGGCGTCAGCTGCGAGCATAAAGCCAAAATCGTAGCATCCGACGAACGCGAAACGGGCGAACGCGCGTTGTTGAATCTCGGCCACACCTTCGGGCATGCGCTGGAGACTGTCACGGGTTACGGCCAGCTTCTCATGCATGGCGAAGCCGTCGCTATCGGTACGGTGATGGCGTTTAAATTATCCGCACGGCTTGGTTTTTGCCCGCATGCGGAAGTCTATGACGTGCATGACCATCTCGCCGAGGTCGGATTGCCGACAGCACCGCCCAAATTTGCCTATAACATCGATCAGCTGATAACACTGATGACGCAAGATAAGAAGGCCGAAGGCGGCAAACTGACGCTGATCCTCGCGCGTGGCATCGGTCAGGCTTTTGTCAGCCGCGATGTGAGCGCCAAAGAGGTGCGTGCGTTGTGGGAAGATACTCTTTCAGCCTAACGCTTCACGAACTGCCGCTGATCGAAATCATGCCCAAAGACCATTCCACTCGGCGGCGGCGTGTAGGCCTTGCCAATGATGTATAGGGCGTGGGCAAGGGGCAGCCCGGCTCGGATCGAGTATGGCCTGCACGAGCATCGTTACGGCGTCAATTGCGGGTTCTTGTCCAAGTCCCGATTTCGCATGAAAAACCCATAGATGGGGTGTCTTCGCGGCACTACTTAACCCCGATAACGGGTTTTTTGGGCATTAACGATTTGTGAATCATCAAGGATTCAAGTGAGCCAATCCAACAACAACGTGTAGAGGCACGCTATGTTCGATCGGCTCGAAGAGATATTCTGTGAGGTGGACGATTTTTGCAAGGCTTTTGAAGAGCAGTGGGATGCGTATTTGATTGGGCGCGGTGCAACGCCGCGCGGCCCTGAGCCCGGGCTATGTGAGAGTGAAATAATCACGCTGTTACTGGCGCTGCACAGCTCTGGCTACAAATATTTGAAGAACTTTTACAACGGTCCCATGGGCGCGGTTTTGCGGCGTTATTTTCCTGGAATGCCATGTTACGAACGCTTTGTGACTTTGCAGAAGAAAGCGTTCATTCCGTTGATGTTCTTCCTGTTCAGTCGCCTTGGCCAGAAGACGGGCATCTATTACATCGCTTCAACGGCGCTGCCGGTTTGTCATAACCGTCGCATCCAACGTCACAAAACATTCGCTGGTTTGGCCGATCGCGGCAAGACGACGATGGGCTGGTTTTTCGGGTTTAAGTTGCATCTGGTATTCAATGAGCTCAACGAAATCGTTGCTCTCAAGCTGACCCCGGGCAATGTCTCGGACACCGCGCCGGTGCGCTCTTTGACCAAAGATCTCATCGGAAAACTCTTCGGCGATAAAGGCTATATCGGCAAAAAACTGGCCGAAGATTTACTGCGTCGCGGCCTGGCCCTCTTCACCCGCGTGCGCAAAAATATGAAGTCTTTGCCAATTTCTCTGCTCGACAAAGCTTTGCTCAACAACCGCAATATGGCCGAAACCATCATCGGCAAAATCAAGGCCTTCTCGTCCCTCAATCTTCCCAAACATCGTCTACCCATTAACGCTTTCTTGCACATCATTGCGGCGGTCACTGCCTATCAACTCTACCCCATCCCCCCAGAAAATATCGCCTTCTATTCCCCCAATCCTCCTGCCATCACCATCGGATAATCCCGTTATCGGGGTTACTTACGGTTGTATTCACCGGGCGTGAAAACCTGCAGGCTTAAGGCATGCACACGCTCTTGCAATTCTTCGGCAAGGATGCGGTAAACTTCCCTATGTCGGGCGACGCGGTTCATGTTTTCAAAAGCCGGACTGACGATTGTGACGTTGAAATGAGTTTCGCCTTTCGGATGTTCCCCGGCATGACCGGCATGGGAAGCGGAATCATCCTGAATTTCCAAAAGCATAGGCGCCAACGTTTCCGTCAATTTGCGGGCGATGCGGTTGTGGTAGGTTTCACGGGTTGTTGCGGGTGGCATGGCGGTTCCTGCTGCTTTGATCGTTGATTTGTGATAGAATAAAAGGCTGAGCCTTGGAAAGGAGTATCTGTTGAGAAGCAAGACGCGGTCACCAGTTGATAGCCTGTATGGAATGGATCGTCCGGTAAGGATGCGTCACTGCGATTGCGCCGGTTGCATCGCGCCCGGCGATTATCGCGCGCCGCGCGACAAATCCCTCAGCGATTATTACCATTTTTGCCTCGACCATGTCCGCGAATACAACAGCCAGTGGAATTATTTTTCCGGCATGTCGGACGGAGATGTCGAACGCTACAACCGCAACGCCACGGTCTGGGAAAGGCCAAGCTGGCCGCTTGGCCAATGGCGCATCCGCGAGCAGAACTTGCGCGACGAGGTGATGCGCGAATTTTTTGCCGATGATGCGCCTCCGTTCTCTTCCGCGCCGCCTGTGCCTAAAGCCGAACGCGACGCGTTGACGGAATTGGAGCTGAAGCCGCCGGTCAAAAATTTTCATACGATCAAGGCGCAGTACCGTAGCCTTGTGAAGCGCCATCACCCCGACGCCAACGGCGGCAGCCGCGAAGCCGAGGAAAAGTTCAAGACTATCAACCAGGCTTTCTCGATGCTCAAGCAGATCTATGGGCAGGATGTCGCCTAGCGTTTTTACGCCGCTGCCGACCTTGCCTTGTGGTCGCGGTTGATGCCGGGGACGGGGAAGCGGGCGCAGATCGCGTAGGTTTCCTCGCGCAGCTTGGCGAGCGTCGCCGGGTCGGCATGCGCCTTTATCGCACGGATCATAATGTCACCGAGCAGTTTCATCTCCGCTTCGCCCATGCCGCGCGCGGTGGCGGCGGGTGTGCCGAAACGGATGCCACTTGGCTTCATTGGTGGGTTCGGATCGTCGGGCGTGACGTTCTTGTTGAGCGTGATGCCTGCCTGATCGAGCGCCTTCTCGGCGATGTCGCCGGTGATGCCGAAACCGACCGTCGTATTGATGACAATCAAATGATTTTCGGTCCCACCGGTGATGAGGCTCGCGCCGCCCGCGATCAAAGCCTTCGCGAGTGCCTGCGCGTTTGCAAGAACTTGCCGCGTGTAGGCTTTATATTCCTCGGTTGCGCACAGCTTCAGCGTTGTGGCGACGGCGGCGACTTGATGCATATGCGGGCCGCCCTGCATGCCGGGGAATACCGACTTGTCGATGGCCGAGGCATATTTCTTCTTGCATAAGATCATGCCGCCGCGCGGGCCGCGTAGCGATTTATGCGTCGTCGTGGTGACGACGTCGAAGCCAAAATCCATCGGGTTCTGGAGCGCGCCGCCGGCGATCAATCCGCCCAGATGGCTGACATCTGCCATCGTCAGGGCGCCGACTTCGTCGGCGATCTTCTTGAAACCGGCATAATCATATTCGCGCGGATAGGAGGAATGGCCGCAGACGATCAGTTTTGGCTTGGTTTCAAGCGCGACCTGACGGACTTTCTCAAGATCGATTTTACCGCTTGGGATTTCGGATTTGTAGCGCACGAATTTGAAAATCTTCGCCATGTTGGTGACCGGATGGCCATGCGACAGATGGCCACCATGCGTCAAATCCATGCCAAGGACGGTATCGCCGGGTTGCAGCAGGGCAAAATAAACGGCTTCATTCATCTCGCAGCCCGAATGCGGCTGCACATTGGCATGCTCGGCGCGGAACAAGGCTTTGGCGCGGTCGCGCGCGAGGTTTTCGATCACATCGGTGTTTTCCTGACCGCCGTAATAACGGCGTCCCGGATAACCTTCCGAATATTTGTTGTTAAACACGGAGCCGAGCAGGGCATAGACTTCGGGGAAACAATAATTTTCTGACGGGATCAGTTCGATGCCGTCGCTTTGCCGGATTTCTTCATGCATCAGCGCATCGAAAACTTCAGCGTCCGATGTTTTCAGGCGATCTAGCGCGGCGGTTGAGTAAGTAAAGTTGGTCATGGCGATTCCCCGGTTGGTGTTAACACGCTACGTGAATGCCCAGGCGAGCGACCGGTCTTTCCCCGCATTTCCCTGTGGTAACTCCACATCGACGCCAGTCATGCGAGGGGCGTGCAAGCCGATAATCTGCCGGATTCTGCACCCGGGTTCAAGAGCCGGCTCAAGATAGCAACCGACTTATAACACTTGAAAAACTCTTGATTTAAGCTAGCCTTCCTGACTTAAAGCAGAATTTGCCCGAGGTACCCCCCACTATGGCTCACGATATCCTGACCGAAATTCGCGGCGGCGCGATGATTGTGACGTTCAACCGCCCCGTTCACGGCAATGCCTTGAACACGGAGATGGCGAACCAGCTTTTTAATACCTTGAAACTGGTGACGACCGACCGTGCCATCCGCGCCGTTATGCTGCGCGGAAGTGGCGGCAATTTTATGGACGGCCTCGATATGACCATTTATGCGGGCGATGTCGCCAAAGGCATCGAGCGCCACAACGAATTGATGCTGCCCTACCATTCGGCAATCAGGGAATTGCATGTGATGGAGAAGCCCGTTCTGGCAATGGTGACGGGCAAGGTCACGGGGCCGGGCCTCAGCTTTATGTTGGCGAGCGATGTGGTGCTGGCCGGGCAGAGCGTCGAATTTAACGCCGGGTTCACCTCCTATGCCATCACGCCGGATGGCGCCGCGTCCTTTTTCCTGACGCGCAAAGTCGGCGCGGCCAAAGCCACCGAAATTTTGATGTTGAGCGAGAACTTTGACGCCACGACCGCCGAAAGGCTCAATCTGGTCAATGGTGTGGTCGATGATACGAAGTTGCAGGATGAAGCGCTGCACTGGATCGACCGGCTGGCCGATGGGCCGACCAAGGCCTTCGCCGGCGTCAAGCGTCTCGTCTCCAATGCGTTTCACACGGAAATCAACTCCCACATGGCACTCGAACATGCCTATTGGGGCTCCAGCACGCGTACCTTCGATTTCCGCGAGGCGGTCAAAGCGCGTATCGCCAAGCGCCCGGTCAAATATTCGGGGGCTTGAACCGCTGGCGCGTCTGTTCTAATACGCTCGGCGGAAGGACAAAAAAGATATGACCGAAAACGCAATCATCCATACGGATGCCTTGATTATTGGCGCGGGGCCTGTCGGCCTCTTCGCGGCGTTCGAACTTGGGTTGAACGATATCAAATGCCATCTCGTCGATATTCTTGAACGCGCGGGTGGCCAATGCGCCGAGCTGTATCCGGAAAAACCGATCTATGACATTCCCGCCGTGCCGGTCTGCACGGGGACGGAATTGACCGAACGCCTTCTGGAGCAGATTAAGCCGTTTCACTCGACCTTTCATTTCGGCCAGATGATCGAAAGCCTTGCCAAAACGGAGGGCGGCAAATGGCGCACCGTGACGGACCGCGGCCAGATTTTCGAATCGACGGTTGTCGTGGTTGCCGCCGGCGGTGGCAGTTTCGTGCCGAAGCGTCCGCCGATCAAAGGCATCGAGAGTTTCGAAGGCAAATCGGTGTTCTACGCCGTCCGCAAGATGGAACAGTTCCGCGGCAAGAAAATCGTGATCGCTGGCGGCGGCGATTCCGCGCTCGACTGGGTCATCAATTTGCAGCCGATCGCGCAACATATAACGCTTGTCCATCGCCGCGACGAATTCCGTGCCGCGCCCGACAGCGTCGGCAAAATGCGGGCGATGGTAGAAGACGGCACAATCGATTTGAAGATCGGTAACCTCAGCGGCCTTATCGGCGCGGATGGGCGTATCACGGGCGTCAATCTGACGGACGATGCCAAGAATGTGGCCGAGATTGCATGCGATAACCTGTTGGCTTTTTATGGTCTGACGATGAAACTGGGACCGGTGGCGAATTTCGGCATCGCGCTGCAGAACGACCTGATCCCCGTCAACACGGCGGATTTCGAAAGCAGCCTGCCGGGTGTTTTCGCGATTGGCGATATCAACACCTATCCGGGCAAGATGAAGCTGATCCTCTCGGGCTTTCATGAGGCGGCGCTGATGGCGAAGAAGGCTTTTGCGCTTGTCCATCCCGACCGGCGCTATCGTTTCCAATACACGACCTCCAGCAGCGACCTGCAGGGCAAACTCGGCGTTTCCGACGCCGCGTAAGTAACGACAACTTTCAACCAAGGCAAACGGCGATGCGCATTTTCTGCACCGACATGGAAGGCAAGACCCACGAATTGCAAGCCACCAACGAATGGACGGTGATGGAAATCATCCGTGAAGGCGGCATACCCATCCTCGCGCAATGTGGCGGTTCCTGTGCCTGCGCTACCTGCCATGTCTATGTCGATCCGGTCTGGAAGAGCCAATTGCCCGAGCCGAGCGAAGAGGAAATCGGCATGCTCGACGGTGCGTTCGAAGTGACGGCGGATTCGCGCCTCGCCTGCCAGTTGATATTTAACGACAAGCTGGATGGGTTGAAGGTGAAGCTGGCGCCGGGATCGATTTGATTTCTATTAGACAACGTTTGGCTTGCCTAAAGGGATCTGACCGAATGTCGTTGGTCGCTCATTAGGTACTTCATCCAGCGAATAGTAGCTCTCTTCTGGTTCGCTTCCTTCTTTAACCGCTCCTGCGGTTTTCCTTGCCTCTTCACTCGGAGCTTCATTGGGAATATCGTCAAGCGAATCGTACCACTCTGTACCATCAGCATCGAAATGCACACCGCTTGGGGGAGCGGTCGGTTGAGGAATAGAAGGAAGTGACCTTGCCTCCGCGACCTCCTCGCCTACTTCTGCTCGGAGTATATCGAGTTCAGTTGGAAATTCTCTAATCATAATAACATTTACTCCGCGACCAAGTTTCTGAGTATATTTTACTGCAAAATTGATGAAATTAAAAAAATTTCTTTGATTGAGAGGCGGAACAGCAAACCCCTTTTAACCATAAATTCCGTTTTTACTTTCAATATCTATCGGGTACACTCTCTATGAGCGATTTGAGGCATTAACCATAATTCCCCGCTCTTTTCCCGGGGCAGGACTTAACCGCGCATGATACGAGAATTTAAGCTAGCCAAGTCCGGCGATACCGCACATATCGAGGTTCTGGGGATCGAGCATCTGGCGCAAGTCCTTGCCTTGCAGGATGCCACGCGTTCGGCGCTTCCCGACGAGCAGAAGATGTTCGTGTTGCCGCAATCGTCAGAATATTTTGCCCGTCTTCTGGAACGCAGGAACGGGTTAATGGTCGGTGTGCGCGCCAATGGGCAGTTGATCGCGCAGATGGCGGTGATGGGCACGATGACGCTCGAAGATGCTGTCACACGCAACGCCATCACGCGCAATGAGGTTCCTCTCCACCATGCCGAGGGCGCCGACACCATTGTCGTCGCCAAAAGCATGGCCGTGCATCCCAAATGGCGCGGTAATGAATTATCGCAGCGCATGCTCGAAGCTGCGCTCGATCAGCCGCTCGCGCGCACAGCGGATCATGTGTTCGCGCAAATCTCGGTCGATAACACTTTGAGCTGGGATCTTTTCTTGCGCCACGGTTTCGGCATTGTCGCCGCAGCCATTGATCCGGGCGATCAGAAGCCGCGCTTTATTCTGCAAAAACCTGCGCTTGGTCATGCGCTGCATACGATCGCCAGTATCGATAGTCTCGATCCTTCCGCCGATTTCGCCGCGATCATGCGCCTGACCGGACGCGAGGCCCTCATCGGCCAGCTCGACGAAAACGGCCTCAGCTTCCGGCTTGCTTTCCATGCCAGCAGCAACACGGCGGCGGCATGGACGGACGAGGGCGCAGAGATTGCGAATAATCGCTGATCCCGTTCGCCTAAAACTTCTGCTCCAAACTCACAAAAACACCACGTCTTGCGCCCCATTGCGGAGCGCCGACGCCGATGCCGCTACCATCGCGCAATTCGTAAATGCTATCGGTCAGATTGACGAGGCTGAGGCGTACAGCAGTTTCCTTATGTGGGATCAGGTCGAGTTTTTGTTCGACGCTCAGATCGACAGTGGCGTAGGCCGGAAGATGGCCGGTATTCGCGAAACCGTCACGTAGGCCACTGCCGAAATGCCCATCAAGGCCGATGCTCGTGCTGTCGCGCACATCATAGGTGACGCCCGCCGATGCAGTGAAAGTTTGGTCGTGGTCGAGATGAACCCAATGATTACTGATATAGGCAAGCTCGGCCGGATCGTCGAAATTGAATTGCGCCGATGAAACATCCTCGCCCATTGCGCGCGAGAAAGCGAAATTGCCATAGGCTTTGAGCTTGTCGCCGGTGTAGGTCGCGGTGAATTCCGAACCGTAAATGCGCCCGTGTTCATAATTGAACGGCGTCAAGATCAATGCTGGGCCGAATTGCCCTTCGTCGAGCAGATCATGTACTTGCTTATAATAACCATCGAGACCTATTTCCCAGTGGTCGCCGAGTTTCTGCACAGCGCCTATATCAAAATTGTTCGAACGCTCCGGCTTGACGGGACTATCCGCCGTCACTGCGGGGGCGCCCGTTGTGTTGGCGAAACCCGCGATGTCGGCACTGGAAACCAGTTCCATCGGCGGCGGCGTGAAGTAACGCGCATATCCGGCATGCAATGTCGTCGTATCGGTCGGTTTGTAAACAAAGCCGATGCGGGGGCTTAGCTGGTTGGCGCTGACATATTGTTCCATATCGTCGAAACGTGCGCCGTAATTCATCGTAAGGTTATCGGTCAGCTTCCATTCGTCCTGCAGATAGGTGCCGTAAAGCTGTCCGTCTTTCGTATGGTTGTCCACGATGGGCGACGACACAATATCATTGCTGCCACTTGTTAAAAAATTGCCACTGGGGTCGGTCAGGTAAGCGAAGGACGTAGTATTGGTTTGCACATGGTCATTCTGGATCGTAAAGCCGCCGCGCAGCGTATGTTCGGAATTGATGCGCCAACTGTTGTCGTTCTGTAAGCCGGTGACAAGATCTTTGTATTGCACATCTGATGCAATGCCGTTGAAGACCAGATCGCCGTCCGCATCAGGCCGGAAGTGCGTTTCGGAATTGCGAAAATAGGGCGCAATCTGTACCGTGACGCCATCTGCGCTGCCTTGCCATGCGGCGGTCAGGAACTGGTTGCTTTCGAACTGGCGTTCGTTGAGATTTCCGGAATTTATGTTGTTCGGGTTAGCAGCATTGACACCGTTGGCCTGGAACACCGCTTGATTGGGGTTGTTAGGAATCTGGAAATAGCTGATCGCATTACCGGCGGCAATTTCCACATTCTGCATTGGGTTAATCATATAATCCGCATAACCGAACTCCTCGTTTTGTTCGGTATGGTCGTGGATGGCATTGACGGAGCTGGTGGGATTCTCGATGCCAAGATCGGATGACAGATGGCTTGCCGACACAAAATAATCGGCGTTATTGAGAGTCCCGGCATAGCTGGCCGATTCCTGCAACGTACCATTGCTGCCGCCCATGATGCTCGCGGTTCCGCCATTCTGGAATCCGGTTTTGGTTGTGATGTCGATGACGCCCGCTGTGCGGAATCCATATTGTGCGGGCAAGGCGCCATCCAACAAAGTCGCGCTTGCGATCATATGCGTATCAAGCGTGTCACCAAGGCCAAGAATACCTTCAGGTAATAAGATGCCGTTCAACCTGTACTGAACATTGGCATGTTCACCGCGGATATGAAGCTGGCCGCTCGCGGCGGAATCTTCCGCGACGCCGGGCATCTGCAACATAACTTTATCGAGTGGCGTATCTTCCCCTTGGGGCAATGAATCGATTGCCTGCTGATCGATTTGATAGGAACTGGTGCCCGTTTTCGGCGACAGGTCGTTGCGCGCCTGTTGACGGCGCGCAATCACGACATTCATTGCCTGATTGTCGGAGAGGGCGATATCTTTATGTGCTAATGTCGAGTCTGTAATCGAAATGGCGGCTGAACCCAAAACGGCTTCTTTGTCGGTTACCAGAATGACATAAGCGCCAGCGGCGACGGTGGGAAATGCGTAATGGCCTTGTGCGTCGCTGGTGGTTGTTTGAACGATTCCACCCCGCCCATCTTGCAATTTGACTTCTGTGTTGGCTAAAGGGCTACCCGCCTTGTCGCGCAAAATCCCGTCAATGCCGCCATTGGCAGCCCATGCTGGTGAAGCAAGAAGAAAAACAGCGGTGGCAGCGAGGAGAGAGGGCTTCATGGGGAGTCCATTATTTGTTGTTATTTTGTAACATCTAATCGTTGGATTTTTATGTGTCAAGTGTTGATATTTTGTAACAAGTATCTGCGAGGCTGGATAAATGGCTGGAATTGTTTTAGGATGCACAGATCAAGGAGAGACGCTTGCCCCGTACCGCTAAACACAATCACGATCACAATCACAAGGTTAATATCGATCACCTGATCGCCTCCGTTCAAAAAATGGCGAATGAGCGCGGGGAGCGGATGACGGATGTGCGTCGTGACGTTCTTATGGCCTTAAGTCTGCTGAAAGAACCTCGTGGCGCATATCAGATTCTGGCGGATATTAATAAAAAGCGGACCGTTAAACTTTCGGCCATGAGCCTTTATCGCACGCTCGATTTTCTGATTGAGATAGGGGTTGTTATCAAACTTGAGAGCCACAATACTTACCAATTGTGTGGCGAGCGTGGTCACAATCACAGCCATCTCATTATGATTTGCGATGTCTGCGGCGAAGCGCGGGACGTAAATGATTCCTCTGCCTCAAAGACATTGCTCAATCTTGCTCGCAAGCACAGCCATGTTCTTAGCCACCATGTTGTTGAATTGCATGGTTCATGCGTAGATTGTAAGGTCTAAAGGTTATCGAACATTTTAACGTCTAGCCCTTTCCAATATGTTAGAAATGGTTGTCCGATAATGCGCGAGGTTAGCTTTGTACAGGATTGTCCTCTTGGTATCGCTTCTGCTGGTGTCACAACCGGCATTCGCGCATCCGCATATTTTCGTAAAATATGACGTCGATATTACGCAGCAGGACAAAGACAACCTTGGCCTTCATTTCACCTTCAAAATGCACAACGTCGTGACCTCGCATCCACTCTTTCGTGAACGGGCGGTTGACGGAAATCTGCTTGATGCCATCATTCATCATCCGTTTTATCTTTTTCTGGACATGAACGGCCATTCCCTTGGCCAACAAAAAGTTGAGCTGGCCCGCGACGGCGGTACCGATGATGAACCGATTTTTACCTTCGATATGGACGTTGCCGCCGATACCGGCAATTTCGGTTTTTCAATCTATGATCCGGAGTATTACGACGCCGTTTCTTTGGATGGCGCGGATGCCGTGAAAATGAATGTCAGTAGCCTTGCCTGTTCGATTATCTCTCAGGAAGTCGGCAGAACCATGTGGGGCATCAACCATGCAGCCCATGTCGAATGTGGTGACAAGACAAAGCCGTTGCCGAATATCAATCCATTAGGCAAGCATCATCCGTTCGATCAACCGGATATGAATGCCTCGCCTCTAAATAATCAGACGATACTGCCTTGAGCACTTTTTGCCTATCGAAGTGCTTTAAAGAGCGGGGGCGTCGATTGGCCCTGTGTTTGCTCGTCGCCTAGCTGCGCTGTTAAAAATAAACCGGACATCAAAACAATAAACAGCCCACCTGCAATGCGTAACCCCGCATGCGCAAAAAGCATCCCGCGATCCGATTTCTTGACGAAGGAGAGCGCAAGGTTTTTCGATTTGACGGTGAGAATGGCAAGTGCGCCCGTGGTTACGGCTGTGCCGACAGCCATCGCCACGGTAGCCAAAACGCCCGGCCACGCAAGATCAAAGGCGCATGCGAAAAACAAAAGCAGGAGTGCGCCCGTGCAAGGGCGAATACCGATAGACAGGATCATCGCAGCGAAAGAAATCAGGCTTTTGTTCCCGGCCAATTGGCTCGCGGGTGGTGTAAGCTCATGTCCGCAGCATCCACCGGAATGCTGATGGCCTTTATGATGATGTTTGTTCATGCCGAACGCATCTCGAAGAGTGTTTATGCCTTGCGCCAAAAGCCAGATGCCCAATAATCCGATCAACACATAACTGCCAATTTCAAGATACCCGGACAATTGTTCGGCCTCTCCGCGTGTTGCTTGCAGGATCAATGAAAACCCAAGCACAATGACGATTGCTGTGATTGCCTGCAGCAGAGAGGCAAGAGCCACGATCACCAGCCCGCGCTTCAGGCTGTTTTCATTGGCAAGCAGGTAACTCGACACGACGACCTTGCCATGTCCGGGGCCAGCAGCATGAATAATACCGTAGAGAAATCCCACAAGCATCAGCCCCGCATAGGCAGCCAATGTATGCTCCTGCTGTATGGCTTGCATATGGGATAGGATCATATCGTTGAAGATATGCTGTCCTTCGCGGATAAATGCCATTACTGAGGTGGCTGACATGACAGGGTCACTTTCTCGGAAAAATAATAGCCAAAGTCTTTTGGCGCGTTTTTGTTCCAATCCAAAGCTGTCGCACTGAATATCATCGACTGGTCAACCTTGGGAAATTCCACTTTCGCATGACATGCGGTTATTTCTTTATTATCCTTATCACTGACAAATGTGACCGGATGTTGGTCATAATGCGTCATATCCGTATAGTAGGTCGGATCGTAAATGCGATAGGTCGCTGTTTGTTTGCGCAAATCAATGGGCTCTGTGAATTCTACGGTGAAATCCATAGCGATCTGTTGTGTGCCAGCCAATGTTTTATCGTCATCCGGCTTCACCCCTTTTGGCACCGCGTAAATAACAACATTCTTCTTGGAAGTCGGCGGTGGCGTTTCAAATTCACTGGCGATATCCTGCACATCTTTAAACTTGATTGCTTTGCCATCTTTATCCTCTAATACCGTAAAATAATTATAGTCTTTGAGGTTTGAGATATTCTCTTTTGCCAGCGGAAGAAGGTCTTTGGCTTCAAATTTTCCGTTTTTGTTGGGGTTGTAATCGCGCGAAGCATAGGCGCTGTACATTTTGTCAAAAAGCCAATGTTCTCGCATGCCGGTTGCCTCTCCCTTGTCATTAACCAAGATAGTTGTCTTTACCGAAATCCACGCATGCGGATGGGCGCTGGCTGGATTGGTTTGTCCGAGCAAAGCCGTGAGGGAAAGAAGAAGCAATTTCCAATGGGGCATGGTCTTCATATAATGGCTACATACCACTTGCGTAAGGGGCTGAAAATGAACAAAGCACAGCTTCTATCTATTCGCCATTCAAGAGCATCGCTTCCTTAAACTGCTGAATATTATAATGGAACATGGCGATGTAGGTCGGCGCCGGGCCAGGAGCTTGCGACAGGGCATCGGAGTAAATGGGGTTGCCTACGCTAGCGCCTGCGTCTTTTGCGATCTGTGTCACCAGTTTCGGGCTGGCCATCATTTCAAAAAACACGCGCCTGACTTTTTCCGCCTTCATCTGTTCGATAAGCTTTGCGACCTGTGTAGCGGTTGGCTCCACTTCCGTGCTGATCCCCTGCGGTGCGATGAAAGTCACGTTATAGGCCGCGCCGAAATAACCAAAAGCGTCATGGCTGGTGATGATTTTACGTTGCGAAGCAGGGATTGTTGCAAGCCCTTTCCTGACCCAAGCGTCCAGTTCTGCCAGTTCAGTATCATAAGCTTTCGACCTCGCCCTCAAGATTGCCGCTTTTTCAGGCATGGCCGCGCAGAGCGCCTCTGTTATGTTCTGCACATAAATCCGCGCGTTTGAAACATCCTGCCACGCATGTGGGTCGATATTCTTGCCAGCGTCGGCTTGCGTGGGGTGGGCTTCATTGGTCGGCGTTTCCCGTTCTTCGGTGTCCATTTGCCTTGGGATTATGCCTTTGCTGGCGATAACGATCGGGCCCTTGTATCCTGAGGCACCAATCAACCGGTCAACCCAGCCCTCCATGCCCAGGCCATTAACGATCACCAGATCGGCCTGCGCTAGGAATTTCGAGTCATTCGGCGTCGGTTTATAAACATGGGCATCGCCGTCGGGGCCGACGAGGGTTTTGACGTCCACCAGATCCCCGCCAACCTGTTTTACTAGATCGCCTAAAATGGTAAACGTAGCTATGACCTTGAGCGGCTGCGCTTGCGCGAAGGCTGGGATGGGCGCACATAGAAAGGCGAGAAGCAGGAAGACGAGAAACTTCTTCATAGCGGCTCCATTGAGGCGTTGCGAGGTTTATCTTGTTACTTTATAACAACAATACCGTCAAGCTCGGGCGGTTGTCAGGATTCCGGACGGAAACGCATGTTTAACGCTTCGCTAGGACAACGCCTTCTGATCGTATCGGGATTAGCACTCGGCCTGATCCTGCTTGTATATTTTGTGCTGGAATAGCCGCATGACGGAACCGCTCCTGACGCTTCGAAATCTATCGGTGCATTATGGCAATCGCCATGCGCTTCAGAATGTCTCTGGCACTTTTCACAAAGGATCGCTGACGGCAGTTGCGGGGCCGAATGGTTCCGGCAAAAGCACGTTGCTGAAAGTGATTGCAGGCGTTATCCGGCCGGACTCGGGTTTGATTGAGTTCCATCAAGGCATCGATGGAACGATGGCCTACCTGCCCCAAATCGCCCATATGCAGCGCGATTTTCCGATTTCAGTTGAGGAAGTTGTGATTACAGGTTTTTACCCGGAGAGAGGTGAATGGAATGCCATTGGCCGAAGTCATTATGATTTAGCTAGAAAGGCGCTTCAGGATGTGGGGCTGTCAGGATATGCAGATCGGCAGGTTAGCGATCTTTCCGGCGGCGAGTTTCAGCGCACATTATTTGCGCGTGTGATTGTTCAGAACGCGCCGATTATACTGCTCGATGAACCATTTACTGCCGTGGACGCCGAAACGACGGCACGGCTTATTCGGCTTTTACTAAAATGGCATGAAGAGGGAAGGACGGTCATTTGCGTGCTGCATGATTTGCTCTTGATCCAAAAATACTTTCCTGAATCGATGGTGCTGCAAGGAAAATGCCTCGGCAGCGGCCACACGCACAAACTCTTTGAACAAAAATTGCTTTCCTTCGATCTCGATATGGCAGAGCTATATCCACCTGACGAACCTGCAACTCACAACCACACCCACGCCCATTCACATGACGCTTGATGCCCTTCTAATAGAGCCGTTTGAAAAATTCGCATTTCTGCGCCGCGCTTTGGTTGCCTGCGTCGCGCTTGCGGTCGGCGGCGCACCACTTGGATTCTTCATGAATCAACGCCGCATGGCGCTTGTATCCGATGCCATGTCGCACGCGATTTTCCCGGGGGTAGCGATTGCCTTTCTCATATCGGGATTAGGGGTTTGGTCGCTGACCATCGGCGGTCTGACGGCGGGTACTCTGATTGCCCTGTTTTCCGTTTTTCTAAGCCGTTATACACAGATAAAGGAGGACGCGGTTTTTACGCTTCTCTTTTTACTTTCGCTCACGTCCGGAATCGTCCTTTTGTCTCTCAAAGGCAGCAACATCGATCTGATGCACATGCTTTTCGGGGATATTCTTGCGATAGATCGGGATGGTTTGATTTTTATTGCTGGCGTCACGCTCGTTACCTTGATTACGCTGTCTTTTATATATCGTGGGCTGGTTCTGGACTGCTTTGATCCTGACTTTCTGAGGGCATCGAGGCGCGGCAAAATGACGCGCCAGATTTTCTTTGTGCTTTTTGTGGTCAATCTTGTCGCGGCATTTCAAGCCTTGGGAACCTTAATGGCACTTGGCCTTATGTTACTGCCAGCTATCGCTTCCGGCTTCTGGACGCGCCGTGTCAACACGGCCATTCCCTTGAGCATAGGAATTGCCATCGTTTCCTCCTACGCCGGTCTCCTGATTTCTTATTATACCAACACACCATCGGGGCCGGTTGTTGTTTTGTTTTGCGCGCTGATCTGTCTTAGCTCTGTATTGTTTGGACGTTGCGGAAGTTTTGTCGCCGGGTTACGAAAACCGTCCTGATTATGCCTAAAGGAAAGTAGATTAATCCGTTTGAGACAGAACCATGCGTATATTTGCGTTACTTTTTGTTCCTTCATGGCTGTCGCTTGGCTTTGCCCAGGCTTTGAGGCGGCATG
>Ga0206868_10058_pt1 | contig 34048 bp, 28 predicted proteins | sample Alteio_BWOrgCont_38_FD_152901 | JGI IMG/M metagenome (GOLD analysis project Ga0206868, IMG submission 152901) | Enriched cells from forest soil in Barre Woods Harvard Forest LTER site, Petersham, Massachusetts, United States -... | ecosystem: Environmental > Terrestrial > Soil > Temperate forest >... | reverse complement strand
ATGACACCACGATCGAGAAGGTCATGTCCCAGCCCAGCACGATCTGCATCACTTTGGCCATTGAGAACATGTTTACGCCGCTCATCAGCACGGTCATGAATCCAAAGGAGACGGCAGCGACCGTGCTTGAGCCCTCGCCGAAGCGCATCTTCAGATAGCCCGGCACTGAATGCGTCTTGCACACGTAATAGAAGGGCATCATCACCATGCCCAGAAAAAGCATCGCAGGAATCGCCCCCACCCAGTACCAGTGTGCTGCCAGGATCCCGTACTGATACGCTGAACCGGCCCATCCCATCAATTCCAGAGCGCCCAGGTTCGCGGAGACAAAGCTCAGGCCCGCGATCCACGCGGTCATTTCGCGTCCGGCCATGAAGAACTCTTCGCTGGTATTGGCGCGCCCCTTGAGGTAATAGCCGATCCAGATCACCATCACGAAATAGATGGCCACCACGGCAATGTCGAGCACGCTGAGATGAGCCAGCGAGGGTACTCCCACGGCCAGCAACGATGTGGGGTTCAAGTTTGTTGCCGCAACTGCCAATTCGAGCATTCCATCACCTGCGTGGGAGCGTTCCATCCGGTGTTTTCTGATTGTCCGGAGATGACACCTTAGTAAATGGGTTTACCTCTGTAACTGTCAAGGAAAATACGCCGCCTTCATATCTCCGGCGGGCAAACCCTTGAACAGCTTGTCAGAGGGCCTCAAGATTCTCAAATAAATTCAATCCGGACGCCTGTTTACGGAGCTGCCTACGGATCTGAGAAATCGTTTACCGAACAAGACTAGCACGGAGACTCCTGAGACAACCCGGCTCCGGGAAATTCTTTGCACTTTCACCTTGTCTTTGCGGCTCTCTAACGCTACCTTGAAGTATGGAACCCAATTCTTCCGTTCCGGCCTCTCTTCCAGTGCAGTTCCTTCGCGCCTTTCTGGCGCATTGTCCTTGTAGCCGTGTTCCCGGTTGTCGCTTTCCCACCCCATCCCATCTTTAGGAGTCCTACCTATGTCAGCTCCCGTTTCCGATCCTATTGCTTGTAGTGGTTTTACCCGGCGCAACTTCCTGCGCGTTGCCGCAGCTTCTTCTGCGTTTGCCTCGATCTCCGGCCTCACCGAGGCCCATCTCGCTTTCGCCCAGCGCCCCAAGTTCGCCAAGCCCGAATCCGGCATCCACATCGATGCCAATGAGAATCCCTTAGGCCCTTCGGAACCGGCGCGGGCCGCGCTCGCGGCTATGATTCCCATGGGCGGGCGATATGAATTTCCCATTCAACTTGAACTAATGGAGATCTTCGCCAAGCAGGAGGGCCTCGATCCTGAATCCATCATGGCCTATGCGGGCTCCGGCGAACCGCTTCAGTACACCGTTCTGGCTTTCACATCGAAAGACCGTCCGCTGGTCACCGCTGACGTCACTTTCGAAGCACCCTGGTGGGCAGCCGCCAGCAACGGCGCTCAGACCATCAAAGTGCCGCTGGCCGATCCCAAGGGAGCTGCGACGCATGATCCGAAAGCCCTGCTTGCCGCCGCATCCAACCCTGGCGTCATCTACGTCTGCAACCCTAACAATCCAACCGGCACCATCACCTCGCGCAAAGATATCGAAGCCATTGTTGCCGGCGCGCCCAAGGATACGGTTATCCTCATCGACGAGGCCTACATCCACCTCTCCGATGCAACGCCTTGTTTGGATATGGTGAAGGACGGCAAGAACGTCATCGTCCTGCGCACCTTCTCCAAGCTCTACGGAATGGCCGGTCTTCGTCTTGGCTTTGCCATCGGCCGCCCCGACCTGATCAAGAAGCTCAACTACTTCGGCCAGAATTCACTACCTGTCACCACTATCGCCGCCGCCAAGGCCAGCCTGATCGACACCACCCTCGTCCCGACCAGGAAGAAGATCATCGGCGACATTCGCGAAGAGAACCTGGCATGGTTGAAGAGCAACAACTTCGAATTCACGCCCTCGCAAAGCAACTGCTACATGGTCGACGTCAAGCGTCCCGGCAAGGAAGTAATCGCGGCCATGGCCAAGAAGGACATCTACATCGGCCGCGCCTGGGAAGCCTGGCCAACCCACGTCCGCATCACCGTAGGCACCAAAGCGGAGATGGATGCATTCCAGAAGGCCTTCAAGGAAGTGATGAGCTCGCCCGTCAGTTCGACCGCAGGCCTGACTCCCGAGCCGCTGCATCAACGCATGAGAGAAACACCTTTCAGCTACCTGTCGTAGATCACCACTCCAACCAAACAGAAGAGACCTCGGCGAAGATGCCGGGGTCTCTTTCATTGCGGGCAAGATTTGCTTGTTTGTAGATTGATGGCCAAATTGAATCGGCCCCCGGAGTGTTTCGGGGGCCGACCGTGTTGTTTGTTGCTGAGGAGTGTTGGTTAGAAGAGAACCTTCAGAGCGAACTGAGTGTTGAAAGGTTCGCCGGCGCCAATTCCTGGAGCACCATTGAAGTCGCCAATCGTGTCAAACAGAGCGAATCCGCCGTCTGACGTGAGATTGGGGTTGAAGTTATTCTGCAGTGGAGGAGCAAAGTTGGTGCGGTTAAAGAGATTGAACATCTCTACACGGAATTGCACAGTGACCTTCTCCCCGACCTTCGTGTTCTTGAAGACGGAGAAGTCCGTATCCGCGTATCCAGGAGCATAGTAAGCATTACGTCGAGATGTGCCGGCAAACGTTCCGACCGGACCTTCTGCAAACGCATCCGGATTGAGCCAATTTGCATTGACCTTTTGCTGCCTGGCGCCCGCGTAGGGGTTGCCGATCTGAATTGCGCGCTGCGCCTTCTCGTTGGTGCCGCTATAGTCGACATTGCTTATCACGCTGAAAGGTAATCCTCCATGAAGAGTTACGAGGCCATTCAGCTCCCACCCGTTCGTTAAAGCTCTCAAGGTGTGACCACCTGGAACCTGATACGACAAGAGTGCAATGAAGATATTGCGCTGGTCAAAATCACTGGCGCCATAGTCTCCCTTGAAGTTGGTGCTGTCCTGAGGCAGTGCGCCGCGATAGGCAGTCACATCGTCCATGTTGTGCGACCATGTGTAAGCAGCCTGAGCGTTGAGCGAATGCCAATTGGAAACCCGCAGTGTCGCCTGTAGAGAGTTGTAGTTCGAGTCACCAATGCTTTGAATCTCATTGATGAAGCTGTAGTTGGGGAAGGTACTGAAATACGGCCTGCTGCTTTGAATCGCGTAGTTCTTTGCAGCTACACCTGCAGCAGTTGTCGTGTCGTAACCCGTAAGATCCTGGGCTGCTGCTTGATTGATGTCGCGAATCGCAAGCAGATGACGGCCTTGGCTGCCGACATAACCGAGTTGCGCGATTACCTTATCCGACACGCTGTATTCCAATTGCAGATTGAAATTGGTGTTGTAAGACGGACGGAAGCTCTTGGCGATCGAGAACACGCTGCATGGGCTATCGGTTGTTCCAGCGGTGACACCGTCGCCGGTAACAGCGCAGGTAGTCGCGCCGCTTCCAAAGATGTTCACACCCGATACGATCGTTCCCGCGTTCTCAGTCACAGTGCGCACAGGATTAAGACCGGCTGGGTTGCCTTCCACGCCGTTTGGAGCACCGTTGGTGGGGCGATTATCGAGGAAGGGATTCAGGTTCGGCGTATCGAAGTAGAGGCCGCTTCCCGCTCGAACCACCATCTTCGGAGAGACTTGATACGAGAATCCCAGGCGTGGACTGACCGATGTGTACTTGGGATCGTAAAGGGAACTGATCTGATCGCCCTGGAATACGATGCCACCCTGATCCGGCCGGAAGACTGAAAGGTTCTTGTAGCCGTTGTGGAGAGGACCTTCGTAGTCCCAGCGAACACCGAAGTTCACATTCAATTTGGAGTTGATCTGGTAGGAGTCCTGTCCAAACACCGCATAGGTATTCACGAAGACCTGGCGATCAGGGTCTCCAATTGCGATCGAAGCGGAGTCGTAATTGCCAAGCAGGAAGTCGGCCAGCGACGAGACCGCAGAAGCCTGGAAGGCAGACAAGCCCGTCGTGACCCAGTTCTTCGATGACCCATTGAAGTCGATTGATCCAACCGAGTGACGATGATAGAACTCGTCCAGTTGAGCCTGGCGAAACTCTCCGCCCAGTTTGAACTGATGCTTGCCCTTCGTCCACGAGAGATCGTCTGTTAGATGTCCGGTGATGTCGTTACGGCCCTCAGGGGGCGTGACGCCGACCGCGTCAAAAGATCCGATAGTGATATTGGGAGCATTCGTATAAGAAGCCCCAGTGATCAAGCCTGTCGAAGGTATGTCGAAACCGGTCTGCGCATCATCGAATACCTGGTTGAAGTAGTTCACGCCTGCCAGCAGTTGGTTGGTGATGGTTGGGCTGAAGACATGGTTATAGGTGAGGGCATAGTTCTGAATGTGGATCGGTGCGATTTCATAGTATGCAGGAATGTGTGAGCCTGCAGGTGCTTCTTGGTTACCCTGCCCTACAAACCAATGGGCTGAGAGAGTATCCTTCGGCGAGATCGTCCAGTCAATCTTTGCTGTCCCGTTATAACTGTAGCCAAACTCGGGAACAGGGCTGATGTAATTGTCTGCGGTCGCCGGTCCCCCCAGGATTGAGGCAGGGAACAGCAGGGTGAGCAAATTGAGCGAGACCGGATTCGGGGTATATCCGACCGCTGCCCCTCCACCGTCCGGAGTATAAGTCAGCGCCTTTGCCAGCGTCTGATAGGCCGTCGATGGCGCAGTGACGCTCGCAGGCACACCGATAACGAAACGTTGATGCTCATAGCTGATAAAGGCGAAAAGCTTGTCTCGAAGGATCTTGTCGCCAACCGACAATCCGTAGTTGTAGTTTCGAACTTTCTGCTTTGGCAGGCCTTCCGCTTCGACGATCGGAGAGATCGCGCCGAACGCCTCATTGCGGTTGAAGTAGTAAGCAGATCCGTGGAGCTGATTGGTCCCCGATTTAAGCGAGAGATTGACACTGCCGCCAGGATTTCGGCCAGATTCGGGAGATGCTTGTGTCTGCACAGAGAACTGTTCGACTGCATCGAGGGGAAGAACCACGCCTGCAATGCCCGAGACGCCGCCCTGATTGACCGCCGGAATATTGTGCCAAAGATCATTATTGTCAATGCCGTCGATCTGCCAGTTGATCTGGTTGGCGCGCGTACCGTTCAACGAACCGTATCCACCCGCACCGGAGTTGGAAAATCCCGGCGCAAGCGTGACCAACTGAGTAAAGTCGCGGCCATTCATAGGAGTGTCGGAAACTTCTTGCTCGCCGATCACGCTTGTCTGCGTAGTTGAAGTAGTGTCCAGCGCCAGAGCCGCTGCAGAAACTTCCACTGTTTGCGTTCCTGATGCAACCGTGAGCTTCACGGGCAAGGTATAAATCGTTCCTGCAATAACAGGCACTTTGTCGATCTTGATGATCTCGAAGCCGCTCGCAGTAACGATCACCTGATAGGCGCCAAGTGGGAGTTCCTGGAAGGAGAATTCTCCGGCGCTTGAACTGATCGATTTGTGAGAAACGCCGGTGGCGACATCTACTGCTTCTACCGCTGCGCCCGGAACCACGGCTCCGGATTGATCAGTGACGGTGCCGTTAATGCCACCGCGAAAGGTTTGGGCCGATGCCGCAAAGGGCATAAACAACACGAGCGCCAGCAGCAGAGCTGTGGCGCCAAGATGACTACGGAGACTGCGAAACTTCATACGTGGTCCTCCAAATGAAAAATCAAGGTAGGGATGTCCTGTTCGCGTTCCAAAAAGAAGTGGAAAGCGTTTACGAAGCTGCCGGGGTGGCAAAAGACGCAGAGGATCAGAATATGTCTGAGTATTGGCTACAAGAAAAACGTAGATGGAATGAGCTTGTGTGGGGTTCCATTCACAAACATAGTGACAAGAGCGTTAAAAATGCAATAGAAAACCCGCGCCAAATGCGGTGTTTCGAGTCTTTACACGGTCGTAGAATAACTTTCTTTTATCGTGTTTGCTCAAACGAAAGCGCTTACGTACATAGTTGAGCGAGTTCGCTTATTTCACTTTTTAGCTCCGGCATCTGCTCCCACACTCGCACCATCAGTTCCCCAGACGCATGGTGGAAGAAGACAGTCACTGAATCGTCGGTCCGTGGCAGAATACAAAAATCCCCCGACTCCGCCTCAGCCGAAGGCACCGTCATGACACACGGCCGCGGAAGCGCCGACTTGATCGTCCCGGCGATCATGTTGGCAATCTCCTTGGTCGCGTCCAGCGTGTCGTTAGCCTGCACCTGCTCCTCGGGCTGCATCAGCATCGCGGAAGTCGCCTTCAGCGCCAGGCCTCGCGACAGGCGAACCTCGACGCGCCCAGTCCACACGCCGGAAAGGCTGCAACTGCCCACCACATGCTCCGCCCCGATACATCGAAGCTGCGTCTCGCCAATAGGCTCAAGTTGCATAGCCAGCATCTGTTCCCAGAACTGGGCGTTCGCGTTATGGATACTCTCCATTGTGATCGTGACGTGCATGATGATGCTCCTGCACAGGCCAGTGTGGGCCTGTTGAGTTTTTCAATTTACGGCTTAAATCTGGATCAGGTTCAGAGACTGGCCGCGGTCGGCGTTCAAAAATTAGCACTACCTCATCTATCGAACTTTTATGGGAGTTCTTTAAGGTCTGCGCACAATCAATTCTTATCAGTCCCAAATACGGACATGCGACTACTTCGGCGCCAGCAACTTTTGCAGAACTACAGCTTCGTTGTGCTCTTCGTCTTTAGCGCCAAAGAGCAGCGTTACCACGCCCTTGGCCGCCTTCTGCTTCAGCAGCGAAACCTGCTCTGTGTTCTGTCGCAACTCAGCGCGATAGCGCGTCTGGAATTCCTTCCATTTCTCAGGGTCGTGACCAAACCACTTGCGAAGTTCCGTGCTGGGCGCGACTTCCTTCAACCAGAGATCGACGCTGGCCTTTGCCTTCGTCAACCCCCGTGGCCAAAGCCGGTCGACGAGGATGCGCGTTCCATCCTCCTCATCGGGTTGCAGATAAACGCGTTTGATTTTGATGTGCATCGCCAACCAGCTCCCGGGCTTTCATTTGCAGTGACAGAAGTTTACTCCAGCCTTCCAAACTTTCCCACGTCGCCCAAAGCTGCTATCCTGACCAGCGCGGCATGAAGTAACACAAGAAAAGCGATTTAGGAAGGCGGTCAACGATGTGGTTCCTGGGGATGGATGTGGGTACGAGCGGCACCCGGGCGGTATTGGTCGATGAGCAAGGCAGGATCGTCAGTTCCGCCTCGGAAGAACATGCACCCTTCCGCACTCCGCATCCCGGTTGGGCCGAGCAGGACCCCGAAGACTGGTGGCGCGCCGCGCTCATCGCCATCCGCGCCGCAATCGCCGCCGCTCCCACGCCGCATCAACCGATCGCCAGCGTAGGCCTCACCGGGCAAATGCACGGGGCTGTCCTGCTTCATAAGGATGGCATCGTCCTGCGTCCCTCGCTCATCTGGTGCGACACGCGCACCCAGCCCGAGTGCGATTGGCTCACCAAAGAGATCGGCTACGACCGCCTCATCGAACTCACCTGCAACCCCGCCCTGCCCAATTTCACACTGACCAAGCTGCTCTGGGTCAAAGAGCACGAGCCGGAGATTTTCGCCCGCACCGCGCACATTCTCTGCCCCAAGGACTACGTCCGCTTCCGCCTCACCGGCGCCTACGCCATCGATGTGCAGGAGGCCAGCGGAACCCTCTTGCTCGACGTGACCAATCGCCGCTGGTCGTCTGAGGTAGCCGCCGCTGCCGGCATTCCCGAAAGCTGGCTGCCCGAAGTCTTTGAATCCCCTGAAGTCTGTGCGCAAATCTCCGCCGAAGCCGCCTCACTCACCGGCCTCGCCGCCGACACACCTGTCGTCGCCGGGGCAGGGGATCAAGGCGCAGGCGCAGTGGGCATGGGCATTCTGCAGCCGGGTTCTGTCTCCGCCACCATCGGCACCTCGGGCGTAGTCTTTGCCGCCACCGCCGCGCCTATCAAAGACCCCAAAGGCCGCCTGCACACCTTCTGCCACGCCGTCCCCGGCCGCTGGCACGTTATGGGTGTTACGCAGTCGGCAGGTCTCAGCTTCCGCTGGCTCAAAGAAACCTTTTTCGCCGGAGAGAACTACGACGAACTTACGAGCGCTGCCGGTAAAGTTGCGCCAGGCAGCAACGGCCTCGAATGGGCCCCATATCTGCTCGGCGAGCGCACTCCGCATCTCGACCCCGCCGTGCGTGCCGCCTTTACCGGCATCACCTCGACCCACACAGCCGCTCATTTCGTCCGCGCAACGCTTGAGGGCGTAGCCTACTCGCTCAAAGACACCTTCTCGCTCTTCGCCGCTCTCGGTATCCCAGTCAGCGGTATCCGGCTCGGCGGCGGAGGCGCACGCGGCCCGCTCTGGCGGCAGATACAAGCCGCCGTCTATGGCCACGCCGTCGAAGTGCTCACCGCGGAAGAAGGCGGAGCCTTCGGTGCCGCACTCATGGCCGGAGTAGGCGCAGGACACTGGCCAAATCTGGACGCGGCCTGCGGCGCCGGAATCAGCGTAGCCGAACGCATCGAGCCCGATGCGGCATGGCTGGCAGCCTACGCAGCCGGTTACGAACACTGGCGCAAGCTCTATCCAGCTCTGGCTACTCTGCGCTAGAAACGGCCAACTGCAGCTTATTTCTCGGCGGAGAGAGTGCCCTTGGCCACGATATCCATCGTGACCTCTTTCTCCACCTTGACGAACGGGATGCTCGGGTTCTTGATGCCCCACTCCACGTAAGGAATCGTGAACCGAGTGGTCGCCGTCGTGAGCGCGGCCTCCTGCGCCACCGTGAACTCCAGAGTCATCGGGTGGCTTCCACCATGCACGGTCATCGTTCCTGTTACCGAAATCTTCTGGCTGCTCGCAGCAGGGCTAAAGCCGCTCACCTTCTGGGGAGCGAACGTGGCCACCGGAAAGCTCGTTACCTCCAGGAACTCGCGCTTCATCTTCCCGTCGCGGGAATCATTGCCGCTCGCTCCTGAGCCGGTATCTACAGTGAACTGGCCATGCGCATCGCCGCTGCTGTTGAAAACAATGTCGCCCGCCGTCAAGTGAAAGGTGCCTTTCACCGTGTGTAGGGTGTCCTTGAGAGTGTAGTGAACTTCAGTCACAGCCGGGTCCAGATGCAAGTGAAACTTCTCCGGCTGCTGGGCCAGTGCGGCCGGAGCGAGGATGACAGCGAGGGCTAACACTGCGAAGGTTTTCATTGCATCTCTCCCGGGGTATGTTGCCTGCTGAAAGTTGTTTGGGCGTGCCTCGATTTCAGCTCGCGACTGCTTGGGGAGCAATAACAGCGGGCTGGGTGACGCGTGTCAGCCTTGCTGTCATACGCATCGCGCCGGGCCAGACCCTGAGGCAAAACGGCAATACAGCGCGCGCGAGTGCGTTGTTCAAGCCATCGGCGGCGAGCTCGGCAAGGCGCATCTGGGGCAGCATTGCGGAGCGCAGTTTAGCCTGAAAGACCGGCGCCGGTTCCGCGGCAAGATAGGCTGCGGCGGCACGGCGGGCAGTATGCAGCGCGATGGATATGCCATCGCCGGTGAACGAGGGGATTACGGCTGCCTGATCGCCGATGCAGTAGAGCCCCTCCTCCGTTGTGCGGCGGATGAAACCGTACGGGATATGAGTGATGGTGATCGGTTTGTCGAGCAGTGGCTCCGCACCGTCAAGCCGCATCGCGAGGTGGGGACAGTCCTGCTGCATCTTCGCAAGAAGGCCCTCCCAGCGAAGGCCCGCACGTGCAAAATACCGCCGTTGCACCACACAGCAGAAATTCGTAATGCCGTCTTCTACCGGTTGGATACCACCGTAGCCTCCGGAATAGAGCGTCAACTCGGAGGCGTCCGCCAGATCGGCAGTCTGAGCGGCAGTCAGCCGGTAATACATCTTGAAGGCGACCCATTGGTGAGGGTCCTTCGGGCGGCCGTGGCCGCGTAGATCGTGCTTGCCCGTGGCGAGAAAAGCGGTTGGAGCTTCGTATGTGGTGCCGTCGTCGAGCGTGGCCTGCCACAGGTTGCCGGTCGTGCGTTTGAGCGACTGTACACCGCGACCACGCTTAACGTGGACTCCCGAGGCGATGGCTGCGGCGATGAGCGCTGTATCGAGCGCCTTGCGCGTGAGCGAGGCCGCTGGAAAAGGTAGCGGAGCCTGCGCGGCGCGCCTGGCTGCGGCAAGGCGAACATAATCGATGGGCACCGCGCCAAGCGAGGCCACATCGATACCAAGTGCGTGCAGGTCTTCAAGGGCCTCACCGCTCAGGAATTCTCCGCAAACCTTATGGCGAGGTGTGGGCTCGCGTTCAATTAGCGTGACGCTCCGTCCCTTGCGGGCCAACGCGATCGAAGCCGCACAGCCTGCCACTCCACCACCGAGGATGAGAACTTTGTCTTGCAAAGGAAACTGATTTAGTTCGGAGGTTGTAACGGGAATCTCCATTTCTCGGATGCGATACGTGGAATTGTACCGCCTTTGTCGGGTATTGCATGACCAATGCAGCAATTGATGAGTTGTGCAGTCACGCCCCAAACGACCGGTGTAGAGGTTTGACGCGCTGTAGTCGGAGATTGTGAGCCTAAGCCCGCTTTACCCGATCTTTTGCACCAACAGGACTGTGAAAGGAGCCTGAATCAATCACGGCGAGTGGTGAGTTCTCGCCAGTTGAGCCCGAGGTCGACGATTAGCAGCGAGGCGAGCGTGAAGGCGATGACGCCGACCGCGGACAGGACGTCGCCGAGATGGCTCCAGTATGCAGGTACGAGGTTCAGCACGCGGCTGGAGACGAAGGTGAAGGTGACAGCATAGGAGCGGGCCATCCACTGGCGGTGCTGAATTATCTGGCGGTTGCGCGCGGTGATGAAGGCGGCGGTCGTGCAGACGATCCAGGCAGCGGCCTGCATCGAGGTTCCAGGGAGACCCGGACGGCCCCAGGCGAGAGCGACCCCGGTTGCGGCGCCGACGAAGACAGAGACGACGTAGATGCGGCCGAGAACGCGATGGATCTTGAGGTAGCGCTGGCGAAATCGTGATGAGAACTGGAGCGGGCCGATGAGGAGAGCCAACATGCCGGCGAGCGTATGCGGGATGAGGAGCTGGCGGTCGGCGATGACCTGTAGACGGTAGGCGTGGTACATCGGATAGTCGGTGTACAGGAGAACTTCCGAGGTGATGAAGACGAAGAGCGTGGTGAGGCCCAGCGCGGTCCAAATGACGGTTTTGGATCGGATTTTCGACCCAGAACGGCCGGGGCTGCGCGGGAGCTGCGTGGAAGTTGCCATTATCCTCCTCTCAGATGTTTAGACGCGATGAGGTACGCCACGAGGGCGACTGTCGCGAAAGACTTCATGTCCTTAGTCTAACGAGAAGCTTCAGAATGCTGGGTACAGAGAGGTAACCCGCCAACTATGAACGTCGGCTCACTTCAACCGCCCCACGCACAGCCGTCCTGGCCGCCAATGCTCCACCGTCACAGCCTCTAGCGGGATCTCAGCCGCTGCCAGCAACTGTACCCAATCCTCTTCCCGGAAGGCCCGCCGAAACGACACCGGCCCATCGTGCCGCACAAACCGGTGCCATCCCACCACCTTCGCCATCCACCCAAACATCCGGCAACTCAGCTCCGACCGCTCCAGATCGTTGATAAACCAACCCACCTGCGCAGTCGTTTCCATCCACCGCAGGAGCGCGACGACTTCCTCATCCTCCAGATGATGTGCCGTCAGCGAACTCACTAAGATATCCACCGGCTTCTCCGGCCGAAACATGAGAGCATCGCCGGTCACCCATGAGATGCCCAATTCCGCCGGCGTAGACTCCGCTGCCGCCCACGCTGCGTAAGGGTTCAGGTCAATTCCTGTTAGCTCTGCAGCAATTCCTCGCCGCCGAGCCCAGCCCGCAATCTGCCGTAACAGACCGCCGCCGCCGCTTCCCACATCCACTATTTGAACCGGGATGTGCATCTGTTCATGCGGCGTACGCGGCAACCGCTTTAGCCAGGCCAGCGTTGGCCGATAGCCCAGCAGCCAGCGATTGACTTGCTCCAGACTGCGCAGGCAGCTACGGAAATCCTTATAGGTGCAGTCACCATCCATCAGCTCCGGTAACTCACGTGGAGAGACGCGCCGACTGAAGTCGATCTCCACGCTAGACCACACTGAAGCGCATCGTTTCAGCTGTTAGTCCAGGCCCAAACGACATCGCGCACCCACGCTGCCCCGGTCGCGCCTGCTGCATCATCCGCTGCAGCACAAACATCACCGTCGCCGACGACATGTTGCCGAAGCTCGACAGCACCTCCCGCGACGCCGCCAGCGCATCGGCCGGTAACTCCAATCCCTTCTCCACCGCATCCAGAATCGACTGTCCACCGGGATGCACCGCCCACAGTTTAATCCCATCGCGGCCATCCCGCTCGGCCATCAGCTCGCCCTCATGCAGTGCGCGGGCCAACTCCGCCGGCACCTGCCCGGAGAGTGACATGTCGAATCCCAGCTCACGGATCTTCCACGTAATCAGCCCCCTCGTCTCGGGTACTGTCATCGCCTTGAAGCTGTCGAGCGCAAAGCCCTGCTCGCGGGTGGTAATCAGACTTGCCGCTGCGCCATCGGCGAACACCAGGAAGGAGAGTATCTGCTCCAGCTCCTGCGTCTCCTGAAAGTGCAGCGTGCAGAGCTCCAGGTTGAGTGTCAGAACACCCGCCTTTGGATCTGAGCGCACAATGTGCCGCGCCAGCTTCAGCGCATTGATCGCGGCATAGCATCCCATGAATCCAACCATCGTGCGCTCCACGTCCCCCGAAAGCCCAAGGTGGTCGACGATCTCAAAGTCCAGCCCCGGCGCATAGAGCCCCGTGCAGCAGGTCACCAGCACATGCGTAATACCGGAGCGTTCCTTCTCATTGAGCGCAAGCCGGTCCACGGCCTTCCGCATCAGCGCCGGAGCGTTCTGCTCAAACAGCTCCATCCGCCGCGCCGTGTTGGGAAAGTTGCCTGGCCGATAGAAATCATGCGCGTCTTGCGACGAGAATTGGCCGGAATGTTTCTGCGGATCGAGGAATGAATAGCGATGCTCGATGTTGGCGCGGCTCGCCATGCGGCGGAAGACCGCACGCAGCCGCGGGTCTGCGAGCATCTGCTCGGCGAAAACGACGAAGGCGTCATGCACATCATGCTCAGGTACGGCAGTTGCAATGCGATTCAGATAAGCCGTACTCATGCGGAATGGGCTCCCCAGCCCGGGTTATAGGGATTAGACGCCGCGTGGGTGTCCTAGGGAGCCGGACGACGAAGAGATGACAATCCGTTGACAGTCAATTACTTGAGAGAATCCCGCATTGAGGAATCCCGCATTGAGGAATCGCGCAACGTCGCTCGCATGAAGCTGTATCAAATTGGCCGGAGCATCTTTGAGGGTAGGAAACGCCGTTAGTCCGAAGCCAGACTCAGCGTATGACGCACATCCGCCCCGCGAATCCAGAAGATCACGTCGGTAGCGATGTTGGTCGCGTGGTCGGCGATCCGCTCCAGGTTACGCGCGATCAGGATCGCGTTCAGCGCCTGCGGTGTATCTTCAGGATGGCGCTGGATGCGCTCCAGCAGATCCGCCTGCGCGCGGCGATTCATGCGGTCGATCTCGTCGTCCATCAAGCGCACCGAATCCGCGACCTGGGCATCGCCGTCCAGCAGAGATTGCAGCGCGGTACGAATCATGCGGCTGGCATACTCGCCCATGGCATAGAAGTCCACGGGCAGCGAAACATCGGGCAGTTCCAGCACATCCCTGGTACGTACAGCAATGCTCATCGACTGGTCGCCGATCCGCTCCAGATCGCCGTTGATCTTGATCACCGCGAGAATGAAACGCAGATCGATGGCCATCGGCTGTTCCTTGGCCAGCAGCTCGTAAGCCATCTCATCGAGCGCCCGCTGCGCTGTGTTGATCGCCGTCTCGTTTTCACGCACGTACTGGCACAGCCCGGCATCGCGCTGTAGATAGGCGTCTACGCTGGACTCCACCGCCTGTTGAGCAAGCGCCGCCATCGCCAGAATCTTGTCTTTCAGTTCGGCAAGCTGTAGTTGAAAGTGAATGCGCGGCACGAGAAGGCTCCCTCTATAAACGATTGTGCATGATTGAGTGTTACCATCGCGCAAATATCCGCGCCATCCCACAAACGTGTGTATCAAGTCTGCCACATGGTGGTATTCTTTCCGGCTCCAACCGGGTTCCAGGCGAATGTCTTCACGCCCAATTGATGAAAGCTGGGGCGGCATCTCATGGTTTAATAGGCCGGGGGATACTACAAGACTGGAAGCTCAACCGAAATGGTGAAACAGCATCCCGGAACCATCGGAGAACAATCATGAAGAAAACTACGAAAATTGGCAGTATCCTGACGGCTATTGCTGTCGTTGCATTGCTCGTAACCACCACCGGCAAGCGATCCGAAGCTCAGGCCCAGGAACGCCATCCCCACTACCTTCGCGCGCTCTCGGATCTTCGTCTGGCCACAGGTTATCTCAACCGTCTTACCCCAAGCGAACATATCGACCAGGATCAGCTGCGTGCCGTCACCGAGATTGAATACGCTATCTCGGAAATCAAGCATGCTGCAATTGACGATGGCAAAGACATCCACGACCACGCGCCCATCGATGCACATATCGAACCGCGCGATCGCTTCAGGAAGGCGCACGAGGCTCTGAAAGCTGCAATGGAGGACGTCAACCAGGAAGAGGACGACGCTCACACCCGTGGTTTGCAGGCGCGCGCGATGGACCACATCCGCAAGGCCAACAAGGCTATTGAGGATATCCAACAGCGCATGCACCTGCTCTAGGAAGCGGCCTCCCGGCCCAAATACAGGCAACCATCTTGGGCACAGGTCTCGTGTGTCTGGGATGGTTGCTCATTTAAGCTGGAAGCATGTCTTCACCCGCCACTACACACCCTGCCAACCCCGGCAAAATGCTCAGCATCAACCCCACTGATCATCAGGTTCAGGAGATTTACAAGCTGATGGTGGGCTTGATCGTGCCTCGCCCAGTCGCCCTGGTTTCGACTGTCGATAAAGACGGCGTGCGCAATGTCGCGCCCTTCAGCTTTTTCAGCGGCGTCGGCTCCAATCCCCCCACGGTACTGTTCTGCCCCGCCTTGCGCTCTTCCGGCGATCAGCGCAAGGACACCCTCCGCAATGTTGAGCAGACCGGCGAATTCGTCATCAACATCGTCTCCGATTCCATAGCCGTCGCCGCCAATGCCACTGCTGCCGATGTTGGCCCTGAAGTTGACGAATTTCTGCTGGCCGGGCTCACTGCCGTCCCCAGCGAAGTTGTTCGCGCGCCGCGAGTCGCCGAGTCGCCGGCTCAATTCGAATGCAAGCTGCTGCAAATCATCTTCACCGGCCAGGCACAAGGCGCAGGCGTCGTGGTTGTGGGCGAGATCGTGCGCCTTCACGTCGCAGCGCATCTGGAGCACAACTTCCGCATCGATCCCGCCGGACTCGATGCCGTGGGCCGCATGGCCGGCAACACCTGGGTCCACACCCGCGAGCGCTTCGACCTGGAACGCCCAAAATAAACTGTCAAACCGGTTTTCCAACTGTCAGCCATCTGGCAGGTCTAAACGACAGGAGTATCCCATGAAGGCAGCTATCGTCAGCAGCTTCGAACACCTTCCCGCGTATGGGGATTTCGAGGAACCCGTCGCTAAGTCCGGCGAAACCCTCATTACCGTAAAGGCCGCAGCAATGAGCCGCCTGGTCCAGGCTCAGGTATCCGGGCAGCACTACAGCTCGGATGGCCGTTTCCCCTTTGTTCCCGGCGTAGACGGTGTGGGAGTCTTGCCGGACGGCAAGAGAGTTTACTTTGCCTTCCCAACTGCGCCCTTCGGATCGATGGCCGAGAGGACCGTCGTCTCGTCTTCGATGTGTGTTTCTTTGCCCGACGATCTCGATGACGTCACTGCCGCGGCAGCAGCCAACCCGGGAATGTCCTCGTGCGCTGCCCTGCTGGAGCGAGCGAAGCTGGTCAAGGGTGAAAGTGTGCTCATCAATGGCGCGACAGGGGTGGCCGGCAGATTGGCCATCCAGATTGCAAAATACCTCGGCGCGGGGCGCGTTATCGCGACCGGGCGCAACGCTGGCAGCCTCAAAGGACTTGACGCTCTCGGTGCCGATCTCTTGATCTCGCTCGATCAGCCTGCAGATTCCTTGACCAGCGCTTTTCGATCGGAGATCAAAGGCGGTGGCGTCGATGTGGTTCTCGATTACCTGTGGGGGCCTTCCGCCGAAAGCCTCATCGCCGCAGCGGCGGGGCATGGTTCAGAAGCCGGAGAGCCGCGCATTCGCTTCGTGCAGATCGGCTCGGTGTCGGCAAGGTCGATCACTCTCCCATCCGGAGCTCTGCGCAGTTCGGGACTGGAACTGATGGGTAGTGGGCTAGGCAGCGTTTCCACTCCGGGGCTGCTCAACGCGATTGGTGTGGTCTTACAGGCCTTTATCTCTCAGGGATTCAAGATCAGCGCTGACCCGGTTCCGCTGGCCGAGGTCGGCACTGCCTGGGCAAGCCAGACCGCCGACCGGATCGTATTCACCATGTAGAGAACGCGATCCGGCCGGAGCCCGTAACCTGAAATCTACTCGTTCCGGAGCGCCCGCGCCGGATCGATCGAAGCCGCCCGCCGCGCCGGAATAATCCCCGCTACGCAAGCCGCCACAGCCAGCGTCAGAACCGCCACAGCCATTACGCTGGTGTTCGCGCTGGTGATCTCATACAACTGCGTCTTCACAAACCGCACACAGAACAGCGCCACTGGAATCCCAATTGCCAGCCCCAGCACCGTCTGAATAACCGCCCCGCGCATCACCATGGCGATCACCCCTGCGCGTTCGGCGCCAAGAGCCATGCGAATGCCAATCTCAGGCGTCCGCCGCGCCACGGTATATGAAGTCACGCCATACAGCCCAATCGTCGCCAGCAGCAGCGCCAGTCCGCCAAACAGCGAAGTCAGCCGCGCAATCATCCGCTCTTCCGTAAAACGGTCCGCAATCTGCTCATCGAAGGTCTGAAACTTCACCACCGTCAAGTTGGGATTGATCGCCGCCAGCGTCCTCCGCGCAATCGCCTCCATATCGCTCATCGGCCGCTCTGTCTGAATCACCATCGCCCCGGCATAGAGAGACATGTCCTTCTCGATCGGACCTTTGTCGCTGGGATAGCGCTGCATGATGGGAACGAAATACATGCTGTGGTCCTTCCAGCGCACATCGGTATACGCCGTATCCTCCACGACGCCCACCACTTCAAAGTCTTCCCGCGAATCGGGAGAACCAATCCGCCGCCCGATGGGATTATTACCGTTGAAGAATATCTTCACGAATGCCTGATTCACCACTGTCACTGCAGGCGCAGTGGAGGTATCTTGCAATCCGATTCCTCGCCCCATGAGCACGCGCGTCCCCACTGAATCAAAGTAGTCGCTGTTAGCTTTGATGAACGATGCGCTGTACGTCTTCGGCGCACCCGGCACGCCGACCTCATTGCTCCAGTTGTTGTCTTCCATCGGCGTGTAATTCGAAATGCCAACCTTCAATATGCCCGGTACCGCGTGGAATCGCTCTTCCATCGTCCGGTACAGTGCCTCCAACTGCGTTTGCGCATATCCCGCCGCCTGCGGATTGATATGTACCATGTATCTGTTCTTTGAGTTCAGCTTCAGATCCATGCTCTGCAGCTTGTTCAGGTTTTGCGAAAACAGTCCCGCGCCAACCAGCAGAATCAGCGAAAGCGCAGCCTGCAACACCACCAGCGTGCGCTGCAGCAGAGAAGCTCCCGAAGTCGTACTGCGCGTCCCGCTGCGCAGAGCATCCACAGGCTGAGCCTGCGCCGCAATCCACGCCGGAGCCACGCCAAACGAAATTCCTGTCAACAGCGAAACTCCAAACGCAAACCCAATCACCTCCAGAGAAGGACTAGCATCGATCGGCACATTTTCCGCTCCCGGAAACGCCAGCATCAGCAGCATGTGCGTCCCTGCATACGCCACCACCAGTCCCACCAGCCCACCCATGCACGCCAGCAACACACTTTCCGTCAGCAACTGGCGAATGATCCGCCCCCGCATCGCCCCCAGCGCAGTGCGCAGTGACATCTCTGTCTTCCTGCCCATACCCCGCACCAGCAGCAGGTTTGCGATGTTCGCGCAGGCAATCAGCAGCACAAGCCCGGCAATCCACATCAGCAGGTGCAGATGGTCGCCGTACTGTTCCTGCATGTTCGAGATACCCGCGCCGCCCGGAGTTAGCGTTACATGCGCTTTGGCCAGCAGGGTCTTTCCATGCTGCGTCGTAAAATCCTTACGCCCCGCATAGGCCTGCCGCAGCACAGCGTTTACCTTTTCCTGCAATGGGCCCATCGCTGTACCAGGCTTAACGCGTCCAACCATGTAAATCCAGCTGGTCTCGATGTCGTGCACGTACGGCACACTCGCCAGCACGGTCATCGTTTCAATCGGCAGATAATAATCCGGCGGTGTGCTCGTCAACCGGTCGCCATAGAACCCGCGCGGGGCTATGCCCACAACCGTCACTGCCTTGGTATTTATCCAAAACGTGCTGCCAATGACCGAAGCATCTCCAGCAAACTCATGCTGCCAGGTGTCATAGCTCATCACCGCCGTCATCGGCGCGCTCTTGGTATCGTCCGAATCCACGAACAATCGCCCTGCCTGTGGACGAATTCCAAATGTCCTGAAGTAATTCCCAGACACAAACTCGCCCATCACCGACCGCGACTGCGTTTGCGTCCCATCCCGGCGCGCAGTCACTGGACGATAAGTGAACCCCGACTGCATCGCAGCCAGCTCCTCAAACTCCGGCACATTCTTCCGCAACTGTTCCCAGGTATCGGTCGCAAAGTACGAGTAGTCGCCATTCTCCCGCGCGCCGTTTTGGCCAACGCAGCAATCGTTCTTATCTCCCAGCCGCCACAGCATCTTCGGATCGGCGACCGGCAGGCTCTTCAGCAGCACCGAATTCACCAGCGTAAAGATCGCCGCATTCGCGCCAATCCCCAGCGCCAGCGTCAGCAGCACGGTTATCGTGAACCCCGGCGTCTTGCCCAACTGCCTTAGCGCATAGCGAATATCCTGCAACAGCGTAGTCATCGTCGATTGCCTCCAGGAGATATGCGGGATTAGCCAGAATCTGGTTCTCTGATGCGTTACGGCGAGTCAACCGGCAACATTCCTCTAAGTGTGACAGCACGTAACAGTCCAAATACGGACGAGCTTTTCTCTATATTCTTCCGCTACTTAACTAAGAGAAGGGAAGCGCTTACTGTCCATCCGTGAATCTATATGTCCAAAGTCGGACACGAGCACTATCCCGCCGCCAACTCCACACCACGGCTCTCCCGGCCCAGCGCCGTCACTAGCGCCAGCACCAGCGCCACAATCACCACCGTTCCTAGCAGAACAGGAGGATAGGTATGCCAGCGCTCCACCAGCTTGGTCTGAATAACCAGATTCCGCGAAGTCAGCAGGTTTCCTAACTGATACGCCAATCCGGGAAAGATCGCGCGCACCGGAGCGGGAGACAACTCAGTCAGATAAGCAGGCACTACGCCCCACGCTCCCTGCACCATGAACTGCATCAGGAAAGCCCCAATCCCCAGCACCAGCGGCGTGTGTCCATACGCAAACAGCGGCGCAATCGGAATCGCCAGCAGAGCCGCCGTAATGATCGCCCGCTTGCGCCCCCACTTCTCCGAAAGCGTTCCAAAGACAAACCCACCCATCAGCGATCCCACGTTATAGATAATCCCCAGCAGCCCCGCCAACCCTGCAGAATATCCCAATCCCTTCTGTAGGAAAGTCGGATAAATATCCTGCGTTCCATGCGAAAAACTGGTGAACGCAGCCATCAACACAATCACAAAGAGGAACATCGGCAGATAACCCCAAAGGCTCGCGATCACCGGAGGTCGGGCAACCTTCTCAGCCTTTCTGGCCTTGGTCTCCAGCCACGCAGGAGACTCATCGACTTTGCGGTCCACAAAGAACGCCACCAGCGCCGGAGCCGCGCCTACGATGAACAGTCCTCGCCATCCAATCCAGTGAAACAGCGCACCATAAGCCAGCGCCGCCAGCAGGTAGCCGGCAGCATATCCCTCCTGCAACAGTCCCGAGAATATCCCGCGCCCTTCCTTAGGCAGCGACTCAAAAGCCAGCGCCGCCCCGACTCCCCAGACACCACCCATGGCCACCCCAAACAGCGCCCGCAGAATCAGCAGCACATGCAGCGAAGGCGCAAAAGCGCAGCTCAACTCCACCGCCGAGTAGGCGATGATATTCACCATCAGCGTCGGCTTGCGCCCCCACTTATCCGCCATCGCCCCAAAGATCAACGCTCCAAGCGGCCGGAAGACCAGCGTCAGAAACACCGCCTCCGCCACGCTCGAAATCTGCGCGTGAAACTCCGCCGCAATCGCCGGAATGCAAAAGACCAGCAGAAAGAAATCCAGAGAGTCCAGCGACCACCCCAGAAAGGACGCTAGAAATGCGTGCCGCTGCGAGCGTGTTAGGCTGCGGAAGCTCGTTCCAATTGCAGAAAATGATCCCACCGACATACGCCGGAGCATACCAGACGGCTCCTGCAGGCAAAAATTCTGCCTCGCCAAGAATATTTGTTGCAACGACTATTTTTTCCGTGCATCCTATCAGCGCAGGTCAATATGGATCGAGCTCACACGAGCCTGAGTCAAAAGACCCGCCTCATTGGTTATGATTTGCGGCACATTGTGTCTTGAAATTCCTTCTGCTCAAACCGAAAGCCCAAAGTCAGAAAGCTCAAAAGTAGGAAAGCTCAACGAAAGAGATTCGCAACCGACGCCTCACCCCACAGATTTGAAACAACCGACTTGAAAACAACCGAAAGGATCGACAAATGAAACTTCTCAAGATCGCCTCTGTACTCCTCGCCATGACCGCCCCCCTCGCCATGGCTCAGACCTCCAACTGGAAAGCAGACTCCGCCCACAGCGAAGTAGGTTTCAGCATTAAGCATCTCGGCATCAGCAACGTGCGCGGCCGTCTCGGCAAGGTTGAAGCCACCATCGTCTATGACGAAAAGGACATCACCAAATCGACCGTCAATGCCACCATCGACGTCTCCGGTCTCGACACCGGAAACTCGTCGCGTGACAACGATATCAAGAGCGACAGCTACTTCGGCGTTGAGAAATTCCCGTCAGCCACCTTCGTCAGCACCAGCGTTGCAAAGGGCGGCTCCGGCCTGCAGATCAGCGGCAACCTTACCCTTCATGGCGTCAGCAAGCCAGTAGTTCTCGACGTCGATGGGCCAACCGCTCCCATCACCGGAATGGACAAGAAGCCGCACTCCGGATTCTCTGCGTCGACCACCATCCATCGCCTCGACTTCGGCATCGGCCCCAATACTCCAACCGCCATTGTCAGCGACGAAGTCAAAATCACCATCGATCTCGACGTAGCCAAGCAGTAACCACGATCAGTATCGAGATCAACTGAAGATCGAGCCGGAGGGCGGGCGATTCCAACACGTCTGCGCCACCCTCCGCTCAGTTCTAAGACAGATTTTGGAGAAGATGATGGCAGCTTCCACACAAGGACACGAGCAAGCCCCCCGCTTCTCCAGTCCTCAGGAAGAGGCTCTGCTCAATATTCTTCGCTCCGCAGATTGCCTGCATCGCGCCTTTCAGCAGCGGCTCAAACCCTTTGGCCTCACTGCAACGCAATACAACGCCCTGCGCATTCTGCGCGGTGCGCACCCCAAGGGACTCACCTGTTCCGCCATCGGCAACATGATGATCACCCCCGAGCCCGACATCACCCGTCTTCTTGCCCGTCTCAAGGCACAAAAATTCCTCAGCCAGCGGCGCGATCAGCACGACCGTAGAGTCGTGTGGACCTATCTTTCCGCTCAGGGATTGGAGGTTCTGGCAAAACTGGATGGGGTAGTCGACCAGGCTCCGAGAGACCTGCTCGGTGCGCTGACCTGCGCAGAAGTTGGCGAGCTCACTCGTCTCCTGGAAAAAGCCCGATGTTGTGAGGGAAGTGAAAACCCAAGCCAAAACGAACAGGCTCCCCTTACCGGGAAGCCGCCTTCGCTGCATTCAAAACCATCGACTCGGCTTCGCCATCACCCTGAATAATCTTGTGATGCAGGCAGTAGAGCGCCAATTCCAGGCGGTCTGAAACGCCCAGCTTGTCGTAGATCTTGCGTAGATAATTCTTGATCACCTGCTCTGTCGTCCCTAGCTGATACGCAATTTCCTTGTTGCGCTTGCCCTGGGTGATACAGGTAATGATGGCCATCTCTTTCGGCGAAAGCCGTGGCTGTGTCCGCGGACTTACCAGCGCCGCAGCCTGCGAGCGATAAGCCTCGATAACCAGATTGACCGACTGATTGTCGATCCAGGTTTCACCGCCGGCAATCTTGCGAATGCACTTCACCAGCAGATCGGGTGAGATAGCCCGCGAAATGATGCCGCGCACTCCACGCCGGTAAAGCTCCACTGTGTGGCTTTCATCGGCATAGGAGGCCTGGACAATGATCTTGATATCGGGTGCAACACGCAGCAGCTCTGGAATCGCGTTGGCTGTGCCAGTGAGCATCCCGCCTTCCAGCAACACCACATCGGAGGGGTACCGCTGCACGGCAGCATGCAGATTCTCAATTGAATCGGCCTGCGCAACCACCCGCACGTCATCTTCGAGAGCGAAGACTTTCCGTATTCCGACCCGGTAAATCGCCTGAGAGTCCGCGAGAATCACGCGGATCGCGCCAGGCTCGGCGGCGGAATCGTGAACTTCTCCCTCTGGAGAATCTTCCAGAAAGTCCATCTTAATGACAGCCATATGTGCCCGTTGAGTTACTGATCTGCAAATCTGTACTCATCAATTGTCGCTGCAGTATGGTACCCGGTTTGACTTGGGTAACAGCGTACCACACGTCCGTGACAAAGGACCAGAACATCGCGTGGCGTTCCCAGGATCTCTCCCGGCATACGCAATTGGAATCCGATGTGCGTTCCCGTCGTAACCTTCCGGTCGGTGATGAAGAGGACGCCGCTGGCGGAAACGTTCACCGTGGCCGCCGCAAACTCCTCAGCATCCGTGGAAAGAGCCACGGGTAGGCTTAAAGGAAACCGCACCGCGCAACGAACCTCTTGTCGAGGAGGAGTGCCGATGCCTGTTTGTGAAACAGTTAACCCTGGGGTCAATGGATTCATACAGCACAATCCCCTTCCGGAAGCAATATCAATACTGTACCTCAATATTGACAAGAACCGGAAAACACCAAAGTTTCTTTCACTTGGCCCAAATGTACCCTTTAGTCAAGGGTTTGGGGAATGCCCCTTCCGGGCCATGCCTTTGGCGCATTCGAATCACCTTCGGGCAGAAGGCACACAGGCAACGCCAAAAGATTCGATCCCCATAGGTAACGAAGCACATCGCAAGCACATCGATTGCGGCTGGCGGTCTATTGCTTACTTGCTACATACCTTGCCAGCCACTCCCTGTGGGAATCGGTACTGCAATTCGGCCGTTACCGCCAAAAGGCCGCCGAAGCCCCAACCCATTCCTTATCCCGGTTATGATCCACGCCCATCATTTTTCCCCTGCCCAGGCGCACCAAAGGCAGTACCGGCGTCAACTCGCCTCCATCCGGCCACAAATAGAGGATGCGCACCTCCGCCTGGGTTAGCCCGTGCGGCGTCTCGATCGTGGGGACAAAGTGCATCCGTTCCTGCAGCAGATAGTTCCCACGTTCATTCTCTGAAATTGCCTCCAACTCAAAGCGGCTCGGCGCGAACTGTATTCCCTTCCCGGCAAATGAAAAGAGCGGTTTCAGCAGCAGGCTTTCATACACCGCATCCACGCCGTGACTTTCTGGCAGGGCAACTCCGGCAGCTTTGAGTTTCTCCAGACCCTCGCCACGCAGGAGATCATCCAGAAACACCGCCGGAGGAACCACCGATGGTCGCACCGCAGCCGCCAACGGGTCCGAGGCCGGCGAAGCCGAAAGCCCAGAAGAAAGCCACGGGACAGAATATTTGCTAATGAGAAAATACCAATTCGGATGCCCCGCCCATTCAACATCCCAGGGATGGGTCAGATCGAAGCGAAGCCGGACCTGACGCGCGATCATCTCGTCCGCGATCGCCCGGTTGTAAATTCGATGGATCGTAACCAGCTGGCCGGCCTCGTTCCGGTAGTGGAGCTTGTCGCCCACCGGTTCCAGACTCGCAATGTCCACCACCGCGATGCCCACGGCCTGCGCTGTCAATAGAAAATCCGGAAGCGTCTTCTGATGCTCCGGATCCACTTCAGTTAAGACCACATTCTCAGGTGCATACCTGCCCAGCACCGTTCGGCGAAAAAGCTCCCAGAAGCTTTCTTGGCTGAGGCCTCCAAGAAAGACACCCAGCGAATCGGGAAGACTAAACACCCGTAGATACTCTTCCGCCAACATCGCCTGATAGGCATATACGGAGGGAAACGCCTGAATTTCGACCAGCCGGGGCGCAAGTTCGCCTCCAGCGGTTCGGACCAAGGCAAAGTCGGCGGTCAGGAAATGAGGATGCGCTGAATCTCCAGCTACCCGGAACCCCTCCGGAATCGACGCCTGAGCCCCTGCCATGTACTCCGGCCACGCCAATAGCTGGTGGGTCAACTCAGCTCCGGCCGAAGCCATTCTCTCCAGCATCTGTTGGGGCAGAAAAACCGGCGTTTCCGCCACCCGGAAGTCAATTTTGGTGCCCGCCCGGGCATCCAGCCGTTTCAGAAGAGTTTGGTAGTTCTCGGGCTTATAAGCGGCGTTGAAGGCCTCTCGTAACTCTGCAATCAAAGTAACTCCTTTACGGCTTCCAAAGTAATATCACAGCCCAAACGGAAGGCACTTACCATGATTTGGCAGGAAATGGAAGCGCAATTGGGAATAATTTTCCTTTTTTGCGACTTTCGTTGTACCACCTACACAACAAATAGGTTACTCTTTTTGTAAGTTGTCCTTAAAAAGGAGATTTTCAATGACCCGAATTGTACGGTTTTCCCCGTCGCGTCTGTTCACTATCCTTATTGTTGCTGCTAGCACGACCGCCGCATTCGCAGCTTCCGGTAGCCCTCAGCCCCAGGCACCGGTCGTAAAGAGTTCTGAAACAAGCCATATTTTAGTAGCTGGCCCTGGCGCACCTTCTCCTCGTCCGACCACGAAGGATGGCAGCGGCTTCACTAGCTCGACTATTCTCGTCGCTGGTCCTGGCGCTCCCTCACCGCGTCCAACGACAACTGGTGGCGGCGGCTTCACTAGCTCGACTGTTCTGGTAGCTGGTCCCGGCGCACCTTCTCCTCGTCCGACCACGAAGGATGGCAGCGGCTTCACTAGCTCGACTATTCTCGTCGCTGGTCCTGGCGCTCCCTCACCGCGTCCAACGACAACTGGTGGCGGCGGCTTCACTAGCTCGACTGTTCTGGTAGCTGGTCCCGGCGCACCTTCTCCTCGTCCGACCACGAAGGATGGCAGCGGCTTCACTAGCTCGACTATTCTCGTCGCTGGTCCTGGCGCTCCCTCACCGCGTCCAACGACAACTGGTGGCGGCGGCTTCACTAGCTCGACTGTTCTGGTAGCTGGTCCCGGCGCACCCTCACCTCGTCCGACCACGAAGGATAGCAGCGGCTTCACTAGCTCGACTATTCTCGTAGCTGGCCCTGGCGCTCCCTCACCGCGTCCAACGACAACTGGTGGTGGCGGCTTCGTTTCTGTTCTCACCATTTCGTAGTCGATCGAATTCATCAGAGGTCGATCTGCGATTATCGACCTTCGTGTTCTCTTAAAGCGGCTTTAGTTGTAGATTGACAAATCACCTGGACTGCTAAACTCTTGTTTGGGGAAGTTTCCTCGGGTTTCGGTCCAGGAGGTGAACAGTGGCTCTCGATTCGGCGCTCTTGATTGCCTTACCCGTCGGGGAAGCGATCACGGTAGGCTGCCTCTTGCGCCGAAAGACCTGGCGCACACTGCCACTGTTCCTAACTTATTTGACATGGGGATTTGTCAGCGATGTAGCCTTGTTTTTTATACTCAACGACGCTCCTGAGCTGTACAAGCGTTACTACACAGTCGAAACTGTCGTAGATTCGATACTCATGTTTTCAGTACTTGTTGAGTTGGGCTGGTCGGTTCTTCGGCCTGTGCGGTCGTCCCTCCCCCGCCGAACTTTGCTCTTTCTTGCCATCTTGGTCGGAGTAGTCGGACTGTTGATCTGGCCCCTGGCAACCAGAATGTCGCCGCCCCGTATGGATGCGCCGAGTCTGCTCTTGTTTCACTTGGAGGGAACCTTCGCTATCCTCCGTGTCGTTTGTTTCCTGGTGATGGCCGGTTTCAGTCAGCTTTTGTCCATCGGCTGGCGTGATCGGGAGCTGCAAGTAGCTACTGGATTGGGACTTTTCGCCATTGTCAGTCTTCTGGTTATGCTGCTTCACGCCCAGCAGCAGCAGGTGACAAGTGATCTGTATTACTGGCTCGATTTAGTGGTGTCGGTCAGTTACCTTTGTACATTGTCCTATTGGGTATACTGTTTTTCTGCAAAAGAGCAGGAACGCAAAGAATTTAGTCCACAAATGCAGCAATTTCTGTTACTAATGGGTGGAGGCGCAAGAACCGGCAGTATTGCGCTCACTGATCTACCCTCCGAACGTTTGAGGAAAAAGGATTAGGGAATGCTTCTACCATTGCTTCAAATCGCAATCGTTAGTGCCTTGATCGTCTACTTTGGCAAGTGGCGTGGGAACATGCGCCGCCGCAATGCCCAAAGTTGGGACGCGCTTCTGTGCCAACTCCGTTCCGATTGGAGTGCTCGCGAACTCAGTGAGCAATTCCTTTGGAAGGAAGGGTTGACGGCAACCACCGACGATATCTGGCAGCGCCTTGACGGTCCGCGCGGTCTCTGGGCCATGTTCCAGAATGCCCGCGTACTACTGCAGATGGCCGATTACGCCAGCCGTAACACCGCACCTGGCACCACTCCCATCGATCCGATGGTTCTCGAAACCCTCCGCAGCGACGCCATGCAGATTCGCCTCTGTGTACTGATGGCACTCGCGCAATACGCCCTCAGCCAGGCCACTGCCGGAGTGAAGGTAAATGCATTCCGCGCCGCCAACTTGTATAGCGGTATGGCAGCACGCATGACCACTCTTCTGCAGGATCATGCAGCGGTTGTACTACCCGATTTCGTCGCAGCAATGTAATTCAGTTCTTCGCAAAACCCCGAACCTCTTTGAGGTTCGGGGTTTTGCTTTGCAGCTCCATGCATTGGCTCAGACCGGATTGGCCGCGAGAAACGCGCCGATCCGTGCGAACTCTTCTTCAGTAAGGCGGAAATGCAGAGTCGGCGCCAGCCCTTTCACCTGCTCTCCGCTGCGTCCACCCACAATCGCCGCGGTGATAGCCGGGTGATGCAGCGTCCAAGCCACTGCCACCACGCCCGGCTCAACTCCATGTGCCAAGCCAATCTCTCTTAGCACTTCCACCAGCCTCAAATTCCGGCTTAAGCGCGGCTCATTGAACTCCACCGCCTTGCGCCGCCAGTCGTCGGTCGGCATCGCCGCCACACGCTCCGCGCTCATCCGTCCCGTCAATAGGCCGCTCACCATCGGAGAATAGTTGATTACTCCAATGCCGTTCTCCAGGCAAAACGGCAGAATTTCAGCTTCAATCGCAGGCCGCAGCATTGAATAAGGCGGCTGCAGCGAAGTAATCGGCGCAATCGCCTGAGCCCGCTTCATCTGCTCCACGTTGAAATTCGAAACGCCAATCCAGCGAATCTTCCCCGCCTTCTGTTGCCGCGCCAGCTCTGCCCATCCCTCTTCAATCTCTTCATCGGGATTCGGCCAGTGAATCTGGTAAAGATCGATCGTCTCTACGCCCAGCCGCCGTAGCGAGCCCTCCAGCTCCTCGACCACCGAAGCAGCTTTCAGCGAGCGGTAAATCTTCCGCTCCGCATCCCAGCGCATCGAGCACTTGGTAAAGATCAGCGGCTTATGCGAACTGCTCCCAACCGCCTGCCCGACAATTTCCTCGGAGTGTCCCAGGCCATAGATCGCCGCCGTATCGATCCAGTTGATGCCCTCGTCCAGAGCTTGATGGATAGCCCGGATCGATTCCGAATCATCCTGCGCGCCCCAGGCAAAATCCCAGTTGCCGCCGCCAATAGCCCACGCGCCAAAGCCAATGGGGGTTAAATGAAGGTCCGAATTGCCCAGTTGTTTCAAAGAAAGGGAAGAGGTCTGTGTCATCACAACAGCATAGATGCCGGGAGTATGTTACAGGCAACAGGTCTAGACGCCAATTAATCGCATCAAAAATACAAGACGATGCGTATATCTAAAATACGCATCATGCTAACCTATCAGTGCATCTGAATAACGGGAGTCAAGTATGCGAACAACCTGGAATATTGACGATGATGTGTTGGAAGAGGTTAAACAATATGCCTCTGCAAGAACCATCTCAGCCGGTGAAGCCGCCACTTCTCTACTCAAACAGAGTCTCCGCAGGCCGCTCGGTACCCGCGTTGAACAAGGCTTTACCGTTTTTGATGTGCCGGACGACAGCCCGGTCGTTACCCAGGAACATGTGCAGCGCATGATTGATGAACTTTAGAGTTGCAAAAGCGAGGCTTGAATGGGCCCATGGCTACTGGATGTGAACCTGCTCCTCGCTTGGCTCTGGCCCAAGCACGTCTACCATTTCGATGCACTGCACTGGGTAAGGCAGCATTTGCACGAGGGGTGGGCAACCTGCCCATTTACCGAGACCGGATTTCTTCGCATCGTAAGCAGTCCGGCTTTTTCACCACATGCCCCAGGACTTGCAGAAGCGCTCACCCTGCTCCAAGTGCAAACGCGTCCGGAATCGGGTCACGAGTTTTGGCCGGCGGACCTGGGCACCGCTTCTACGGAATCAAACTACCTTAAGCGTGCCTCTGGCCATCAGCAGGTCACGGATGCCTATTTGCTGGCTTTGGCTGTAAAGAATAAAGGGTGTTTGGTGACACGCGACCGTCGTATCCAAGTGCTTGCTCCAGCAGGCAGTCCAGAGCACAAATCTCTACTCATTCTTCCGTAACAATCCTCAAGCAGCGATCAAAAACCGCCCATCGCGCATGATCTGCTCTTGCCCAGCCTCGGACTCCAGCCAGATATTGAAGCCCAGCCCCACTACATCGATATGCGTTCCCGAGCGCCACGGAGCCCCGGTATGCTCCCCGTACGGATTCCCAAACGCAATATGAATTCCCGGAAACTTCTCGTCTTGGAGAATATTCCCAATCACCCGCTCCACGCCCAGGTTCGTTCCAATGGCAAACTCGCCCACCCGGTCCGAATTCTCATCCGTATGCGTATACGCCCAAAAATCAGCTTCTAATGCTTTATTTTCGCTCGCACAGCTCACAATCCGATTTCCCGCAATCTCAATCGTCAGCGGAGTAGCCGCCAGCAGCCCATACCGAGCGCACAGCCAATCACCGACAACGCCATCCACCACAAACCGCCCATTCACCTCGCCCGGCGAAGTAAAGCACTCCCCACCCGGCAGATTGCCCCACTTCTCCGCTGAGATAATCCCGCTGGTCTTGAACCACTTGTACCCCGGATTCATCTCCGCCGTAATATCGGTTCCGGCAGCCGTGGTCGCCCGAATCCGCGTCGCCTTCTTGACGCGATCGAGCACCTGCTGCGAGAGCCGGTCCACCAGATTGAAGTCCGCCCGCATCCCCTGGCACATAATCTCCGGAGTGATGTTGACCATGTGCGCATGGCGCATATGCCGGCGATTCACAACGTCCGTCATCTGCATTCGCGACTGCAACTCGTTCTGCTGCACCTGAACTGCAAAAATCGACACCTGCGAACTTTCCATATCGGCCAGCACTGCCGCAGGCATGTTCACTAGCGGCCGGGGAGCCAGATCTTCCAGCAAAAACGCATTCCACGCACACCCCCGCGCCTCCAGCTGCTCTCCAAGAGAAGCAGCAATCTGCTCCGTTGCCCGGTCCGTGATCAGCGTTACCTTCTCTGTCGGATCGATACGCAGGCATGTGGTCACCGCCGACCGTGCTCCGGCCGTAAACTCGGCAGGATATTCAATGTGCAGCAGGTCGCTTGCGGTCATGGTCATGTGGGCTCCAAGAGGGTAAATCTGGCGGTAGGCCGTGTCTCTTGAGCGTAACGGAAAATTCACGCAATTGAAATGGCCTAGAGTGTCCGGACGCGCGCGAGTCCGATGCCCCAAGCCGTATCTGGGTTGTTTTCAGCTCCTGACAGTTCTGGTTCAGACACAGAAAATTCAAATTCTGTTTACCGTCCATTCAACTTCATGGAAAAAGCGCTCCCTATCCTCGTTGATATGAACGATATTCTAAGGAAATTTTCTCTCACCCTTCTGGCAGGCCTCCTCTTCTTCCTCAGTGCAAACATAGCCCAAGCCCAGTACGAAAACGGCAGCCTGGTTGGCACTATTCATGACTCCAGCGGGGCCGTCATCCCCGGCACAGCCGTTTCCGCCACCAATGTTGCCACCGGCATCGTCGCCACCACCACCTCCAACGCCTCCGGCGATTACGAATTTCCCTCCCTCCGCGTCGGCATCTACTCAGTCAAAGCCGAAGCCGGCGGATTCTCGACCGCCGTAGCCGAAAACATCGCGGTCTCTGTCGCCGCCCACACCCGCATCGACCTGTCCCTCAAAATCGGCGGTTCAGAGAGCACCGTTGAGGTGAGTGGCGTCGCCCTGCAGCTCGAAACCGAGTCCAGCCAGCGCGGACAGAATATCTCCAACTATCAGAGCGAGGCCCTGCCGCTTGTCAGCAGGAACTACTCCGATCTGCTGGCACTGGTCACCGGCAGCCGTCAGGCGCCCACCGCGGCCACCACCAGCTCCATCAGCAGTCTGGTGCGCGAAGGCGCGTATAACGTCAATGGCCAGCGCAGCATGTTCAATAACTTCCTGCTCGACGGCATGGACAACAACGCGTACGGCGAGAGCAACCAGGGATTCGATAACCAGATCATCGCCATCGCGCCGGACTCGGTCGCTCAATTTGAAGTGGTAACCAACAACGAGAGCGCCGAGTACGGCCGCTCCTCAGGCGCCACAATCAACGTAGCCTCGCAGGGCGGCACCAATGGCTTTCACGCCACGCTCTACGACTTTCTCCGTAATACTGACTTGAACGCGGCCGGGTTCTTCCAGCCCAACGTCGTCAGCAACACCGGCACCGTCACTCCATTCAAAAAGCCGGCCTTCAATCGCAACCAATACGGTATGAACTTCGGCGGTCCCATCCTCAAAGACAAGCTGTTTTTCTTCCTCGATTACGAAGGCTTCCGTCAGACGCTGACGCCGCTTTCTGTCCTGACGCTGCCCACCCAGAATGAGCTGGCGGGCAATCTGGTCGTTACGGTGAAGAACCCGCTGACTGGCGTCGACTACCCGGCTGGCACCTCGATCCCAACCGCTGCCATGGACCCAACCTCAGCGCAGATCGTGGGCTACTTCCAGAAGCTCTCTCTCCCTGCGTCGGGCCTGTCAACAACCGGACTCAACACCAGCGACTACTCGGTTCAGGCTCCGTTCACCGACAACGCCGATAAGGGCGATCTCCGCCTGGATTATCAGCAGAATGCCGCCAGCTCATGGTTCCTGCGCATCAGTGACCGCAAAGAAACCGGCGTCAATCACGTGACCATCCCGCTGCCGCTCGACGGACAGACCAACGGCACCATCCGCATTCTGGACCAGCAGGTTGCTCTTGGCTACAACCATCTCTTCGGCTCCAACAAGATCGTCGACGCTCGCCTGGGCCTCTCCCGCACCAAGGCCGGCAAGTACAACCTCTCCATCGGCGACAACGCCTTCCAGATTCCCGGATTGCCCTCCAATCCGATCGTCGCCGGCGGCCTGCCTTCCGTAGGCATCTCCGGCTTCAGCGGCTTCGGCCGTCAAAGCACCAATCCCCAGTGGCAGAACCCCGCCCTGCTCGATCCCAAGATCAACTACACCTGGGTCAAGGGGAAGCACTCTCTCAAATTCGGCTACGAATACGAACACATCTGGATGGCCGTCAACGACAACAATCCGCTCTACGGCTCCTGGACCTACTCCAGCGGCTATAGCACCTGCCCGAGCCAGACCATAGCCGGCGTCCTTACGCCAACCGACTCCAACTGCACCAACCTCAAGACGGTCTCCGACAACTACTGGGCGGATTTCCTCTTCGGCACCACCACCAGCTATCAGCTTGCCAACTACTTCGTCGTGCACCTGCGGCAAAGCATGCACAGCGCCTATGCCCAGGATGACTGGAAGGTCACTCCTAACCTCACCCTTAACCTCGGCGTGCGCTGGGAATACGGTTCGCCCTATTCGGAGTGGAAAGATAACATCTCCAACTTCGATCCCACATCGCAGACAGTCCTTACCACTACGCCCGGCGCCGTCGCAGGCAATGGCATCACGCCAGTCCACCCCGGCGGTACATACGGCAAGACCCTGGTCAATCCGGACTATGACGACTGGTCGCCTCGCGTTGGTTTCGCCTACGCTCCGACCCTAAAGACCGCCATCCGCGGCGGCTTCGGCATGGGCTATATCCACTACACCCGCGCCGGATCAGGTGACATCCTGGGTATCAATGCTCCCCAGGCGCAGTTTGCCGCTGTGAGCCAGATTACGCCCAGTACAACCAACCAGTGCGCCACGCCGCTGCCCTCGCAGATCATTCCAGTTGGGCAGACCAAGCCCAGCTGCTATGCCGCCGCCAGCCAGGGTTTCCCCTCCGGCCTGGTTACCGCCTTCAACCCTGCCACAGACAACATCACCTGGATTCCCAAGGACACCAAGGACAGCTACGTCGAGAGCTACTTTCTCAGCGTTCAGCAGCAGTTGGCCAAGAACTCCTTGCTCGACATCGCCTACGTCGGCAACCACGGTGTCAAGCTGCAGGGCTTCCTCAACGGAAACCAGAAAAACCCCGCGCTCGGTTTCAACCGGCCCTATGCAAACTGGCCCAGTGACATCACCGAAGCGCTCAACGAATTCTGGTCTAACTACAACGCGCTGCAGGTTCGCTACGAACAGCGCATGGTGGGCGGCCTGACCCTGCTCAACTCCTTCACCTGGGAGCACTCGCTCGACAACGCCAGCGCCTCACTTGAAGCCAACACGCCCTCGCCGCAGGACGCCAACAACATCAAGGCCGACTACGCACAGTCGGACTACAACCTGCCCCTGGCCAACGTCACCAGCCTGGTCTACGAGCTTCCCTTCGGACACGGTCGGCACTTCCTCTCCGGCATCAACGGGCTCGAAGACACGGTCATCGGAGGCTGGCAGATCAGCGCCATCAACACCGCGCAGGCCGGCACACCCTTCAACCTGACGTACTCACCCAACGGCGCACAGCAGGTTTCACCGCAGATCTCCGCCACCTACCGCGGCGCCAACGAATACCGTCCGGATTTCGTGAAGGGACAGAAAGTAACCCAGGGCAAGTCCAACCGCTCCGCTAATACCGGCTACGTTAACTACGTCAACTTCAACGCATTCGTCCTGCCTCCCATCAAAGACGCTGCAGGAAACCCCCTCAGTCCCTTCGGCAGCGCCTCACGCAACCCCGGCCGCACACCAGCCTTCAATGAAACCGACCTCGACGTAAACAAGAAATTCAGCACTCCGATCGAGAATCTCAAAGTCGAATTCCGCGCCGAGATCTATAACATCTTCAACCACACCAACCTCTACCTGCCCGGAACCATCAGCGGCACGCAGGGCACCACCACGCAGGTCCTGGGCACCGGCGCAACCCCGGTCATCTCCGACATTACCGGCGGTGTACCCTCCGGCGGCGGCCAGATCACCAGCACCTTTGAGCCAAGAATCGTCCAGTTCGGCTTGAAGATCAT
>Ga0206868_10050_pt1 | contig 34235 bp, 17 predicted proteins | sample Alteio_BWOrgCont_38_FD_152901 | JGI IMG/M metagenome (GOLD analysis project Ga0206868, IMG submission 152901) | Enriched cells from forest soil in Barre Woods Harvard Forest LTER site, Petersham, Massachusetts, United States -... | ecosystem: Environmental > Terrestrial > Soil > Temperate forest >... | reverse complement strand
CCAGGCTGGACTCGAGTTCGTCGCGCGGCGGCAGGTATTCATCGGAGGGGGTATCGGCTCGTTTGGATGATCCAGGCGCCGGAAGCCGGGCTAGATCTGCCGAACCATCGGCGCGGCGAGGAATTGAATCGACGGCGATCAGTTCGGCCCCGGCCACATGTCCGGGCGCTACGGCCTGGAAATGATCCCGCGTCGCGCGAGCGTTGTTGTCTGCCGGAGCAAAGGGCTGGAAGTAGGCCACCAGCGCGGGAGCTTCATTGACTTGAACGATCGCTGCGACAACGTCTGCCACGGCAGGGCTCTGCCAGAGAAAATCTTCCAACTCGCCCAACCGGAGACGGTAACCATGCAGCCTGACCAGGCGGCTGGCGAAGTCGAGGATCTCGATGGTTGCATCGCCGCTTCCGTCAGGTCCATTTTGAGGCGCGGTACGGGCCAAATATCCGGTCCGCACCGTCTTGCCATTCGAATTGACGGCTAACTCTCCGGAGACACCAGCTGGAACCGGCTGGTCGTTGTCATCCAGGATAGTGAGCCGCTGACCGGTTAAAGGAACGAAGCCCGGTTGGGATTCGCCGCCAATCTTGGCAATCGCGAGGGGACCGGCCGTGAGTGCGGAAGAAACAATTGTCCAGAGCCGGATTGGCGTTGCAGACAAACGCTTTAGTTGGGCGCTATTCATCAGTCCGTCACGGACGACGACGTTCAATCGCCGGTCACCGGCCCAGCGGTTATGCACGGTTGCAAGCAGGCCTGCGGGATTCGTAAAAACAAAGGAAACCTGATGCTGCTCGAGCAGGGTTTGCATTTGGCTGGGTGTACTGCTGCCGGAAGACAAAAGAGTCGATCCGGCGACGAGGGGAAGAAGCAAATCGATCCATGCGCCGGCCGCCGACTCGGCCGGATATCGCAGTACCACGTCGCCTGGCCGCAAGTCCAAAGCGTTGGCTGTCCCGAGAAGTTGCTGCAGTGTCGCTTGATGGGTTGCCGGTATCGTCGTCAGTTGTCCATTGTGCGCGGCGCTGACTCCAAGCCATGCTGTGGCGGATGGTTCCGGATGCGTATCTATATAGCCGTTTGCCTGGGCGCCGGCTATAACGAGTTCTTCGTAGGGAGTAACCCCCGGCACGGTAGCTGCAAAGGTACGGGAAGCGAGTGCAAGTATTGGCCGTTGCATCAGCCGCTGCGAAGCCAAAAGCTGAGTCCACTCGGCCGCGTCGGACGAAGCAGGCAGCGGGAGAACGATTGCTCCAATCCGGAGCAAGGCCCATGCCGCGGCAGCATCGTTCGCAGAGTATTCGAGGCGCATCGCCACCGTTTGTCCGGTAGATACACCAAGACTGCGGAGAGAGGAAGCCATCGTCATGCTGCGTTCGCGAAGGTCTTGCCAACTCAGGTTCTCGCCCTTCTCCCCACTGAGGAGGGCGATGGCATTTGCCTGCGCTTCGGCGCGGCTGTCCAGCCATTGGGCCAGAGAACCGGTCTGATTCGATGACACTCCCAGAGGTTCGCTCAGCGCCTGTGTTTGCCCAGAGTTTGCCGTTGAGAGAGGCGTATTTTCATCCTGAATGGAAACCAGCGGCAGGTGGGAGACAGTGAGTGAATCGTCGTCCATCACCGCTTCGAGCACGCGGACATACATGTCGATCAGCCTGACGATGCGCTCGCTGCGGAAGATGACGGTGTTGTACTCCATCTGCAGGCGTGGACCTTCGGCGCGCTCGACGATGCTGACCAGCAGGTCGAAGTTCACGCCACCGGAGACCGACGGCCGGGGTGTGACTTTGAGTCCAGGGGCTTCCTGCGGCTGCATGAAGGCCTTTTGATAGACGAAGTAGACCTGCAGGAATTGCGATGTGGCTCCGGCCTGGTCGAGCTGGAACTCTTCCATCAGGCGTGAGAAGGGCAGATCCTGATGGGCGTAAGACTCCGTGCTCCACTCGCTAACGCGGCGGAGTAGTTGCGCATAAGTGGGGTCGCCGTTGACGTCGGCCAGAATCACTTGGGGGTTGGCAAAGCGGCCTACTACGTTCTCCATGCCCGGCTGAGTGCGGTTGGCAATGGTCGATCCGAGCAGGAATTCGCTCTGGTTTGCGTAGCGGGCAATGAGCGCTTCGAAGGCTGCAAGCAACACCTGATGCATGGTTGCGTTATGAGCGCGGCAATAGGCTTTAAGGCGTGCGGTCAAGGCTGCGGGCAGCAAAGTCGATTCAATGTGGCCCGGATAGCTCTTTTGTGGAAGGCGGGGCCGATCCGTAGGCAGATCGACGGCCGGCAGGCCGCGATGGATATGAGTGCGCCAGTAGGCGAGCGCAGCCTGGGCAGCGTCGCTTTCCAGCCAATTCTGCTGCCAGACTGTGAAGTCGGCGAACTGGAAGGGCAGCTCCGGCAGTGCGGGCTCTTTTTGTTGGGAGAACGCCGCGTAGAAATCGGTGAAGTCCCGAATGAGGATGCCATTCGACCAGCCATCGCAGACGATGTGGTGCATGGTGAAGGCGAGATAGTGCAACCGGTCGCTGAGGTGGATCAGCCGGACAAAAAAGGCAGGCCCTGCAGCCAAATCGGCACGGGCGTGGCTGTGCGCTTCGATAGCGTCTGCTGCTGCCTGCTCCCGGTCTGCTTCTGGCAGCGCCGATAAGTTAGTAATCGAGAAACTGTAGCGTGCTTCCTCAGAGATAACCTGACAGAGACGGTCGTCAACCATACGAAACGTGGTACGCAACGCCTCGTGGCGCTCTACAATGGCTCGGATAGATTGCTCGACGACACTGTCGTCGACGGCGCCTTCGAGACGCGCGGCGATGGCCATGTTGGAGGCGGTCGAAGCGCCATCCAACTGATCCAATGTCCAGTAGCGGATCTGTTCCAGGCTGGCGGGGAAAATGTACACGCCCTCCTCCTGGCCACCTTCGGGTGGAGAATTCGCAACGACGGAATCTCCAGGCCCGACAGGATCCATTTTTTCTACCGGTGCTTGCGCAACTTCACGCAAAGTAGGTGGTCTCATTACAGCTCCAAGGAAAATGCTGCCAATCGCGGGATGCTACTTCAAAGTGGTCTGTGGCCTGCGGTGAAGTGAGCGTGGGATGGCCTGAATGGCTCCTATGCTCTTCTGCGCCACTTGAGAGTTTGAATCCGACTCAAGTTGTTCACAGATCGCCGCAATGGTTCTGAACTGAAATACGTGGCGTGCGGTCAGTTTCAATCCCGTTTGATTCGCCAGAGTAATTATCCTAAAGATTAGCAGTGAATCGCCACCCAGCTCGAAAATTGTGTCGTCAATGCTAACCTCTTTCACACCCAACACTTTAGACCAGATTGCGGCCAGCGTTTCTTGCGCCGGAGTCCGAGGATAGACGATCGACCTCGCACGCATCAACTGCTCGGGTACTGGTGCAGGCAGTGCGCGGCGATCTACCTTGCCGTTGATGGTTCTGGGCAGGCTTTCAAGCAGCATAATGGCGGCCGGCTGCATGTAGTCGGGAAGCTGCTCCTGGAGGTGCTTGCGCAACTGCGGGACGAGTTGAGCTGCCAAGGTAGCAACGTCACCCGGAACGGCGGGGATAACGTAAGCTGCCAGGCGCTTGTCGCCGGGTGCGTCGGAAGCGGATACCCAGTCCGTGCGGACGGCAACAACTGCGGCGCGTACCAGTGGGGACCGTTCCAGGGCGTTTTCGATTTCGGCCAGCTCGATGCGATAACCGCGAATCTTGACCTGGGTATCGCCGCGGCCGAGGAACTCAACGGTGCCGTCCGCGTTGCTGGAACGATAGCGGGCCAGATCTCCGGTCCTGTACAGCTTCTCTGTGCGCCCGGTTTCGAGCGTGAATTCAACAAACTTCTCAGCGGTTAGCTCGGGAGAATTCAGGTAGCCCAGAGCAAGGCCATCGCCGGCTGCGTAGAGCTCTCCGGTCACGCCCGGAGGAACGGCTTTCTTATTGGCGTCGAGGATATACGCGCGGGTGTTGGCGATGGGCTTGCCGATGGGTACCGTGCCACCCGCTAGACTTTCGATGGTGATGTGATGGCAGCAGGTGAAGGTGGTGTTTTCGGTGGGGCCGTAGCCATTGATGAGCTTGATGTGCGGCAGGTCTTCGCGGACCTTGCGCGTGTGGGCGACGGAGAGCACATCGCCACCGGCCAGCAATTGTCGCAGGGGGCGGATGACGTCGATGTGTTCGGTCACGATCAGGTGGAAGAGCGCTGCCGTCAGCCAAACCGTCGTAACCCCGTAGGTGCTGATGAGGCGGCCAATCTCTTCCGGCGTGATGCGGTCTGCGGGCCCGAGAACCAGCTTGCCGCCGTTGAGCAAGGCACCCCAGATTTCGAAGGTGGCGGCATCGAAGGAGATGGGTGCAAGTTGCAGGAAGACTTCATCGGCTGAGAAGCTGGCGAAGTGGTTGTTCTTGACCAGCCGAAGCACCGCCCGGTGCGGCACCAGAACGCCTTTCGGATTGCCTGTTGAGCCGGAAGTGTACATGACGTAGGCCAACTGGTCTGGACTGTGCACAGCGGCTGGGATGCAATCCATGTTGTGCTGGGCTTCGAGAGCGATGACGGGCCAGTCCTGATCCAGGAGCACAATGTTCGTTTCGAGCGCGGGAAGTTCAGAAGCAATCGCGCGCTGGGTCAGAAGCACTTTGGCTTGCGAATCCTGAATGAGGAAGGCAAGACGCGATGCAGGATAGCTTGGATCGACCGGGACGTAGGCCGCTCCCACTTTGAGAATGGCGATGAGGCTGACGATCACCTCAAGTGAACGGTTGAGCGAAACCGCTACGCGGTCACCGTGCTTGACGCCGGACTTGAGCAGGAAGTGAGCCAGCTGATTGGCTTTCTCATTCAGCTCTGCATAGGTGAGAGTATCGCTCCCGCCTACGACTGCGATTGCTTTCGGAGTGGCTTCGACTTGCTGCTCGAAGACTTGCTGGATCGACAGTTCGCGCGGATAGACGGCGTCGGTCGCGTTCCAGGTGACGAGGATCTGCTGCAACTGTTCGGACGTGAGCAGGGAAACGTGTCCTGCAGGCTGCTCGGCGTTGGCGACGAAGGCTTCGAGGATCGCGTTCAGATGGCCGAACCAGCGATCGATGGTCGATGCATCGAAGAGGCCGGTGTTGTAGTCGCAATCCAGCCAGAGTTCTGTGCCGCGATCGATGAAGTTGAAGAAGAGATCCATGTTGACATGGGTCTTGGGATTGGCGCTGAGATCGACAGTAAGTCCATCGAACTTGAGGCCTGCGCCAACCTGTTCCACGTTGAACTGAACTTCGACTAGTTGCAGGCGCGATGGATCGCTGGGAATCTTGAGCTTGTGCAGCAGGGTTCCGTAGGTGTAGTCCTGATGATCCTGCGCGTCGAGCAAAGTCTTGCGAGTTTGCTTGAGGAACTGCGCGAAGGATTGCTCCGGTTGCAAGTGGCTGCGAATGGGCAGGAAGTTCACGCCGTGGCCGACCAGAGTGCCGCCATTTTCAAGTTGTGCCTGACCAGCGACGGGAATGCCGATGACGACATCTTCCTGCTGCGAGAGGCGATGAATCAAGAGCGAGAAGCCTGAAAGCAGCGTTGCGAAAAGCGTGCTGCCCTGCTTGGCTCCAGCCTTGCGAACGGCCTTCAGGACTTCTGGCGGGAAGACGAAGCGCTTGGTTGCGCCTGCGTTCTCGCGGAGAGCAGGACGCGGATGATCGGTCGGCACTTGCAGGGCATTGGGGATGGTCTTGAACTGATCGAGCCAGAAGGCTTCAACCTTTGCGCGTTCAGGCGAGTTTAGCTGTGCGTGCTGGGTTGTAGCGTATTCGCTGAAGGTGAGGGCGGCGGACAGGGAAGCGCTTTGGCCCTTTGCAGCTGCGTTGTAGAGTTCGCTCAGCTCGCTGAAGAGTACGTTGGTCGACCACCCGTCGAAGATGATGTGATGCGCAGTGAGCACGAGGACATGATCTTCAGCGCCAAGACGAATGAGTCGTGTGCGGAAGAGCGGTCCTTCGATCAGGTGGAAAGGCGTTGACGCTTCGGTGTAGAGAATCTCCTGCTTACGGCTCTCTTTTTCCGTCTGCGAGAGAGTGCTGAGATCGTCGACAGGCAGATGAAGTTCTCCAGTCGCCGAAACATGAACGGTCTCGCCGTTGGCATCGATGGTGGAACGCAGCGCTTCGTGGCGCGCGACGAGTTTTTCGAGACTACCTTGCAGGGCTTCAAAATTCAGCTTGCCGGTGAGAACGAGTGAGGTCGATTCATTGAAGGCGCAGTTGGCTTCGTCACCAAGCTGGGTGCCAAGGAAGATTTCGCGCTGCTGTTCGGTAATAGGAAAATCGCGAGCGACAGGGACTGCTTCAACGACCGGGGTGGCCTTGGCTGCAGCGGGTGCATCGATGGTTGTTCCAGCAGACGGAAGTACCTGGCCTGCCTGCATTTTGAGTAGCCCATTGCGGAAGGCGGCGCGCACTTCATCGAGATCGGCGTCGGTATGCGCGGTGGTGAGGAAGCAGGGGAAACCTTCCTGGATGTGGATGCCCTGTTCGCGCAGATGGAAGTGCAACATGCGCGCCAGCTTGGGATCGCTGGGCACAGCCAGATAGAACCATGACGAAAACGTCTCGGCTTGCGAGGGATAGTTGAACTCAGCCAGCATCGCGTTGAGGTCCGAGACCAGCGAGGCGGTCTTGGCAGCGAGTGCCGTCTGCAATTGATGGCCGGACTCTTTCAAGTGCAACAGGCTTGCGCGTACTGCGGCCATCGATAGCGGATGGCGCATGAAGGTGCCTGCGTAGAAAGTAACGCCGACTTGTGGGAAGGAATCGTCGCCGAACTTCCATTGGCCACCGTCGAGTGCATCCATGAATGCGGGCGATCCAGCGAGAATACCCATCGGCATGCCGCCGGCGACAACCTTGCCGTAGGTGGCGAGGTCCGCTTTGATGCCGAAGACCGCTTGCAGGCCACCTATATGGGTGCGGAAGCCGGTGACAACTTCATCGAAGATCAGTGCCGAGCCGGATTTCTCAGTGATGCTGCGCACTTCCTTGAGGAACTCGACTGGGCGCAGTTCGGGATGGCGGCTCTGGATCGGCTCGACCAGAACGGCGGCGATTTCGTCGGCGCGCTGGCGAATGATTTCGAGAGCTTCGGGCGTACCGTAGTCCAGAACCAAAATGTTGGCAACACTCTCGCGCGGGATGCCAGGCGCGACGGGCATCGAACGCTGATTGCCGACCGACTTGACCAGCACCTCATCGAAGCTACCGTGATAATCGCCGGAGAAGAGGACGACTAGATTGCGTCCTGTGACAGTGCGGGCCAGACGCATCGCGCCCATCACTGCTTCGGAACCGGTGTTGCAAAAGGTGACGCGCTCCATGCCGGTGAACTCTTTGATCAGTTCGGAACATTCGCCAACCAACTCGGTCTGCGGCCCGATGGGGAAGCCGAGCTCCAGTTGCGCGCGCAGGGCGTCGACGATGAAGTCCGGCGAGTGACCGTAGAGGATTGCGCCGTAACCGTTGAGGATGTCGATGTAGCGGTTGCCGTCCTTGTCCCAGAGATAGGCGCCTTTGGCGCGCTCGACGACGATGGGATAAACGAGTTCCTTGAGCTGCGCATTGAAGCCGGAGACGACACGGCCATCGGCGAAGACTTCACGATGCTGCTGCGTGAAGCTCTTCGATGCGCCGGTCTTCTTGTTGTAGGTCTCGATGAAGTCCTGGAGGTACTTTTCCTGGACAGGATTCAGCCCGCCGGTATCGCCGCGCTGCAAAGGCTTGAAGGGTGTGAAGGCCGGCTTTGCGGGCTTGGCTTCGGTGGAGGCTTTTGCAGTTTCGGGTGCTGCCGGCTTTGGCGCAGGTTGAGGCGCCGGAGCAGGAACTGCCGCGGCTACAGGCGCTGCGCTGAATGCGGCAGGCTGGCCCTGGAGAATCGCGAACTGCTGCTGGAAGAGATTGTTGAGCGCCTGCATCTGGCTGGCGAAGAGGTTTTCATATGATCCCGACGGAGCAGATGGCACGAACGCGATAGCCGGTGCTGCCTGTGCAAACACTGTTGGCGTGACAGATGCGGCTTGCGCTGCAACAGGTGCGGCTGCCTTGGCCGGTTGGAGATTGGGCGCAACGGCTTCTTCAAGATGCTTGGCCAGCGAGTCGAGGGTCGGATAGCTCTCCATAATCTGCCGGAAGGTGAGCTTGACGCGATATTTGCTCTGGATGCCTTGCGTGAGCTGGGTAAGGAAGAGCGAGTCGAAGCCTAGTTCCAAGAAGGAAGCATCGGCTTCTGCGTCGGCCAGGTCGGTACCGGAGAGATCGGCAATCAGGGCTTTCAGGTCGTTCAGCATCGCGGCGTCATCGGCAGCGACAGAGGTCGAAGCGGGCATGGGTATGTCCTCAACAGGGGTTGGGAAAATAGCTGTCTCCGCAGGCGAAGACATGGGTTGAATAAAAGATGGTGCAACAGTGTTTGTGAGCGTGACGGCCGTGCTCGCCGGTTCGACCCAGTAACGCTTGCGGTCAAAAGGATAGGTCGGAAGCAGCACCCGCTTACGGCGGGAGCCTGCATGAAGGGCTTGCCAATCCGGCTTGATTCCTACTGCCCATAGGCGGCCGAGCGTGGTGAGCATGGCCTTGTCTTCGGCGACCGCATCTTTCGCGGATGCCTGCGAGGCAAAGACCAGAGGCGCATCGGTGCTGGCAGCGGACTCCTTCGTGATCTGGCGCATCATCTGAACTAGCGTTTCTGAAGGGCCTACTTCGAGGAGGACTGTCTCAGGCGCTGCAGCGACGGCAGCGACGGCGTCGGCAAAGCGAACCGTGCGGCGGAGATGGTTCGTCCAATATTCAGGCTGCGCGACTTGTTCAGCGGTAACCCATTGGCCGGTTAGTGTTGAGACATAGGGAATGGCTGGCGCGTGGAATGTCGCTTTACGGACGTGGCTCGCAAACTCGTCCAGCATGGGATCGAGCATGCGGCTATGGAAAGCGTGCGAGGTGGCCAGTTTGCGGTGAGCGATCTTGTCCGCGTCGAGACGAACGATGAAGCTCTCGATTGCTGCGTCCGGTCCGGAAACTACGCAAAGCTTCGGGCTGTTGACTGCGGCGAGATCGACGTCCGCGCCGGTAGTCTCAATGAGCTGAAGAACACTCTCCTGATTGGTGCGAACCGCGAGCATGGAGCCGCGCGGCAAGGCCTGCATCAGGCGGCAGCGAGCCGCAATGAGTGAGAGAGCATCATCGAGTGAAAGAACACCGGAGAGACAGGCAGCGACGTATTCGCCGACACTATGCCCGACCATCGCATTGGGTGTAACGCCCCACGAGAGCCAGAGCTGGGCGAGAGAATATTCAATGGCGAAGATGGCCGGCTGCGCATAGAGGGTTTGATTCAGAGTTGCAACGGCTTCGTCGTTTGCATCCGCGGGGTAGACAACATTCAGCAGGCTCTTGCCGAGCAAAGGTAGAAGCTTGGCATCGCAGGCGTCAAAAGACTGGCGAAAGACCGGTTCGGTTTCATAGAGCCGCCGACCCATGCCGATGGCCTGGACGCCTTGACCGGGAAAGCAGAAGACCAGGCGTGGATTCTCGAAGTGCTTGTCGCTTTGAATGAGGCTGCCAGCGGCGATTTCGTTCAGCGACGCAGCTTCTGCGGCACTATCGACAACTACGGCACGGCGCAGCTTATGTGTGCTTCGCCCCGCCTGGAGCGTGTATGCGGCGTCCGCGAGACTCGCTTCTGGATGAGCGGAGAAGTACTGGCTCAGGGATGACGCGATGTTCGCGAGAGCCGTTGGCGTTTTGGCCGACCACACCAGCAACTGTGCTTCGCGCCCTGGCTGCGATGATTGCGCAACTGGCGGTTCTTCGACGATGAGATGGGCATTCGTGCCGCCTACGCCAAAGGCGCTGACGCCGGCGCGCAGAGGTGAACCATGCCCTTCCCAGGGCCGTAGTTTCTGGTCGACGAAGAACGGGCTGCCTTCGAGTTGAAGATCGGGATTGGGCTTGGTGAAATGCAGCAATCCAGGGATCGCGCGGTTTTCAATTTGCAGAACAGTCTTGATCAGTCCTGCGGCTCCTGCGGCTACGTCCAGATGGCCAACATTACCTTTGGCTGTACCCAGCGAGCAGAAGTGCTGCGCCTTGGTGGTGGAGCGAAAGGCTCTGCTGAGTGCCGCAACCTCGATGGGGTCGCCTACAGGAGTTCCGGTACCGTGAGCTTCGATGTAGCTGATCGAGTCGGCTGAGACGCCAGCCATCTTCTGGGCTCGCGCGATGACCTGTGCCTGACCTTCAACGCTGGGAGCGGTGTAGCCGACCTTCATAGAGCCATCGTTGTTGACGGCGAAGCCGCGGATGACGGCCAGCACCTGATCTCCATCGGTGAGCGCATCGTCGAGCCGCTTGAGCAGCACGACGCCAGCGCCATGACCGAAGACGGTGCCGTTGGCCTGCTCATCGAAAGGCCGGCAGTGGCCGTCCATCGAGGCGAGGCCACCTTCCTGTGCGAGATAGCCACGGTGCATCGGGAAGGTTACTGAAACTGCCCCGGCAAGAGCCATATCACAGCCCTGCGTGAGCAAACTCTGGCAGGCTTGTGCAACGGCGACCAGCGAAGTGGAGCAGGCCGACTGCACCGACATGCTGGGCCCGTGCAAGTTGAGCTTGTAGGAGATGCGCGTGGGCAGGAAGTCCTTGTCATTGCCCAGCATGGTGGCATAGTTGCCTACCTGATAGCTACCGGTGAACTCTTCCAGGAAACTGCGTTGATCGGCCAGGTTGCGCATGAAGTAGGTGTTCATGCTGCATCCGGCAAAGACGCCTACAGACTCGCGAATATTGTTTGGAGCATAGCCCGCGCGTTCGAGAACTTCCCATGCGCACTCCAGAAAAATGCGGTGCTGGGGGTCCATTTGCGCGGCTTCTTTGGGATAGACGCCGAAGAACTCGGCATCGAACATGTCGGCATTGGTTAGCAGAGGCCGTGCTGAGACGTAGCCTTCATTCTGTGCGGCGATAGCCTGCTCGCTGGGCTCCAGTTCGCTACGGTCAAAAAAGGTAATCGACTCAACACCGTCGCAGAGGTTCTGCCAGAACGCCTCCACCGATTCTGCGCCGGGGAACCGGCCGGTCATGCCAATGATGGCAACTGCGGCTGAGGCATTTGTAAATTCGGAGTATTTTGGAGCGAGGCTCGAAGGTTCGTGTTCGGGTGAAGATGCTGCGGTTTGCAGATCCGGGGCAGCCTCTCCGCGCAGAAGACTCGCCAGCGAGCGAATGGTCGTATGCTCGAAGACGGTCGCGATATGCAGGTTCTGACCGAAGGCTTCGTTAACCCGCTTCAGTAGGATCGTGGCCAGCAGTGAGGTGCCGCCAACCTCGAAGAAGTTGTCATCTATGCTGATCTGGGGCAGTCCGAGCAGGGTCTTCCAAATGCTCGTGATGGAGGCTTCAAAGCTAACCGCGCCACCGGGTCCCGAAGAATCGGGAATCGTGGCGCGGCTGCCGGTCGAGTTGGCTTGATCGTCACGATGCATTTTCGAAACCTATTCTCTACAAAGTAGTGCCTTTACAGTAGGATGTCATTGCTGAACTGCCAATAGCTCGTTTGGAGCAGGGACTCCCCTATGCGAGTAGGGTTGAGTGCATTCCAAAGTAACTCAAATATCCCGCGCGTAGATAACGTCTTCCTGATCCGCCTGTTTTGCATAGGGAGCAACCGGCGATGCCGCTGGGCGCGCGGCCTTCTTACCGGGCTTCCACCATTCCTGCAGGTTGGCCCGATCGCTGCGCAGTTCAAATTCGCGTAAATCATGCTTGAGGGCTTCTTCGACCCGTGTTGGATTTACCTTGTTCACAACCGCTGCGGCTCCTGCTACACCCAGTCTCTCCAACAGGCGCGCGGCGCGTGTCAGCCATCGCTTGTGCGTCTTGCCCGCTTCAGAAACCAGCACGGTGACGTCGGCCATGCGTGCGAGGTATTCGGTCTCGGCAGAAATCAACAGCGGAGCGGCATCGATCAGCACAATGTCGTACTCGGCGGAGAGGCTCTGAAAACTCTCGAAAACAAAGCCGTTCAGAGGCGCAACCCTGGCCGGCAAAGATGGACGGCCGGACTTGGTGGTCTGCAACTCAGTGGTGACAGAAGGATTGACGATGCTTGGATCCGGGAAGCTGATGGGGCGTTTCTGCAAATCCGCACCGAAGGTCACGAATGCGACAGGCTCGGAGTTCCCTGAAGGATCGATGACCAAAGTCTTGCGGCCCAGTTTGGCCAGCATACTGCCTAGATTTTCGATAATGGATGTCGTTCCTGCGCCGGAATTGACCGCAGTGACCACAAAGGTACGAGCACCCGCCTGCCGGGCTGCATGATCGATGCCTGCGGCCATGCGCAGAGCGCATTCATCGAAGACGATCTGCGTAACTTCGCGATCATCGTATAACATGCCGATCGGGGCAAAGCCCAGCACGGCTTCGACATCCGTCGCGGTGTAGATGTGCGGGTCCAGAAGGTCAAGGGCAACAGCGGTCAGTACTCCCAGAAATACAGAGAACGGAAAGATCAGGATCAACAGCATCTTGATTTTGCTCTTTTCCGGGCCAAGCGGAGGCATGGCCGGTGAAAAGAGATGGACTGAGCCGGGTGAACTGCTTTCCAATTGCAGTTGGCTGATGCGGTCATCCACGGCGGTGTAGCGGGTCTGGAGATTTGTCAGTTTTGCCTGAATCTCCTGGGCACGCTGAATCTTGGGCGCTGCGTCGGATGCCAGCCTGGTTCCATGCTGCAAATCGCCATTCAGCTTCGATTCATACATCTGAGCCTGGTTCAATTGCATTCGCAGTTTCGCATCAAGGCGGGCTGCCGCCTTGCGGCGCAGGTCTGTCTGCATATCCTGGATAGCCTTGTCGATCTGCGCCAACCGCCCTTCGGTCTGTTGGCGGAACGTATTCTTCTCGGTCATACCAGCGATTTGCCCCTGCAGTGTAGCTTGTTGCTGGCTCAGTGATGTCTTGAGCGCCATCAGCCCAGGATCGCTGGAGATGATCTCGTCCGCCTCAGCGTTCAAGGCCGAGTTAGGGGCGGTGGAATCGCCGTTGTTGAGCGCCGCCAACTTCGTCTCTGCCTGCATGCGCAGCTCATGCGCCGCAGTCAGATCGCCCTGCATCTTGGCGTTCTCTGCGTCGATGACATTGGAGCCCGTGGCATTGAACGATGCGACGCCAAGCGCCTTGGTGATTTGAGCCTGCTCCTTCAGCAGCGCGTCCGTGTCGCTCTGGATGCGACTGAGTTCGTCCTTCAACGTCGCGAGACGTTCGTCCCTGCCGTAATATTCTTCGCTGCGAGCCTTCTCGATGTAGACATCGGTGATGGTATTCACAATGTCGGCCAGATGCTCGGGCCGGTATCCTTCAAGCTTGATCTCTACCTGGTAAGTGTTGCCAACCCGGCTTATGTCCAGCGAGTGCTGTAGACGGGCTACGCCGGAACGCTCTGTTTCGCCGGGATACAACCAAAGTCCGGCGGGCATCTTGTGGATCGCTTCGGCGAGAATGTCGGACCGGTCGACGTCGTGCATGATCTCCTGAACGTAGGACTCGTAGGGGCGGTCTAACTCGTGATCTTCTGTGAGCGTCTTGGGAACGGTTGGCGAGACATAAATGATGCTGGTCGCTCCGTAGTATGGCTTATGACGCGCGACGACAGCCAGCCCGAGTCCCAGCACCACAAGCGTCACCAGAATTGCCGTGACCCTATGCAGCCGTAGGCTCTTCAGCACGTTAATCCGAATCGGACTGGTCCGCGACGCCGGACGCAGCGGATACTGCGTCGAAGTGGGATTGTGAGGCTCCGGATTGTTGGTCGTTGTCATGTACATACGTTCAGATCCTCGGAGAAAGTTCAGTTTGCCGCTCTGTTTACCGTTCAAGGCTGCGGAAATCTCCGCTCACGCAGCTGCGCGGAAGGATTAAGACACGGCGTTAAAATGCTGCCACAGCCGCCAGACCGACCATCGAGGTGACTGGACTGATGCGCTGGAAGACATAGGTCGCCTTGAAGAAGCCGCTCTTGGGAATAAGGATGACATCGCCGGAGTGCAGGGTGTATTCCTTTTGCCCCGCCACGGTCAGAAGCTTTTTGTAGGGAATGTCAAATTCCTTGCCGGTGGAAGGCTGAATGATGTGGATCTTCGGAGCAAATCCCCCGCCTTCGCTGCAGCAACCTGCCTCGGATAGAACGGAGGTCAAGGTCGATGCGGGGGTCAGCGGGATTGTCCCAGGGCGTGTCACTTCTCCTAAAACCGAGACGAACTGCTCTTGCGGTTCGGGCACAAAGATGATGTCGTTGCGGCGCAGGCGCATATCGGCGAGGACGTTTCCACTCATCAACAAGGAGCGTAGTTGTACCTGATAGGTTGTGCTGTCGCCGCGGAAGATGGTGCATGTCTCCGGGATGCCGGAGCCAATGGCGATTGTGCGGCCCTCTTTGGATACAGTCGGAGAGATAAGTCCGGCTTTGCTGATTGCGTCGAGAAGCGTCGGAGTGTCCTCGAAGTAAATCTCTCCCGGATGTTGAACGTAGCCCAGCACACGAACTCGATTGGAGGTGTATTTGTCGATACCGACGGTGACGCTCAGGTCGGTGTAAAAGGTACTCAGCGAATCGGTGATTGCCTTTGCCGCCTGTATCCGCGTGAGGCCCGCAACATGGACCGGTCCGGCCAGAAGCAAAGTGATCCGTCCGTCTGGACCGATCGTATGTTTGCCGGCCAGTTCAGGCCGTCCGGGAAAATCGAGGGAGATCTGATCGCCTGCGCCAAGGGTGTACTCTTCGTTCGCTGGCGGCTCCGCGTCTGCGGCAGACTTTTCGCTGCGGATGGTCAAAGCCGGGTCTGCGGACTGCTGGCCGTTGTCCGGAGCAGGGGCGATGACAGTAGGCGCCAAGGTCGTTGGACTCGGGGTCACCTGCGCTGGCGCGGCACAACCGCACATCAGTACTAGCGTGACCCACGGGATGGCAATACTTAAGAATCCAGACTTCATTTCAACCCTCCGAGGGAATGTCCAGGCCACGGCCTGTGGCACCTTTGATTGCATCCGCAATTGCTCTGATTGCTGGGACGTATCGCCTCTGGCAATGCCATCTAACTCCCAAGTATTGACTGAGCTTACGTGAGCTTCAATCCCTACAAGGTGTTATCCCGCTCCGTGCGCACCCAGGCCGCTTTGGCGCTGGAGCCACGCAAAACCCCGGGAATCATCCAAAGTTTGCGCAGAATATACAAGGGAGTCATGGCCAGTAACTGCAAGGTCTTCAGGAAATCCGGCCCTGCCCACGCTGCGGTGAGCACATGAGCCAAAATTACGCCAAGAGAAATTGCGACGTACCAACGCAACCACAGAAGCGGAAAACAAACCGCAACCAGTAAAGCGAACACCCCAAAGGCCAGGGGCAATCCGGTCAAATCGCACAATGGTTCAAACAACCGCAGCCGTCCGAGGACGATCTTGCCTGCGAGTGGCAGAGCCCACGTCCGGGCGGTGAGCAAACGCCCGCCTTCCCAGCGTGAGCGCTGTACAGCTTCCCCGGTACGAGATTCGGGGAAGTCTGCGGAGATGACAGCTTCGTCGAGGTAACGTACTCGCTCACCGGCCATCACCAAGTGGAGGTGATACTCCAGATCCTCGACGACTGAAAACGCATCGTAGGGGATCGTCTCCAATACAGTGCGCTTGATGGCGAATCCGTTTCCTAAAATTCCAGCGGATAACCCAAGCCGCTCCCGTCCCCTTGGCCGGACTACATTGAACCCGCGAAAGGCCAGGGCTGCCAGCCGGGTGCTGGAGCGATCCGTCGTGCTCTCCATCTCATAGCGGCACTGCATTACGCGTGCTCCTGCAGCAAACGCGGCTTGTACTACGGATACCGTGTTCGCGGAAACGGTCGAGTCCGCGTCAACAACCATCACCGCGCCGGCGCCGGATTCGAGGGCGCGAGCGAACCCATAGCGCAAGGCAAATCCTTTTCCTTTCGCCTCCGGATCGTTATAGACCAGAACCTCTGCACCTGCGGCAGCGGCTCGTTCTGCGGTGTTATCTACGCAGTTGTGAGCCACCACCAGAATTCTTGCCGATTCACCTGCCGAGGCGCGAAGACTGGTGACACTACGGCTTACCAGGAGTTCCTCGTTGTGAGCAGGCACGATGATCGCAAGTGCAAGTCCGTCGTTCTGCCCACCCTCCGGAGCACCATGCCTGTGCGCGGGGAGCAGGTTTGCTGAAGTTACCAGGATGAGTTCCAGCACCAGCGGAAGAGTGACCACCAAAAGGACTGCGCCAACCAAGGTGAACAGGAGGTGTGTCATAGCTGCCAACGCCGATCCTTACGCCGTCTCGGGACACCGTTTCCGGGATACCGGTTGTGTGCGCCGTGACCCGGGAGACGCCTTACCTGCCCACGCTTGCAAAGGCAGCTGGTACGAGGGTCGTATCTTCGGTTTCTGTGACCGCTACGATCCGCCTGCACACATCCTGCAGCAGTTCCGTGCGGACATCCACGTACGCCATTTCCTTCCGGAACTGTCCCAAAGGTGGGGTAAAGCTGGCCAGCAATCGCTGCTCGGCTTTTGCAGTTCGGTAGAGAGCGTCGCTAACCATCGTAGTCGTCATGAAATAGTTATGCAATTGCCCTGTGCGCAGAATCCTGCCCAGATGTGCCGGCAGCTCTGCAAGCCACAACTGCTCCCGCCTGCGCCGCATCCGGCTTTCCAAGTAGACTAACGAACCGAGCGACTCTGGCCCCATGTAGCCAGTCTGAGACATGTCGAGGACGATGTTCATCCCTTCCAGGCAGGCTTCGCGGCTATAAATGTTGAATTCCTGCAACGCCGCGCCCGTCAGGTCGCCGATCATGGAAATGAGCTTGGTATTGCCCACCTGCTGCACGACGATGCTGGGCTCGGCGATCCGCCTTGGCTGAGCCAGGGTGGCAGCAATATAGCCGGGCAGGTGGCGCAGCAGGCAAAAGGCATCGGCCAGATAACGCGCGGCTAGCCGCCGGGGTTCCTGCCAAGTCCGGTGCAGCCATTCGAGGCCGTTGCGCTGCATCCAGACGGGAGCCCGGTGCATAGTTCCGGAGAGCATATCCAGCGTTCCGCCTACACCGATGCAAACCGGCACCTTCAGGCGGTCCCGGTGCATGGCAAGCCACTCCTCCTGTTTGGGATTGCCGAAGGCTACCAGCAGAATCTCCGGCTCCGCCTCTTCAATGCGGCGCAGAATCTCCTCGTGGTCCATCTTTTCCAGAGGCTGTGCTTCCGGCGAATACCTGCCGACGATGCGCAACTCGGGAAAGCGCTGCTGGAGAACCTTTGCCGCACGCTGCGAATGATTTTCGCTGGCTCCCAGCAGAAAGATGCCGTAGCCGCGCCGGGCGGAGACCTCGGCCAATCGCTCGACTAGATCGACCCCGCTCACCCGCTCTTTCAAGGGCGTTCCGATCAGCCGCGACATCCACACCACCGGCATGCCGTCGGGAACGATCATGTCACAAGAGCAGAGCGTGTCGCGCAGTCTCTGGTCATGAATGGCATTCTTGAGGAAGTCGACGTTGGCTGTTGCTACCTGATGAAAGCCACCCTCCCTGATCTGTTCTTCAATCAGAGTGACGGTCTCATCCATAGTTACATTGTGAAACGGAATCCCAAGGACAGCTACAGTGGTGCAGGAAGAACTCAACATGTCTAGCTCCATCGCCAATTCGGTACTTTCGTTCGGTGCGGATGAAGGTTATCGATCCAACTGACACAGAAGATCGGAGATCCCTGGATCGATACCCGGAGTCATACGCAGATAGATTCGGCATGGGGATTTACTTTTGACGGAAGTGTTACTGATGCACCGCGAACTGATTCTCAGCGAAGGCTACTTCATCGTTGATCTGCATCTTGTAGAAAAGCCAGTCTGGGTCGCTTTGCAGGATTTCCGCCAGATGGACTCGGACATCGCCAGTGGGTTCGCGGAAGCCGTTCATGATGCGGCTCAGAGAGGCTTCATGAATTCCCAGCATGCGCGCCAGACGATTCTGCCGGATGCCGGTGGTGTACATCTTCAGTTTGAGGTTCGGGTAAATGTCTCTATTCAGGCTCACGTGATCGCTCTCGATTTCTATGGCGTTGCAGCGTCCTGCAGGGAACAGGGATGACTGTTGCTGCGAAACCATTTAGCAATCACCGTGCCAAAGCTAGATAGCTTATTTGTCAACATATTGTTGTTAGGAGATGCGCACAAAGTTCCTCAAAAATACCAAATTTCCGGAAGTATTCAAAGATATGAAGATTTTCATCTTCGACCTGTAATTGAAGGTAAGTGGGAGCCACTGAACTTAGGTATATTTACGAAGGCTAAGAGTAATCATTTATTATCATTTTAAGCTGTACTGGTAACCATGTATCTATTACTTATGATGGCGCTGGTAATAATCTCGCGATGCCAATGCCAGTTTTCGACATCAAGGCGACCTGCCGCTGATACCCGAATTTCGATTGCACTCGTAAAGTGCCACCGCGTATACTCCGACTACTGTAGAGTGTCCTTTTCTGCTCATTTCTCCGATCAGGCTTAATGCGAAGCGCAATCATTTTTTGCTCCGGAGAAACAAATTGTTTGGGGATTGGGCGCTGGCACACAAACCTGCAGTCTTTCGGTAGATTTCAACACCGAAGACGCTGGCGGAGGGATGCAGTCCTCTCTTTCTTTTTTGTCTTGGTTCTTGAAGTCGCGAGGTCTGATGGGCGGGCACGTCGTTCTTGTAGTGCAGAATCCGGAAATACACGAGCAGCTGATTCAGGGGTTGGCAGCCGAAGGGTATTGCGCCTTGTGTTTTCATTCGGTTGAAGAGGCTGTCTCCTACCTGCGTGAACCAGGCTGCCCGGCTTTCGTCGCGGTCTTCAACGTCACGATGCGCCGCCAGAGCGACTACACCGCATTGAGTGACCTGACAGTTGCGCGGCCGGAGTTGCAGGTTCTGTTTGTAGCTCAAGATGGCACCTCTCCGTTGGATTCTTCGCTGGATGGCAATCGCTTCGTGCGCGTCCTGGACAAGCCATTGAATCATCCCGAGTCTGGAATGCTCCTGCGCAGGATTCTCAAGGCGGCTGCCTTCGCGGCAAGCGAAGCGGCGCTTGAGGCTAGTTCCACCCAGGGCAATCTGCATTTGCCCTACTCCGAGGAGTTCCTGCGGCGGGTTGGCATGGCTGAGGTTCCTGTCCTGTTGAGTGGGGAGACGGGTGTGGGCAAGGAAGTGATGGCGCGAAGGTTGCGCTCCTACTCGCGCCGTTTCGACAAGCCGTTTCTCAAGCTGAACTGTGCGGCATTGCCGTCGGAGTTGGCCGAAAGCGAACTCTTCGGATGCGCAAAAGGGGCGTTTACTGGGGCAACTGCGGACCGCCAGGGACGTTTTGAAACCGCCCAGGGAGGTACTATCCTGCTCGACGAGATTGGCGATATGGATTTGCGTCTGCAGACCAAGTTGTTGCAGGTTCTACAGGATGGTGAGATTCAGCCGCTCGGCAGCAACCGGACGATCAAGGTGAATGTACGCGTCATGGCGGCGACACACCGGGACCTTACCAGGGCCATCCAGGAAGGCGCTTTCCGCGAGGATCTCTACTATCGCCTAAACGTTATCAAGATTGTCATTCCTCCTTTGCGCGACCGTCCGGAGGAGATACTGCCCTTAGCCGAGACACTGCTGGCTCGTCATTCACCCCAGGGCCAGCGTATGCCGGTCATGAATGAGGAGCTGAAGCGATTTCTGCTCGCCTATCGCTGGCCCGGCAATGTGCGCGAGCTCGAAAATGTGATGCGCAGATTTCTTGTATATCAGGATTCGAGTCTCGTGATTCAGGAGTTGCTGGATGCAGACGTCGATCATCGTCCTGGTATCGCCTTGGCTAATGTCACAAGCTTCCCCGATTCGCCGGCGTTCGCTGCGTCGAGAACACCGGAAAAAGCCTCTCAAGATACCAATCGCAAGCGGACGGAGCGCGTAGACAGTCTCGATCAGTTGGCGGAAGCGTCGCGGAATGCGGAGACAGAATTGCTTCTGGATGCTCTTGAGGCCAACCGTTGGAACCGTCGTCAGGCAGCCGCGTCTCTGCAGATCGAGTACAAGGCATTTCTCTACAAGCTGCAAAAACATGGCATTGTCGGATCGAAGGGGAAGCGGCGCGAGATCAGTGCCTGATCCACCCGCATCCGGTAGAATCCACTCAATTCATATTTCCGATTGCCTTTCCAAGGAGCACCCTAGTGTTCGACAACATTCGCGAGGATTGGCGAACCCACGAACGCCAATGGACTCGTCAGGGACTCTGGGTGATGGTGGTGTACCGCTTCGGCAACTGGCGTTACGGCATTCGAAGCCGTGTGTTGAGGCTGCCCTTTTCGATTCTCTATAAGTTTCTCAAGCTGCTTTCGGAGATACTTACCGGCATCGATCTGCCCTGCGAAGCCAAACTGGGAAGGCGCTTCCGCATCGATCATTTCGGCGGCATCGTGATCAGCGGCGATGCGGTCTTTGGTGACGATTGCGTGATTCGCAATGGCGTCACGATTGGCCTGCGCCACACCGGCCATCGAGGCGCGCCGGTCATTGGCAATCGCGTCGATATTGGGGCGGGAGCCAAGGTTCTGGGCAGCATCCACATCGGGGATGACGTTGCGATCGGAGCCAACGCGGTGGTCATTACAGACGTTCCAGCCAATTCCATCGCTGTTGGCGTGCCGGCAAAGATTCACCCCCGTAAGCGGCCTGAGGCTCAAGTCCCGGCTTCGATGCTGCCAGGCATTCATGAAACAGCGGGTCCCGAGACATCGGATTTCGACCAGTCCAATTAACCGTGCGCCGCGGAAGCCTCGTATCGCTGCATTTCCTGCTGCAAGCGATGTGCGAGGCTTGTGATGTGGGGCTTTTTGAACATTGAAACATGGTCGCCGGGAACGAAGTCGACGGCTACGCCACCCTGCGCGATCATGCCCCACCCCAGCGTAGAGTCGATTTCCGGTAGATCGGGAACGTCCATTGCGCGGTACAAATTCAATTTGCCCGGATAAGGCCTGACCGTACCCGCGTCGAGTGCGGACATGTTGGCATAGGTATGATGAAATGCGGTTTTCGAGATGGCAATCCCAAAATGCCTTTGCAGCCAAGCCAAAGTACGATGCGTGGCCGCGTAGTAGGAATCGACGACCCACTCCCAGTTTCTTTCGATCGCTTCTGCGATGTAGTTAACCCTTTGCCGCCACGCCATGTGCCGCAAACGCGTCGAGTGGAAAGCGAGCTTCTTCCAAAGCCGGGAACTGCGCATCCTTACTCCCTGTGGCGGCGCGAAGCCAGGCCGCTCCGCATCGAAGAGCGCGACCAATCCTACCCGGTGACCGGCCTCCCGAAGCTGCCTTGCAATTTCAACGGTCAATGAACCTGCGGCGCACCATCCGGCCAGATAGAGAGGACCGTTCGGGTAAATCTTAACGATTTCGTTCGCAAATAGACGAGCCCGCTCGTCCGTGCTCATCTGCTCTCGCTCGTCTCCCATTTCGCGCACGCCGTAGACCGGGCGATCTGCTTCGACTAGTTCCAGCATGGCGTTGTACAGCAGATAGGACTGGATAAGAAAGATGGGCGCCGACCGTCCATAAGGACGAATCGGGACAATGATCGAGGGGGAAATTCCGGTGCGAATGACGCGCGCCAACTCTCTCACGGTAGGCGCGTCGAAGAGCAGGGAAATCGGCAATCGCACATGCAACTCCCGATCGATACGCGAAAACAGACGCACCGTCAGCAAGGAATAGCCGCCGTAACGGAAGAAGCTGTCTGTCACGCCAATCGAGTCAATCCGCAGAATTTCGCGGAAGATTTTGAGTAGTTTCACTTCCAGTTCATCGGCGGCATCTTCCGCTGCGGGATGAGTTGGGGCGATCTGGCCGGGAATAGATTCTGGAATAGGCAAGGCGCGCCGGTCGATTTTTCCGTTGGCGGATAAAGGAAACCGCTCGACCGTGACGATCAGTGTTGGGAGCATGTATTCGGGCAGGAACCGGGCTGCAAACTCCCCGAGAACAGAGGCGCTCACCTGGGTCGTGGGGCAGATGACATACGCCACCAGGCGAGGTTCACCGGGAATATCCTCGCGCAGCATGACCACCGCATCTGCGATCGAAGGATGGCTACGCAGGACTGCTTCAATCTCACCGATCTCGATCCGGAAGCCGCGCAGCTTCACCTGATCGTCGAGTCTGCCGAAGAATTCAAGCTGATTCCCGTTGACGATTCGAACCAAGTCTCCGGTGCGGAACAGGATGGCTTCGGGCTTGAGGTTTTCCTGTTTGGTTCGATACGGGTCCGGGATAAAGCGTTGCGCTGTCAGTTCCGGACGAGCCACATATCCCGGGCTGACCCCCACTCCGCCGATATAAAGCTCACCGGGTACTCCAGGGGGCAAAGGGTTCCCGAGCTTGTCCATGACATAGAAGGAGGTATTTGCTATTGGCGGTCCAACTCGAATGGGCCCCGGCCCTGCCTCGATACGCAACACCGCTGAACAGATTGCAGTTTCGGTGGGGCCGTAGCAGTTCCAGAGCTCGCCGCCCAATCGAATCAGATCGTTGGCCAGATCCCGTGAAAGCGCTTCCCCGCCGCAGCTCATCTTCAGATTGCGCTTCCCAGTCCAACCCGATGCGACCAGCATGCGCCAAGTTGCCGGGGTCGCCTGCATGAAAGTGATTTCCTGCTTATCCATTAGACGGGCGAGTCGATACGGGTCGACCGAATCCTGACGGCTGGAGACTACCAGTGTCCCGCCCGAACAGAGAGGCAGAAACATATCCATCGTGGCGACGTCGAAGGAGATCGGAATTGCCGCCAGGGTCCGATCAGTTTCGTTCACACCCGGCTGCCGCCACATTGCACAGACGAGATTCAGCAGAGCATTGTGCCGGATGCGAACGCCCTTGGGTTTGCCGGTCGTTCCGGATGTGTAGATCGTGTAGGCGAGATTTTCCGGATCGATTTCAGCCAGATGGGTCGACAGCCCATCCGTCTGCGGCCATGCCCCATCCACGCATAACAGCGGCAATGAATCGAGATTCAGCCCATTGCGCAGTGCATCGGTATGGACCTTATCCGAGAGCAACACAACCGGATCGCACTCTTCCAGGATGCCGCGCAGCCGTTCGCTGGGGTTGCCCGGATCGAGAGGCACGTAAAATGCTCCCGACTTCAGAACTGCCAAGAGCGCCAGAGGCAGATCAATGGATCGCTCCATGCATACGGCTACGGCACAGTTTGGCCTGGCTCCAAGCGCGATCAGGTGCCGCGCAAGTTCGCTGCTCCGCTCATCGAGTTCCCGGTAGGTGCAGTGGAGGTCGCCAGAGACAACTGCCGTTGCATCTGGCCGCGTCTTTGCCTGGAGGGCGATGCGGCCGGGAACGGAGGACTCCCCTGGAAACTCGGCCTCCGTGCTGTTCAAGGAGGCATAGAATCGCCGCGCAGTTGACTCATCCCAGAGTGGCAGCCTATCGACGGCCAAATCTGGATTCTGGAAAGCGGCACCCAACAGCGTTCGCAAATAGCCTAGCCAGCTTCTGAGTGTCTGCTCCTGCCACTGCCCGGAGGGGCTGGCAAGGTCCAGTTTCAGGCCGTTGTCCAGCACCACGAGCTGAAGGCCGCAATCGCTGTAGTCAGCGGAGGGTTTATCCTCGGCTCGAAATTCATAACGAACAATCCTTTGGGTAGCTCGTCTTTGGGGAGTTCGTGCCGAAACGGGATTCGTCCCTGGCATTTGATTTCCGGATTGAAGAGGCCCTTCTGAGCGATGCTGCGGAATACTCTCGAGAATGGCGCGGAAAGAGCATTCAGCTTCCAGCTTGAATTGCACCTGATGCAGCCTGCCTACGGCAATTTCGATGTCCTCCTGCCTTGTCATCCGGGCGAGTAAACCCGCAAACGCAGCGAGAAACAAGTCTTCGAGCGTCGTACTCAACTTTCTGGCAAGGCTTCGAAAAAGTTCGATCTCCCGAGCTGGCACGGAGCACACCGAATGCGTACCCGGGCGACGAATATCGCGCACACTAGGATCTTCTACTGGAAGAAACCCGATCAGTGGGACGTCGGAACTTCGTTTGTGAAAGGTTAGGGGCAACGGGTTGGGTTCCTTGGAATCGCTGTGGCAACAAGGCTGGACAACAAGATCAAAACCCTAACAGGAAGCTGTTGCATGAGCTCACGAACTCATCTTGCCGTCGTGATCCCGATACTTCAAGCCTCATCGGGTTTTAGTGTTCCAACAATTCCAATGTGGGCGAGGCGATCAATCCAGGCCCAATTCTTCATACACGAAAAAGGCAGGAAAATCGTACTCATTATGATGCCAAACCCCGCTCTTTGGATTGTTGGCTTCTGAATATTGATCGTGACAAATGAAAATCCAAAACCAAATCTCCTAGTGCGGCAACGGTGGGAAAGGCCAATTAAGACCAAATCCATGCCGGATTGCCAAGCCGGCTGCGAGCGTGATGACAAAAACCAAAGTCATCACGCCATCCTGCCGCAACATTCCCAAGCCTTGCTTGTAGGAGGCGTAGACATTCACGAAGTACATAGGAAGATCGCTAATGGCGACAGCGGCCACAGCTCCAATCATTCCGTAAAAATGGAACCCAAGCGGTAACAATGTACACAAGGTCACAAAGTAGAAAAAGTTCGCCAATGCATTATAGTGGGCCTTCTGCAGAGACATGATGGCTGGCGTGACGGTGCTGTAGAGCAGTGTGTGCCATAGTCCGACGGCAAGGATGGCCACCATCCACGTCGCTTCGTGGTACCGCTTATCCAAAATGTGGGTAATGAGAATGTCGCCCGTGCAAACCGTCGCAGTCAGTAGTACGGCGCCTGCCGCCAACACCATTGCGCGGTACTTGATCAGCACCAGGCGAAACTCCGGCCGAGGTTTGTGCGCCAGTTTGGCTATGAATGGGAATCCTACCTTTGAAGAAAACATAAGGATGATCTGGCGAGGAACGTCGGAGAGCGAGAATGCGACACTGTAAATTCCCAGCATCGTCAAGGTAGTCAGCTTGGAAAGGATCAGGCGGTCGGACTGGTTTGCCAGGAAGGTGAGCACTGTACCGATCAGAATCCAGCGCCCAAAGGTTAGTAGAGCGTGGACGCAGTTCTTATCCAGTACAAAGCGAGGCCGAATACCCCTTCCCGTGAGGCGATAGCTGAACGCGGTACGCACAAGTTCAGAGGTGATTCTGCCTAACGCCAGCGCCCAGACCGACCGGGTAATGTAGTACGCAAAAATGACCGAGGTGGCAAAGAGCGTGAATTGAGCGGTCAGCTCCAGCATTGAAAGCCTGCCAACGCCCATATGCCGCGAAAGCGTAAGCAGATTCGGCGAGCTGAAGCCTGCAATCACGCATCCGAAACCCAGCACCGGCAACAGCCAGATAGAGTGTACTTCGGGATAGATGCGTATAAAAGGCCACGCGAATAGTACTGTCACCAGCCATATTCCAATTCCACGAAGCGTCTGGATCGTCCAGGCTGTGTTGACGAAGACTTCTTCATCGCCGCGAGGGTTCTGAATGACGCTGTCTTCCAGGCCGATATGCGAGAAAAGGGTCAAACCGACGATGATTGTCGTCAGCAACGCCATCAATCCGAAGAGCTCCGGAGCGAAGAGACGTGTCAGGACGTAGCTGCTGAGAATGCGCAGGGACATCGCAGCCCCATAAAAGACAACGACAAGATACGTGCCTTTAAGTGCTTTGGATTCGAGCGCGCGGATCGGCTTATCTTCGAGTTCTTCTGTGCCGATCCGGTCGATCTTTGTATCGATCGTCATCGCCTGCACTCACCACAAGCCAACAAATCCAAAGAATTCAAGTGCCACCCGAGGCCGAACACGAACCTGGATCGTAAGCTGTCGCCATCAGCAAGAGTCAAGGTTTTCTTGGTACTCATCGTGTCCTTAACTCCTCCATGGTATCTGCGTCTGCTTGCGCTTCCGGTTCATTTCCGCAAGCGACCTCAATTCCGAGTCGAGGTTAACATCGCGGCACTGCCTAACTTGCGGGATACCGAATCGAGCAGCGAAGTTCCTGTCGAGTCGATTTACGGCAATTCAAAAGGCCATTAGGATGTCCGTGTACTAGAAATCAAGTCTAGTATAGCCTGTGAATTCTTCTACCAAAACCTCGTTACATCGGAAGTTGTATAGCGCGAATATGCTGCCATTGCCGGGCAGTCCGAGAGATAAGAATTGCAAGAGAAGATTGTTCCAATGTGTCTCCGGGTTATGGTTGGTGGACGCCGTACTCTACGGTCAATTTAGTCTGGCCAGTCCAGTCAATATCGCGGCATAGACGTTGGAAGCATGGCTTCTGCCACTTTAGTCCAATCAAAATGCGAATTTCGCATTCGCGATTGTGCTAGCCTGAATTCAAATGTAGATTGCAAAAACAGATTGTCGATGGGCGGGTCACTGCGGTAAATTACACGTATCCCCCGTTTACATTGGAGGATTTATGCACGCGACGGCCGTTGCTGAAGTACCAGTCAAGTCTCCCGTTCGAGGTTCAATCTTCGACGCCAGCAATCCAGGGTTTAAAAAGGACTTCGACGAGAAGCCCTTCGAGTTCAACCACTGCTTTACGGCCGATCACCCGATGTTCCAACTGCCTCGCATCCGGCAGATTCTCGACAATCCAAATTTGATGCACCATGCTTATTATGACCACGGCCCGATTATCATCGGTCAGCGTTGGAAGGAACTTCCGGAGCGGAAGCTCACTTCGCATGAGGTCTTCGACAATATTGATGTCGCAAGCGGATGGATGATGCTGCGCCATCTTGAAAAAGATCCTGAATACAACGAGCTTCTCGAGCAATGCCTGAATGAAGTCAAACTGCTGACTGGCCGTCAGATCGACGAGGATAAGAAAAGCCAGGAGGCAATCATCTTCTTCACGTCGCCCAACCGCATCACCGCGTATCACATCGATCGCGAATGCAATCTGCTCATGCAGGTCAAGGGCAACAAGGAAATGAACATCTTCGATCGCAACGACCGAGATGTGACCCCCGAGACTGAACTAGAACTCTTCTGGTCCAAGGACAACAACGCCGGCATGTACAAGCCGGAGTTCCAGGATCGGGCGTATGTTTTTCAGATGCGTCCCGGCACAGGCGTACATATCCCGGTGAACTCGCCGCATTGGCTCAAGACGCCCGACAACATGTCCATCTCCTTCAGCATTAGCTATCAATACAAGGACACGCGGCGCAAGCACGTGTACCAGGCCAACTACTACTTGCGCAGGATGGGACTGAATCCTACACCCCCAGGCAAGTCTGCTTTCCTGGACAACGTCAAGCGGTCGGTTGTTTCTACCGGATTCGCGGCAAAGAACCTGGTCAAGAAGGTCAAGGGAAAGTAAGCGATCTGGACCGCTCCCTACTTCGAGTTGGGGGCGGTCAGGGTCGTTTCGCTGTGGAACTTTACTTCGCCAGGCCGTTTCGGCGCCCGGAAATGGTGGTAGATGCGACTCAATATCTGACGCTCGGGCCATGAGGTGCGCAGCAATTCTCGCACCAGCGCAGGCTCCTCCCAGGGAACGTCATGATAGCTGCTCTTCAGATATGGGCTTTTCGGATTCCAGGTGAAAGTCTGCGGGAAAAATGCCACCGTGTTCCCTTGAATGGTCTCCTCCGGGCTAAAGGACGCATCTTCAGAACCCAGCGAGCCTCCGAGCTTTGCGCCGATGAGGCCGGCCAGATCTCCTTGTACAGGTAACCGCAGATGGCCGAGTTGCGTGCATCGTGGATTGAGTTCAATCAGGTAGGGTAAGTCAGTCCCATCTTCCAGCATGAAATCCAGTCCATGGAAGCCATTGAGATCGAACTTACGCGCCAACAAAGTCGCTGCACGTTCGATCTCATCGTTCTTGATCAGCCGGACCACGGTTGCCGCACCCGTTGCACCCTGGGAAGTGAGAACTTCGACCGTCACAATTCCCAAAACCTCACCTTTCCAGCAGGCAAGCATAGCGTTGGCTGGCCGTCCGGGGATGAACTGTTGAATGGAGACGCTGGGTTTCTCCTGCCTTCGCCAGTACCACCATGCCAACGGATCTCGATTGATCAGCCAACGCTTCCAAACCAGACTTGTTCCCATCGGTCGCGACAGGCGCCTGAAAGCAGCAAGTGCCTCGGCCGCAGAATGCGCGACCACCACACCGGAACCGCCCCAGGTACCATCCAACTTCAGCACAACTTGATCATCCTGAAGCCAGCTTGTTAACTCATCCTCCGCGACTAACGTCTGCGTTGCTGGGACGCGAATGCCCAATTCTCCCGCGGCATGAAGCAACGCGTCGCGACTGCGGATGACAGGATAGGTTTCTGCGGGTCCAAGCGAATATTCGATCAATGGTCTTAGAGTGGCTTCGCGCGTATGGAGTTCGTGCAACTGCCATACAACGCCGTCATCGCAGGGCACAATCAAATTGGGCTGCGAAGCCAGAATTGCCGATCTTAGCGCCCCGAGTGAATCGAGGCCGTGGTATGGATATAGTGTTTCTATGCCCGAGACAAATCGCAGTGGGTGCCCCGGCGGGCAAATGGCCGAGACCCGGCAACCATGGCGAATAAGCGCCATGGCCAAACGAGCCGACAAGGGCCACCAGGTCGTCGCGCCGAGCAGCACTCTCGGTCTTTGCTCTTCCTTCAAAGTACGCACGCTTCCATTGTTGCAATCTGTCGTAGAGCGTAAATGATACTAAAGTTCGGTCTGCTTCTCTATCACCCAAACGATATTTCCATTACGGTGACAATCTCGTTACAACGGGCATTGGGCTTGCAGAACATCGTCAATACCATTCCGGAACGCAGGCAACAAGCTTTCGATCATCGATATAGCCTATTGCAAATAATCGAGGCCTTACACCATTAGCGTAAGGCCTCGATTGCATGCTGGGAGTGCGGATGAATCATCGTCGGGCTGCTGGAGTGAGAGGGGACAGTTGTCCCAGACGGCGGACCAGGCCTGAGCTCGGAAATGCTTGTTGCACCTTCTCGACCGCGCTCATGATAAGTCCCGCGACTTGTAAATAAATCCGCTTTGCAAGCAGGGCAGGACCGGTTTTTCCACCCGGAGCTTCGCACGAAACGTTCACGAAGCCGGCCCAGTTGGTGGAGTGAATCATATTGGTGCAGACCGATACGGAGGTGCTTACTACACGCGCCGAATGCCACCAGCGCGAAGGCACGAACATCGCTTCGCCGGGCTGAATGATCACCCGATACTGCGTAGCCTTGGGAAACTCCGGGAATCGCTTCAGATCGACGTGATCCAGGTCATCGATCTGCGATGTGCCCGGAGAGTTTTCATGCGGGTAAACATAGGCCGAGTCCTCGGGAGCAAACAGTACGAATTCCTTGTCACCATAGATCTCTGTAATCATCGCGTGCGCATTGTCGGAGTCGAAATGCATCAGTGGAAACTTGCCGCCGACGCCCCCGATCAACAGCTTCAGATAACCGTCCGGCCGGTGAAAACGCTTGGGCATGAGAGGACTGCAGAATCGTCTCGGGAAGGCGTATGCATTTTCCGGTGAGAGAGCAGGGAGAAGCTGCGGCATGTGCTGATGAATGATGACTTTGTGTAAATAGGGGCCGGGTTTCTCCGCGGTTGAAGCGAGTACACCATCAATTACATCCCCCAGCTTTTGCTTGACTCCGTAGGTGACCTCGACGACCTGCTCGCCAAATTGATTTTTGAAATACTCCGGTGTCCAGTTCTGCAGCGCGCTCCACCCTGGAGCCGCATCCTGAATCACGACCGGACGATTGGTCGCGACATAGTCCCGAAGGAATGCATCGTAGGGAAGATCGCGTGCATTGATCTTCGGCACGGTTACGATGGGCGTATTCGCAATCGACATCGGAACCGAGGTTTCCTGAACTGCATCCATGAGTATTCTCCTGAAACCGTTCCTCACGAACGGGCTGGCAATCTTAAGCTGACCAAATCATCCGACGTTTCTGGCTCCAGCGGATAGAGAGGCCACCATCGCCACGTTTCCGGTCTGACGCGAAAGGTCATAGTGGCCACGGTGAATTTTCAACGCCATAATACACCAATGCCAGTCGCCAGAGTCGCAGCCAAACAACGATCCGTACATACCACGAAAGCGATACTGGCTTCAGATCCGCGACTCCACCCGTTCGTGCACCTCGATTGCAGTCGTCAAGTCTGTATGAGGAAAGAGGGGTCTTAGCCTAAACCTCGCTCTCCACCGCGATGTTATTGTCTTTGCCGACAAGACGCGCAAATTGCGCACTCTTTTTGGCTTTGTTGTCCAGAGCAAAGCGTTCCCGCTCCAGCTTGAACTCATCGAAGAGCGGTTCAAGGCACCACGCGGAAAACAGGAGCTTGAGGCGCGCCGGCACACCTGCAAGGGTGAGTGAAAGACCCGTCGCCAGCAGGCGCTGCCGCGCATCCAGCAATGCTCCCAGTCCTTCGGGGCTGGCATATGCAAGATGTTGCATGTGAACCACGAGCAACTGTCCTTCTGCGATGCAACTATTGACCGTGCGATCTAGCGCCGGATAAGTTTCAGATTCGAGGTTCCCCTGAAGGTGCAAATGCACGATTCCAGAGTCTCCGGAACGGTTCACGGCAGATGGTCCGCGATGTGGACGCTGCAAAAACTGGGCCACCAGAGCCAAAGGCAGTTTGAGAGCCAGTCCGCTGAAATTCCGTGCGTAGCGGGGAAACAGCCGCGCTGGTTCCTGCAGGCATCGGCCCAGCCATTCCAGACCACTGCGCTGCATCCAGACTGGAGCGCGCTGTACATCGCCCACCAGCATATCCATGCTGCCGCCAATTCCGATCGAGACCGGTACGCCCGACCGCTTGGCATGCATTCGAATCCACTTTTCTTGTTTGGGATTGCCAAACGCGACTAGCAGAATATCCGGCTTTGCCGCGCGAATCCGGTCCAGTGCATCGCCGTGATCCATGCGTTCCAGATCTGCCAGCGGCGGTGCATGATGGCCGACAATATTCACGCCGGGATACTTCGCCTGCAACACCTTGGTAGCACGCTCCGCAACGCCCGGCTTACCGCCCAGCAAGTAGATGCCGTAGCCTTTCTTGGCGGAGAGCTCTGCCAACTGGGGAACCAGATCCGCTCCAGAGACGCGTTCTTTCAGAGGCTTTCCGAGCAGCCGCGAGATCCACACCAGAGGCATTCCATCCGGCAACACGAGACTGCAACCGGCAATGATCCGGTGCAGATGCACATCGTTGAGTGAATTGAGCCAGAAATCGAGATTTGCGGTGGCCACCTGGTGCGTGCCCCCCGACAAAATCAAGCTTTCAATCTGGTCGACAGCCTCGTTCGCTGTCACATTCGCCAAGGGCAACCCCATCACTGCTACAGAGTGGTTCAATTTGCTGCTCATGTGTCTTGCCTCTCCCTGAAGTAACCAATTTGTAACCTGGTACCCGGTGCAGCACACGCGTTTCCTGACCTCTTTTGCACCGTCGATGGCGTTCATGCGTCATTGTGTACCGGTGGTTTCGGTTCAGTTCGCTTTGTGGAATCTCACCGTTAGAGCAATGCAGGAGAGCTGTTTTGAATCCCATCTCAGCTCTTCAGAATCCCCTTACAAATACATGGTGTTTGTAAAGCCCAAGGTGTTTCATCCACTTCTCTAAGTTATAAGTTCTGTAGTTTCAATTCAATGGCGAAAAGGTGGGCGTTTCCTACCCCTCAGCGTGGCCTTTAGGTACTTAGAAAAAACCAATACAGTAACGTGAAATTGGTTACCCGGCCATGAGGGAGGCTTCTTTGCATTTCGAATGAAAGCGCTTTCCGCGCTCCGTCGCATGGCATTCAATCACCTCTGAGCTATTGAATCTGCGGGGTTATGCACAGTCGTCAAATTGGATTGAGGGCTCGCGCGACCACTCAGATATAGGGTGTGGGGAAGCGCTGGAGAAAGGTCGAGGCAAAAAGACGCGGTCCCATTCGATGAAACCTGGCCCAGATTACCCCGGTAGGCTAACGGTTTGTGCGACTGGTTACCCGCCGGCCCTCGTATACTGAAGGCAAGTTGCCGAATCTATCCCATCCTCCGTTCTCTGGTAACGGCGCAGAGAGGCCGCGTGTCGCGTATCTGCTCAGCCGCTACCCGGCCGTCTCGCATACTTTTTTTCTCAAGGAAGTTCTCGGTCTGCGGGAACGCGGTCTCGACATTCATGTGGCATCCATCAACTCTCCCGATCGCGCCCGGAAGGATTTGCCTGATATCGAAGCCGAAGAGGCAGACCATACCTATTATGTAAAGTCGCTCGGGGCCGCGAAGACTGCCGTTCAGCTGTTGGCCATCGCGTTTCAGAATCCCGGAGTGGCACTGCGTGGCCTGGCTGCCGCGCTCCACTTGGGTGGATGGGATATCAAGGCCCGGGCCTATGCGCTTTTCTATCTGGCCGAGGCTCTCCTGGTGGGCCAATGGATGCGCCGTCAATCGCTGAACCATCTGCATGTCCATTTTGGAGGACCGGTCGCCACGGTTGGGATGATTACCGCGCAAGCCTGGAACATTCCCTGGTCCGTTACCCTGCATGGTCCCGACGAGTTTTTCGACCAGGAAGCCTTTTATCTCCGGCAGAAGATTGAGTCTGCCAGTTTTGTCGTTTGCATCAGTGATTTTTGCCGCAGCCAGGTGCTGCGCGTCTCGCCCGGCCTGAGCGATAGTCGCCTGGAGGTCGTTCGCCTCGGGGTGGACTGCGCGTCGCTTCAGCCTGCTGCTCAGTTCCAGGACCCAGACTCAGTTGCCACGAAGCAGCTCGTTTGCACTGGACGTATGGTTGCCGCCAAGGGCCATCGCATTCTGCTGGAAGCGCTGGCGCCATTGGTTGCTGAAGGTGTCGAGCTCACTTGTACCCTTATCGGTGACGGCCCGGAGCGTCGCTCGCTCGAAGCGCTGAGCTCTCGGCTAGGAATTTCCAGGCAAGTCCGTTTTCTCGGAGCCCAGGCGCATCACGCAACTCTGGCTGAGGTGGCTCAGGCGGACGTTTTCGTGCTGGCGAGCTTTGCCGAGGGACTCCCTGTCGCCCTCATGGAAGCCATGGCTCTCGGAGTACCCTGCGTCAGTACTACCATCGCCGCGATTCCCGAGCTGATTGAAGATGGTGAGAATGGGCTCCTTGTTTCACCTTCCAATGTGCAGGCCCTAAGCGGCGCGCTGCGAAGATTGGCGGAGGATGCTGATTTTCGTCGAAAACTGGGTCAGAGAGCCCGCGTGACCGCGGAGGCGCACTACAATCTCGCCAAAAATTTGGATTTGTTGGCCGCGACCTGGCGGCGACGACTCGGGGTTGACACCAAGCGAGATGTTCACATTTGAGCTGACCGCAGAACAAATCTCCGATATTGTGCGGGAGATTCTTTACGTGCATAGAGGGTGACTAGAGACTTTTGAGCCGGTTACTCCGAAACCATCGTCATACCGCGAAGTAGCCATGTACATCGACCGGGAAGTTTGCGATTGTAGGAATAGATTCCTGGCGATGTGTTCGCTTCAGGATGTGTGGCACTATCGTCCCATCCAATGCGGCGCCGCGACGTACTAAGATTGCAGGGACCATGTAAGACTTTGGCTTCCAGCCTCAGAACCTGATCAAGAGAGCCCGAATGCCTTCGCCCACCATGAAATCCGTTTTGGCTGTCCCGCTGGTCTTCTTGTACAGAAGCTTGGCCTATCCGATAAAGGCGTGGCGGCGCATGAAAGCCTTTGCGGCGTTGCGCGCGCGCCTCAGTTTGCCGCTTCCAGCCAGCACGGTCATCCTGGACCGGGCTTACGTGTATGGTTCGGGCCGGGTTCGGTGCGGAGAGGGACTGCTGATCTATCCTCATCAATATATGGAGACACAGGGCGACGGGGAAATCGTGCTTGGAGATGGAGTTGTGCTCTCCAGCGGAGTACATCTGGTAGCTTATGCCGGAATTTATATCGGGAAGGGAAGCATGATTGGCGAATATACGAGCATTCGCGATGCAAACCACACCCGTGAAGAAGGGCGAACTCTGCGCGACTCCGATCATGTGGCCAAACCCATCGTTATCGGCAGCGAGGTATGGATCGGCCGCGGAGTGACCGTGCTTGCCGGAGTGACAATT